>JACCDO010027702.1_pt1 | contig 18076 bp, 24 predicted proteins | sample 7446101 | NCBI WGS metagenome assembly JACCDO01 (sample SAMN15323440, study PRJNA562643) | freshwater metagenome | isolation source: river surface water | place: USA:Blue River Watershed | collected 2017-08-16 | reverse complement strand
TAAACATTGTAATGTATCGTCCTAATTATTTTAATGACGATCCAAATCCATCAGAATCTCAAATAAAACCAATTATTGAATGGTGTTTAAAAACACAAAAAGAAGGAGAAATTTTTCATAATGATCCCAATGCTCCAGAAGGAAGTGAACTTTATGATTTCTTTTTAGTAAATGATAAAGGCATAGATGATTTGCATGACAAAGTGAAAAATATATTGGTTCCGTACATAGAGAGAATTTATAAATCATGAATTACACAATAGATCCTCATTTTTTTGTAAAGAAAGGGTGGGGTTACGAACAATGGATTTGTAATAATGAAAAATATTGTGGAAAAATTTTAATTTTTAATCCAAACAAGAAATGTTCTATTCATTATCATGTTATAAAAGATGAAGTTTTGTATGTAGATAATGGCACAATAGAACTTATTTATTTTTTTAAAGATCAAGAAGAAAGAGAAACCATTATTTTGCACAAGGGAATGTCTTTTCATGTTCCTGTCGGTCTAGTTCATCAAATGATAGCAGGTAATGAAGGTGCAAAAATTATAGAATTTTCAACTCATCATGAAGATTCTGATAGCATAAGAATAGAGAAGGGCGATTAATTTAATTTTGATCTTTTACAGCTTTTTTTAATTTTCCAATTCCAACTTCCGTCATAACCATAAATTGCCATCCTCTTGCCTGACAATAATGTTGACAGGCAGTCCATTTTGCTTGATTTTTTGGCAATTGGGTTTGATTTGCTGGCTTGATTTCCCATATTTCAACATGACCATCTACAAAATATATGCTTAAATCTGGGTTATATTCATGTTTTTCGCCATCAAAGATGTAATCTATTTTAAATGGCTCAACATCATACTTTATTATTTCTGGTATGCACTCTAAACACTCATAAACTTCAACCTCATATCCACTTCTGTAGTGCATTTCTTTTCCATTTTTACCAGACATGAAATAGCCTTCACGGAATTTAGGTTTTTTTGCAATTAATTTTCCATTTTTTTTATCAACATCTTTCCATATGGTTGCTTTCATCTGTCCTATTTTTGGGATTTCTTTTTCATGAGGATGTTTCGATTTAAAATGTAATCTTAAATCTCTCACTGGACAGCCACATCTTTGAAGTGGGCATATGACATAATCACGACCTAATTCATGCGACGCTTTAATGTGACCACTGTATTCTGAGTATTCGGTGTAACTTACACCGCAAACAAAGCATTGATACCTGCGAACTTGATTGTTTTTTGAAAACGGTAATGTCATTTTATTTTTTCGTGTAGTTCTTTTTCTGCTTCTTCTCTATCAATTACTTTTGCATTTTTCATATCTTTTTTGTTAAACATTTTTTCTGATTTATCATCATCGATACTTTTTTGTAAATTTATCGCCAAAACACGAATTTCATTTTTTATAACTTTGCTTTCTTCTTTATCGTTCATAGTTGCAAATGCCATTCTTCCATCTTCGTTTGATCCATAAATTTCATTGTCTTTTTTGAAAAAGAAAATTAATCCATTTTCATCAAGAAATTTTTTAATTTTATTTTCTTTATGAAGATAGTTTTCCCAAATATTCATGGTTGATTTAAATTTTTCAATGTGATTTTCCATATTTTATTTATTGTTTGAGTATAATTTTTTTGGAACTGATATTGTTGTAGCTATATATTTTATATGAATCTACAAGGTTTTAAAAAGTATTTTGAAGAAATGAATCCATCTTTTGAGAAAAAGATGGATGACGGAGAATCATCTTCAAAGCCAACTGGTAATGATTATATTGATACTTTAGAAGATGAATTTGGCGTAAAATGGAAGAATTTATCTTCTGTGTTGTCTTCTGAACCATGGGTTTCAACCCACTTTATGCTTGGAAAACCGGACAGTGAAATATTATATAAAATAAGTTCTTGGGAAGTTGACCCAGAATCCTTATCTCCAAATGGTGCATATATTAGGATTAAACCCTCAAAGGGCATGAGAACATATTTAAAAAATGGAATGCTTAACAAAAGCATGCCAGACAAAAACAAATATTATCTAACTCGTGATGAATTGGTGAAGTTTTTAACTACAGCATGGGTTCCCGCTCCTGCTCCAGATGCTGGTGGTGCGATGGGTGGCGGATTGCCGATGGGAGGATTGGGATGACATTTAAAGATTGGCTTCAAAAAATGGAATCTACAACTGCTGCATCTGTTGGTGGTGGCATGACATCTACTGCTGATATTGCAAAATTTGCTTTACCAATAGGTGGTATGGTCACTAGAAAGTCTCCATCTTTGATAACAGTTGATGATTTGGAGAAAAAAACAAAAAAAAAAGTAAAATTCTAAAAATGTTTCCAAAAATGCCTGATGTTGTCATGGGTGATATTGGTTGGTTTTAATACTTATTGCTATTTTCATTTTTTGTATTTTTTTTTATAATAAAAATCTCTTGAACAAATTGAGATTTTTATGAAAAAATCAATTGGAATTATTGGTGTTGGTGTGGTTGGAAAAGCCATGCTTGATGCTTTTAAAGATAGTTTTGATGTTTTGACATACGATCAAAACAAAAAAGAAATATCAAATATCGATGATCCAAATCCCATTAGAGAAATGGTTTTTTTGGTAGATGGACCAATTTTTGTTTGCGTTCCAACTCCATCAAACGATGATGGATCTTGTAACACAAGAATTGTCGAAGATGTTTGTTATCAAATAAATGAAGCACAACAAAAAAAAACAACAGAACAGAGTTGTTATTGCAATTGTTGCGGTATTTCAGAACAAGTGGTGGTTATAAGATCTACAGTAAAACCCGGAACTTGTGATGATTTGAAAGAAAAGTTTCCTTACTTGGAAATAGTGTACAACCCTGAATTTTTGACAGAAAGAACAGCTTCTAGTGATTTTAAAAATACTATGAATGTTATCATGGGCGGAGAAGAGAAAATTGTTGAGTTTGTAGGATATTATTATAAATCTGTGCTTAAGCATGCACATGTATATCAGTCAAAATATATTATTGCAGAAATTTTAAAATATGCTTCTAACTCTTTCTTTGCACTGAAAATAATATTTGCCAATCAACTAAAATCATATTGTGATTCTGTACATGCTGATTATGAACAATTAAAAAATCTTATGTTTGCCGAGTCGAGATTTGGATTGTTTCACTGGGATGTACCCGGCCATGATGGTTTTCTTGGATATGGTGGAAAGTGTCTACCTAAAGATAGCATTGCTTTTTTAACAGATGCAAAAATTCGAAATGTAGATTTTTCAATCTTAGAAGAAGCAATTAGAATAAATAAAAAAATTCGAAGAGGAGAATGATAATGTACGATGTTCTTTCTAATATTCCCGAAAAAACAATTAAATGCCTAGATAAAGGTCATGTGTCAATTTTGGATGTTATGCCTAGACTGGTTCCAGAAGATCGTAAAACAGCAGATTTTGCAATAGTGCAAGCAGCTAGGGTATCTTACGGAGACGGAACCAAGACTGTTAATGAGGATAAAGGATTGATTCGTTATTTAATGAGGCATAAACATACTACGCCATTTGAAATGATTGAATTTAAATTTTCAGTAAAGATGCCTATTTTTATTGCAAGACAGATGATTAGACATCGAACAGCTAATGTTAACGAATATAGTGGCAGATATAGCATCATGAAAGATGAGTTTTATAAACCCGAAATAGATAATATCAGACAACAATCTTCTTCTAACAAACAGGGAAGCGGAGATAGTATATGTGAAACTGATGCATCTACATTTTTAAATCAGTTAGATGAAATATGTGAAAAAACATATACAGAATATGAAAAATCTATTCAAAATGGAGTTTCAAGAGAACAAGCAAGAATGTTATTGCCTGTTAACTTATACACTGAGTGGTATTGGAAAATAGATTTACATAATTTATTACACTTTTTGGCATTAAGATGTGATTCTCATGCACAATGGGAAATTCGTGTTTTTGCTGATGCAATGCTTAATTTAATTAAGCCTATAGTTCCTTGGGCTATTGAAGCTTGGGAGGATTATCACGATCATCGTGGTGCTATGAGATTAACAAGATTAGAAGTTGATGCATTAATTTCTAGTTTTGGTGGACAATCTGTAGTTCCTTTAAAAACTGAAAATAAAAGAGAACAGGACGAATCGAAATCTAAAGCAGCGAAGCTTGGTTTGTCTGTTGGTCAAATTGAAAAATGATTTTCGTGACTCAATTAATAGTGAATTCTATTTTTTGAGTCATCTACATGAATTACATCATTGATGCTTTAAGTTCCAGCAATTTAAGAATTGGTATCATCGGCGATTCCATGGTCGATGAATATTTTAATGTTCATGTTAGAAAAATATCTCCAGAATTTCCCATTCCAGTAATGCATTCTGAAAATGAAGAAGCATGTCTAGCATTGCCCGGAGGTGCTGCCAATGTTGCTTATCAATTGCAACATTTAAACAAAAACACTTTTCTATGTTCTTTTGTTGATAATCATGCAAATCAGATAATGAATAATTATAATATAAATACTGATTTGTGTGTTAATATTGATCCTTTTTTTATTTCTAGAAAGAAAAGGTTTTATAGTTCTGATTTTCCAACATATAGATGGGATGTAGAAAAAACAAACTATGGTATGTCAGCTACAGAATTAAATTCTGCATGCCAAGAATTGACGAATAAGATTTTATCTCAAAATTTTGATGTTTTGATTTTTTCAGATTATGACAAAGGAATATTTTATAACGATATAGTTTCTTCATTGGCAGAAAAACATTCTTGTTTATTGAAAATAGTTGATCCAAAAAAAGATATAGAAAAATGGAAAGGATGTACGCTTATAAAGCCAAACACATCAGAGGCTTTTGCTATTACTAGAGAAAAAGAAAAATTAAAACAATTGCAAATAATAAAACAAAAAACTAATTGCAAGTCAGTCATAATTACATCTGAAGGGGATGGTTTTGTAGGTCAAGAAAATGAATATTTTGAATACATAAATCCAAAATCTGCCAAACAAGCAAACAGTGTGATTGGTGCAGGAGATTGTTTCATTGCATTTCTTGGTCTTTGTATGGGCAATAAAATAAATTTGCAAAATGCTGCTGAATTTGCATTTTCTATGGGATTAATCTATGTCACTGAAAAACACAATAAGCCATTAAACATCGATATCATAAAGAAGCATTTGCTTGGTAGTAAATCAAAAATTATTGATTATAAAAATTTTAAAGAAAGAAATTTTAAGCTTGTTGTCACAAATGGCTGCTTTGATATTTTGCATGCAGGTCATATATCAAGTTTAGAATTTGCAAAAAATCAAGGTGATAAATTATTAGTTGCGGTAAACTCTGACGAATCAGTTTCAAAAATTAAACCCGGCAGACCAATAAACAAATTGCAGCATAGAATGTCTATGCTTGCAGCATTAGAATGTGTTGACTTTGTTACTTGTTTTGATGAAGATACACCTATTGAAGTAATGAAACACTTAAATCCAGATATCTTAGTTAAAGGCGAAGATTACATTGCAAAAGAAGTTGTTGGAAAAGATTATGCCAAAAAAGTGATTTTCTGCCCTTTAACAGAAGGGTTATCAACAAGTAATATTATCAAAAACTTTATGGTTTAATATTTTCTCTTATGTGCAACCATTTCTTAAAACTTTTGGTTTCTGTCATAGATAATTCTAACTTTTTTTTACTTTTTCCATATGAAGATTTACCACCTAAACCACCAAGTTTCTTAAGTGCTTGTGAGGCTTCGCTACCTTTTGGTTGTATGCCATGTATTAAAAGTGCAAATGGTTTATCATCTTTCCAAGCATGTGTATCATCATGATCTATTTCTAATCCAACATTTTTTTTGCCAGATTTGTCATACCAAACATAATTGTCTGCTTGTTCTTGATTATAAACAACTACTGAAAATTTTAATTTTAATTTATCAATCAATTCATCATGTTTTCCACCTTTAGAAAAGGTGACTACAAAATTTTCTGGAAGAGTTTTTCCTACAAAATAGGGAACGCTTTTGCTATATGTATAAAATTTAATTTCTGGGAAATGATTCGCAACTTTTATCCAAGCTTCTAAATAATCTCTGTTAAAAAAGTCACCACTTGTGTGTAGTCTGAATATTTTTTGGGATCTTGGCAGTGTGACATTAATTGCATCAATAATAGCATTGGCCATGGCATCCGTAGTTTTAAGGCTTTTTAATGCTTCAAAATTGTTCCATCTTGATTTTCTCACGGAAGGAAATGCCGATTCTTGTGAGGCAGCATAGCAACGAAAATCTATATTCTCTGCATCTGTAATTTTTCCAGTATCTCTCGCTGCTTTACTGAGACATTTTCCGGCAAAAGGGCAAGAGAAACCAGCAGGCAAATTAAAATTCCAATGAGGAATTTTTTTGTTTGGTTCGCTAAGTGTTAAGGTACAGGTCATTTAATCACACAAACATTTGTTAATACACTTTTCTTTTTTGTTTTGGCAGGAACATTTGACATCGCATACACATTTTATGCATGTTTTATGATCGTGCTTTAAGTGATTGTTAGCTTCGATGTATTTTGGGGTCATTATAAATAAACTCAAAAAAAATCCAAAAATTCCACCGAATAATACATTGCTTAAACAACACTTTTTCATTTTATGCCTTTCTTTCATATATATGAAGAAGAGAGGAATTTATATGTTTTCGTTTAAACATTGGTTAAAAGAGACTTCTGATTTTGACTCCAAGTTACATGGATTGATTCAAGGCAAAACAGCACAGTGGATGGGAGATCAAAAAATTGGTCAAAATCCAAGTGCAATAGCTACAAAAGTTCAATCTGATCCAGAAATTAAAAAAGCCATGTTTACGGCTAAAAGCCCGCTTGTCTTAAATCCTACCGCTTTACAACAACACATTAAAAAGCAAGTTGATGATCAAAGAAAAGAAACTCAAAGACAGCAATTGGCGGCAAGCAGGGCAGCAAAGTGAAAACTTTTTCTGAATTTCTTTTAGAAAAAAATTATGGATTTAATTCCAAAGGTGCTAATTCTCCGGCTAAATTGATGACTAAAAATGTAAAGCCAGCAAAGCCAATCTTAAATTTATTTTCCAAACCTGATAATAAAAAGGACAATCACTCGATTAGTTCATGATTGGAACTACTGGCGAAAATCTTCATATTCTTTTACATTGTTCTCATGTTTTGCACCATGATTGGATGTCTTTTTTATGTTGGTATTCATTTCAACAAAATTTACCGGATGCAAAATTTTCTATATTTTGTAGTAGAAAGAACATTAAATATGATTTATTTAATTGGACAAAAAGAGTTGGAGTAAATTTTGAAATTGTAAAATATGAAGATCCTTTGGTTTGTCTTGATTATGCTTACAAAAAATCAATATCAAGTTTTCCAGTATTCGTAATTAAACCAAATATTGTTTGCATAAAAGAATTTAATGGTGTTGATCATTTTTTCAACAATAAAAAAAACTTCAAGAAAGATAATATTTATTTTTTGGGTGTTCCTAGTTTGGATTTTGAAGAAAATAATCTTCTTTTTTTGAACATAAAAGAAACAAAATTTTGTAATTTTGTTTGTTATTCTGAGGGATGGGGAAACTTTCGTACAGATCTGTGGATAAATAAAATGGGTAATCCTTTGAATGTTTATTCAAAACATGATCAGGGAATGTTAAGCACTAATGAAAGAAAATTCGCCAAAGTTTGGCGTGATGCTTGTAATATTTTTCACAGTATTTGTTGAGGGTGTCATGAAAAGATTTGATTATTTTGAAGATGACGAAGAAAATGATGATGAAGAATCAGAATCTCTTGGAAGACCTTTAACTCCAAAAGAATACAAGGAATTAATTGAAGAAGAAAGGGCATTGCAGCAACAAGATGTTGAACTTTCTTATATCGATTTGAATCAAAAACTTCTTCAAAAAACAATAAAGTTGTGCGAAAAATCTTTATTTTGGAACTTTTATAGTCTTCAAACTAAGTTAAATATGATTTCTAAGGCTTTTTTGAAATTAAAAAACTTACAAGAATATTAGGAAGTATCTATGCCAAATTATGCTTTTGAATGTAAAAAATGTGAAAATGTTTGGGAAGAAATTGCTGAATTTGACAAAACTGGAAAATATAAAGATGTCTCTTGTCCAAAGTGCAAATCAAAAAGAAAAACAAAGCTTCTGACAGCTTGTAGAATTAAATTCACAAATCCAGTAGGTACTGATGTATGGAATAGTGAATCTACTGGTCATGATTATAGACACAAATATAACATGGATCGACCCGGTGGTGTTCGTGATCAAAGAAAAAATGCACAAGAAAATAGTCATATGGGTGCAGAACCATACAAGGCTATGAACGATTTTGAAAATGACTCTGCATGGGGAGATGTCAAATAATATATTTCTACATCTTTTCTAATTCTGCATACTCAATTTATAATAAGATGGGTTTCGATAAACTCATTTGACAAATAAGCAAAAGTAAACTTTTCTAATTCTTTGGTGGAATTAGTAAATTAAAATTAACACAAGTTTACACTTTATAGAAGGCAGTAGTAGATGAACGCACTTAAGAAAGTAATCGGAAATTTTAATCAAAATAAATTCAAGACTCTTAATGTTGAGATGTCTTTTTCTGAATATGTTGATTTGTGTTATCAATTTCCAAAATTGATTCGAAATTCTTGGCAAATGATTTATGACATGATTATGGAAAAGGGATTTCATGTCGTTGAAGAGTACAGAAAGACTTACAAGCATTATAACTTTTTTGATAATGTAGATTGCCCAATTATTGGTCTAACGCCAACAAAAGATTCTTTGGTTAAATTTATCAAGGGTGCTGCCGGATCATTTGGTACAGAAAAAAGAATCTTGTTATTGCATGGTCCTGTGGGAAGTTCTAAGTCTACAATTTGTAGATTGTTCAAGCGTGAATTAGAGCTTTATTCGGCAACAGATAATGGTGCTTGGTACACTTTTAAGTGGGTTAATCTTCCAACTGGTGCTGATGGCATCTATGTCAAGGAAGAAGATGAATGCCCAATGCACGAACAACCACTTAAGTTGCTGCCTCCAGAAGTAAGAAAGCCAATTGTTGATGATTTAAATCGAATTCTTTCAGAATCTGTATCTGCAGAAGAAAGAAATGAACTATATACATTGAAATGTGATGGAGAACTTGATCCACGATGCAAGTTTTTCATGAAAGAACTTTTGAAGAGATATGATGGTGATTTGGAAAAAGTTTTAGATAAGCACATTAGAGTTATTAGAAAAACATACAACGAAGCTGATCGTGTTGGCATTGCTACATTCCAGCCAAAGGATGAGAAAAATCAAGATTCTACAGAGCTTACTGGCGATATCAACTTTAGTCGCATCAGTACTTTTGGTTCTGATTCTGACCCACGCAGTTTTAATTTCGATGGTGAATTCTGTGTTGGTAATCGTGGAATTATTGAGTTTATCGAAGCTTTGAAATTAGACCAAGCGTTTTTATACGACTTGTTAGGTGCTAGTCAGGAACAAAGCATTAAGCCTAAGAAATTTAGTCAAGTATCTATTGATGAAGCTATTTTTGCTCACACTAATAACCCCGAATATGAAAAACTTCGAAGCAATCAGTACATGGAAGCCTTGCGAGATAGGACTGTTAAGATTGATGTTCCATATACTTTGCGTTGGAGTGAAGAACTTAAAATTCTTGAAAAGGATTATGGTGCAAACAAGGTAAAGCAACATATTGCTCCGCACACATTAGAAGTTGCTGCTTTGTGGGCGGTTTTAACTAGATTGCATGACGATAAAGACGGCAAGCTTGCACTTGTTGAAAAGGCAGAGTTATATGATGGCAAGATGCTACCCGGTTGGACCGAAGAGCAAGTTAAGGAATTGAAGGATAGATATCCAGATGAGGGCATGACTCGTGGTGTGTCAGTTCGATATGTTCAGGACAAACTTTCTAACTGCCTCGCAAATAATCATGATTATGTAAACATGTTCATGGTTCTAAATGAATTGCGTGAGGGTTTGGAAGGAAGTTCTTTGTTAAACAATAAGGACGATGTGGGTCGATATATTACTTGTATCGATTTGGTCGTAAAGAAATTGACTGAAATTTTAAAAGCAGAAGTTCAAAAGGCTCTAGTTGGTGATGAAGATGCCATCATTCGTCTTTGCTCCAACTACATTGATAACATTATGGCTTATATCAACAAGAGTAAAATTAAAGATCCAATCACGGGTCAGGACAGAAAGCCAGACGAAAGGCTAATGAGATCAATTGAATCTAAGATCGATATTCCCGAACCGGGTGCTGATGATTTTAGAAGGCAAATTGCAGCTTTCATTGGTGATTTAGCTGTAAAACAGAAGCAATTTAGATGGGATTCAAATCCAAAGTTGAAAAAGGCTTTGGAAGCAAAGCTTTTTGAGGATGTAAAAGACACCATTAAGCTTTCTGCCTTGAATGTTTCTGGTGTTACTGTTGTTGATAAAGATATTCAAGAAAAGATTGATGCCATCAAAACTCGCCTTATCAAGCAATATGGTTACAACGAAAGATCTGCCACAGATGTGTTAGATTTTGTTGGATCTATTTTTGCTAGAGGCGATTTGGCGGAGGAATAAAATGTCTAATTTTTGGATAAAAAAAGACGAAATGCGAAAGTTACACGCATCTCTTGACTCAAAGGCTATGGACTGTTGGTCAAAAGATGAAACTTTTGGTGATTTCATAAAATCTTTGACTAAAGATGAATTGGATTTTTTACATAAATTTAGAATCAAAGATTTTTCTGGTGATTTAAATATTCCTTCGATTGGTATCGAATTAGTTTCTGATTAAAGGGGTGTTTTGTGCCTAGAAGGATAGAAGAAGATCATAAGGATTTTATAGATGTCGTCTCAGGACGACTTCGTAAGGCACTTAAGAAGTTTATAAAATCTGGTCAAATTGTAAAGTCTCGTGGAAAGCGTGGAAAAATTTCCATTACTATTCCTAAGATTGACATTCCTCAAATTCTTTATGGGGATAATGGCAATGGAATAGGAAGAGGTCAGGGTAAAGACGGCGATGTAATTGATAAAGGGAAAAAAGGTAAAGGTAATGGAGCTAGCCAAGATGAAGGCGAAGGCATTACTGTAAATCTTGACCTTGAAGTTGTTTTAAAGTTTTTACAAGACGAATTAGAACTTCCAAATCTTAAGCCAAAGCTTAGTGACACCTTTGATGAAATTAAGATTAAGTACAATAACATTTCTTTGGTTGGCCCAGAATCTCTTAGACACAATAGAAGAACATTTATCGAGGCACTAAAACGACAATGTGCAGATGGAAGCATAAATGATTTGGAAATTGTACCCGGCATCAAAACTCCACAAAAAACTATCAAGCCAATTAAGCGTGATAAGCGTTATCGTCAATATAAAGAAATTAAGATTCCATCAAGCAATGCATTAATTGTTTATGCTCGTGATGGATCTGGATCAATGGATCAAGCCAAATGTGAAGTTGTTTCTGATATGGCTTGGTGGATTGATGTGTGGATTAGACAATTTTATAAAAGGGTAGATAGATTATTTGTTTGGCATGATTCAGTAGCCATGGAAGTAGATGAAGAAAAATTTTACAACTACAGATATGGCGGAGGAACCACTTGTTCATCTGCTCTTAAATTTATATCAAAGCAATTTGAAAATAGATATCCTCCTCAAAAGTGGAATATTTATGTCTTTTATTTTACCGATGGAGATAATTGGGGCGATGACAATCAAATTTTTATTGATTCGCTGAAAGAATTTTTTCCAGAGAAAGATGTTAATCTAGTTGGTATAACTCAAATTTTGCCATACAACTACACGAATAGTGTTAAATATCATGTTGACCAAGCTTTGGAAAAAGGCGAATTAAATAAAAACAATATCAGAACAACAGATATAAATTTCAATAATAATTCTGGTTCTGATATGCGTGATGACGAAATGCGTAATACACAAATTCTTGATGCCATTAAAAGTTTAATGGGCAAAGGCAAACAAAACTCAAAGGTTTGAAAATGGGAAATAAATTTTTGCATGGTTCGTCACTTTTGATTGGCGACAACACTGTTCCCGGTGTGCAACTGCCAAAACAGTTAAGGGAATATGCTCAGATTATTTTGAGAGTTTGCAAGGAGTGGGGATTGGATTTTTATCCAACCGTGGTCCAACTTCTAACTTATGATGAAATTTCTGAAGTCGCAGCTTACGGCGGATTTCCAGTTAGATATCCACACTGGTCATTTGGAATGCAATATGAAGAATTGCAGCGTGGATATGAATATGGCATGCATAAAATATACGAAATGGTAATAAATAGCTCGCCATGTTACATATACTGTCTTGATAGCAACACGCTCTTAGATCATTTGACGGTAATTGCTCATGCCACAGGTCATAATGATTTTTTCAAAAACAATATACATTTTTCTGCAACTGATACAAATATGCTCAACAATATGGCCAATCATAGTAGCCGTATAAAAAAATATATGAGCCGTTGGGGCAAAGAAAAGGTAACTGAATTTCTTGATTACCTTCTCAGAATTGACAGTTTAATTGATGGAGCATCTGCTTGGCATCAAAAAATTATCAAAGATAGAAACATTATTGATAAAAGAAACTATCGTTACCCAAAGAGATTAAAGGTTGATAGTGACCGTTCTTATATGGACAATTATATCAACACACGAGAATTTAAAGAAAAAGAAAATGAAAAAGTAAAAAATCGAGATCTTGCTGATGAACTTGGATTTTTCATTGAACCAGTTAAAGATGTGCTTGGATTTTTGCGTGATAATGCTCCATTGAAACCATGGCAGCAAGATATCATGTCTATGATTTATGATGAATCTATATATTTTTTCCCTCAGAGACAGACCAAAGTGCTAAATGAGGGCTGGGCTTGCGGACGAAGCAACACATTAGTATTTACTAATTTTGGCATTTTGACATTGAAGGAAATTGTTGAAAATAAGATGTCAGTTACTATTTGGGATGGAGAAAAACCTAAGAAAATTATCGATTGGTTTAAATTTACAAATCGAAAAATATACAAAGTAGTAACAAATCGAGGCTACCAATTTGAAGGTTCAAATAATCACAGGATTTTAGATAATAATGGTAAGTGGGTTCGTCTAGATTGCATGAAGGTTGGCGAATCAATAAGGTTATCAAAATCAAATATATGGTCAAAAAATTATCAAGAAATCAAATATACAGAACCAGTAAAAAGAATTGAATTGAAAGAAATTGCTACTGCTGCAAATGTGACTTTTTCAAAATTGTCTTACAGAAAATATCACTATAGGGGGAAAAAGAAAGATGATCGGCTTGATTATTTGTTAAACACTTATGATAATCAGTCGGTTGGGTGTATGCGTAATATGATGCGATCAATAACAATTCCTCAACTTTTAGAAGAAAATTTTGCAAGTTTTCTTGGCTATATGATTGGTGATGGTCACATAAGTAGGAAAAAAAGAGTAATTGGTCTAACAACAGGTGATAACTCGCAAGCAAAAAATTACTCCAGATTGGCAAAAAATCTTTTTGGTCTTAAATGCAAAAAAAGATGGGATAATTCATCTAAAAACGGAAGATGGAGATTATCTATTTATTCTAAAAATTTAGAAAATTTGCTGGTATCCATGGGATTAGAAACTGGAGTTTGTGCAAGAATTAAAAAAATCCCAGACATTATTTTAAAATCTCCAAAATCTGTGGTTTCAAGTTTTTTGCGTTCATATTTTGACTGCGATGGATATGCTGGCAAAAGTGGAATTATACTTTCAACTTCTAGTGATTTTTTGGCACACCAAGTGCAAACTGTTTTGTTAAATTTTGATATTATTTCTACGAGGAAGAAAGGTAAAGATTCTTGCTGGCATATTAACATAACTGGAACAGAAGCTAAAAAATTCTCTGATGAGATAGGTTTCAATTTAAAGAGAAAACAAAAAAAATTAGAATCTTATTTGAAATCGCACCAGTGGTTCATTGAACAAAAGTGCGAAGATGTAATTGTTTCTGTAGAAGAAATAGGTTGCGAAGATGTTTATGATATAACAGTGGAAACAAGCCACCGTTATGCTGCACATGGGTTTCTTAATCACAATAGCACAGTAGACCATGTTGTTATGGCAGAACAAGGATATGTTGGTCTTGGACAGAAAACACATGATTCTGGCATTGTAGAGTATGCAGCCCACAAAATGGGTGTTTTAGGTGGCAAATACAGTACAAATCCATATAAGCTTGGATACAATCTTCTTGCAGATATAAGGAAGAGATGGGACAAAGGACAGTTTGGAACAGATTGGGAAGATTGCACTAATGCCAAAAAGAAAGAAGATTGGGATACCAAAGCAATGCTAGGTAAGGAAAAAATCTTTGAAGTTAGAAAATACTATGATGATTTAACTTTTATTCATGAGTTTTTCACTGAAGATTTTTGCAGAGAACAAGAATATTTTGAATATAAAAAATATCCTAATGGCGAAACAATTATTGAAAGTCATGATTATCAAAAGATCAAAAGATTATTGATGGCAAGACATGTAAATGGTGGTTTGCCAGATATTAGGCTTTCAGAGCCTAATTATCGTGGTAAAGGGTATTTGATGCTGGAACACAACTTTGAAGGTAGACCTTTGTATGAACCTTATGTTCGTGATGTGTTATGTGGACTAAGATTTATTTGGGGCAATGATGTTTTTTTGGCAACTAAGGGTCACGACGGAACTGATGTAATTTTTGAATGTTTTGATAATGACCCAATGAATGTTCGAATTAGAGCTAGAAAATAAGAGGTGATTTATGGATTGGCTTTTAAGTGAAGAGTTTGTTACTTTCTCTCAAAAAATTTCTGAAATTTACGCAGAAAAAAAGAAAATTAAGAATGAATTGAAGGAAGTATACGAAAAATTTCAAAATAAAATCAAAGATTTAGAATTACAAGCTCAAGCTTTGCAAGAAGAATTTGAAAAATGGAAAAAGACACAATCAGAAGAAACAACAAAATCTGTCTCTAAAAAATAATCTGTCATTGATACATTTTCTTTTTTCAATTAAATTATTGTTTTGAAAGAAGAGAATATCATGAAAAATTCAGATCGAAAAGTAGAAATAGTTGGCTTTGAGCATTTACATTTACATAGCGATTTCTCCGTTCTTGATGGATTGGGAACTTGTGAAGAATATTCATCTCGTGCTACCGAAATAAATCAAAATTTTCTCACTATTAGTGATCATGGAATGCTGGGAGCAGTACCCAGACAAATAAAAGCTTGTGAAAAAATTTGCGATAAGTTTGGCAAAGACAAATTGTCTCCAATATTCGCTGCAGAACTTTATGTAAATAGATTGCAACCTCAGTCTTCTTCTTTGACTGACATGCAAAAATTTTCTGAATCTCTTTCTCCAGACGAAGTATTGGAACTAAGGGCCAGTCCACATCTTTTGGCCATAGCATATAACGAAACTGGATATAAGAATTTGGTTCGCTTGACATCTTGGGGTTGGACAAAAGGATTTTATAGAAAACCAAGAGTAAATTACGAACAATTACAGAATCATAAAGAAGGTCTTTTTTTTACATCTTGTTGCTATAACAGTGAAGTTGGCAGAGCATTTGATTCTGGCGGAGAAGATGCTGGTTTTCAAATGATTGAAAGATATATTGATATGTTTGGAAAAGATCATTATATCTTAGAGCTAATGCTTTTAGATTTTGCAAAACAAAAGCCATATGATGCATTTATTGTCAAAGCCCATCAAAAATTTGGGTTAAAAATTATTTTGACACAAGATTGCCATTATTGCAGAAAAGAAGATAGCCATCTTCAAAGATTGATGCTGATGGTTCAGACCAATAGAACCATCAAAGAAATAGAAAGGGCAATGAAAGAAGATGCGATGCAGGACTTTTTCGAGTTGCAGGATGCAAATCTATGGATGAAATCTGAAGAAGAATTAAATGAAAAATGGCTGGCTGATTATCAAAACATTATTCCTTATGAGATTTTTTGCGAAGCAAAGAGAACAACAGTAGAAATATGTCGCAAGGCAAAAGGTGTTGAGTTAGATAGAAGTTTAAAACTTCCAACTTTTGATGATTGTGATCAAAGACTTAAAGAAGAAGTTATCAAAGGATTTAAACATAGAAATCTTCCCAACACATCGGAATATAAAAATAGAATTATTGAGGAGCTAGGATAAATCATAAGAAAAGGATTTAGCACCTATTTTTTAATTCAAAAAATGATGACAGACGAAGCAAGAAAATGGTGTCGTGAAAATATTGGCGGAGATGGAACTCAAGCCGTTGGACCCGGAAGAGGCAGTGCTTGTGGTTCATTGGTTTGTTATTGCCTTGGCATTACTGATGTTGATCCGGTATATGAGGGATTGCTTTTTAGCAGGTTTATGAGCGAGGCTCGTGGCGGAAGATCTATTTGTTTTGATATGTAAAAATTTGAAAAAATTTTTGTCAAATAAACTATTTTTATTATATGAGCTTACAAATTAATGTAGATGCTGGCACGATGCCAGATCTAATACACATTTTGATCAGGGATGAAAATGTATTTAATCAGATTAAGGCAGATTTCCCAGATATTTTGGCTGATCTGACAACTTTAAAGACCAATCCAAATTGTTCTTGTCGTGGCAAAGTTGGCAAATACTTTCAAGATAAAGTTTTGACAAATGCTAATTTGTTAGAAAAATATTATACAAATAAACAAGCAATAGCTGCAGAATTAGAATCTATCAAAGTCAAAAGGCAAGAAAGTATTATGGGTGGCAAGATTTTTAAGGTTGGCTTGGGAGAAGAGGCTTGGAAAGAATTTAATAGACAAATGACTGGAAAAGTCTACAGGGGATTTTCAGTGGTTCGTGAATTTGATTATTTATTGGTTTATTTTTTATGACAGAATTGATTGCATATTTATTTGTTTGTTTAGGAGTTACTTATGCTTGGACAGATACGGAAGTCTCTGTTCCTTTTAGGAATTTTGTAGCTAAAATTCCTTATATTAGACGACCATTGCTATGTCATGAATGTAGTAGTTTTTGGTTTTCTTTACTAATTTCTATATTTTTAAACCCATTAGAATCAATTGTTTGTCCTTATATAAGCAATTTGCTTTGTGCATTTTGTGGATTTTTTATCAATTTATTATTCGTTAGAAACAAATTTGTGGCATATAAAGATTAACAACTTTGATTGTCGGCAAGTTTTGTTGTTCTGTATAATGTGGTTTGACCAGATGCAATTGTAATTGTTGTTCCATTAGAATTTCCACAGCAAGTTGTTTGAATTTTTATTCTTATTTGATTACTGAGTAAATTAAAAGTTCCAATATTTGTTGTTGCATCAGTTGGCTGCACATTACTTATTACTATTGGACTTGATATCGCTGTATTTGATGGAACATCAAATACAGTTATAGTTGCATTTCTTGTCCCAGAGGGGTGAGGGTTGGAATTAGTTGTCCAGTCACTAGCACAGGGAAATGCCATCAATTTATAGAATATTGTTAAACCGCTTGCACTAGGGGTTGGACTAGGTGAAGGGCTGGGACTAGGTGAAGGCGATGAACAATTGGATTCGCAATCTGTATTATTATCATACTCTCCAAAGAGGGTATGTAATTCTGAATTATAATCTGAAGCTTTTATACATCTTATCATGATCTTTAACAAAAAAGTGTTGATTGTGAAGTGTCGCATCCATTGATGGAGGCATTTAACGAATCCGCTTGTAAATAGCATTCACATGCACTTCCAAAAGCACCACCGCAAACAGCATCTGCGGTACATGTATAACAGGTAGATCCATCGCCAATTAAATTAAATCCATCTGCACATTGCGAAGGACTTGGAGTAGGCGTGGGAGTTGGCTCTCCAGCAGGTGTGGGGCTAGGTTCTGGGCTAGGTTCTGGGCTAGGCGTTGGTGTAGGTGTAGGTGTAGGCGTTGGTGTAGGTGTAGG
>JACCDO010322386.1_pt1 | contig 18077 bp, 15 predicted proteins | sample 7446101 | NCBI WGS metagenome assembly JACCDO01 (sample SAMN15323440, study PRJNA562643) | freshwater metagenome | isolation source: river surface water | place: USA:Blue River Watershed | collected 2017-08-16 | reverse complement strand
TCTGACACTAATCCACTTACTACTAGCCAGGGGGTTAAGGGGGAGCGCAGGTCCCCCTCAGGTCCCCCCTTTAAGATACAGGGCATTCAACTGGATTGCCTTCCATGCCTCCCATTGCTCCCATTGCGCCCATGCCATTCATAATTTGAATGCCTGGTCCACGATGGCGTGGCGCCGGTGCTGATTTTTCCGTAATGTCAATGGCCTTAGAAGACACGGTTTCTGGTGTATACTTACGAGAGGAGTCGAGAAGGGCTTGGATTTCATGTACGACTTTCTTTGGTAACTTTGATAGATTGGTAAGGTCAGGAATGATACATATAATCATCGCACCAGTGTCATCCCCACCTGTAAGACCCATTGTAGGATAATATTTAATAATGTTACCATTCTTGTCAGGATGTTCGTACTTTCCGCTGATGGAGTAAACGGTACCTGAAGGGTGATCTATCTGAATCGTATAGCCGAGTAGGTCAGCAAGCGACATATTAATTTCAAGGATAATGTCGAGGCCTTGAATCTTAAAGGGTGTACGCTTTTTGTCAAGATTCACGTGGATGATTACGTCGCCGGTAATATAATCAGGTCGACTGATACCCTTGTGCTCCACGCACAAGCCGTGTCCGATCATACCCGGATCTATTTTCAGATCCATTGCAAATTCGCCAGAGTCACCAGGTAAGGTGACCTTAATTGGTACTGTATCTCTCCGATAAACCTGCTCCAAGGTTACCTCCAAATTCAAGTTAACCGGTTCGCATTTCATGTTGCGTGAGCTCTGTGCTTGTTGCATTTGTGTATGCTGTTCTACAGCTGCCCATCCGCCCATGTCGTACAAGCGACGCTTAGCACGATCCAAAAGCAGATGTTTGGCTTTTGTACACATGTCGAACTTTACACCATCGCCGCCTGGGCGGTCAGGATGATAACGCAAGGAAGCACTCTTAAAGGCCTTCGCGACATCATCATCGGTACATGACCTTGAGACACCAAGTACGGTATAAGGATCAAACTGTGCTGACATTTTTATTTAATAATTTTTTCAATTTTGATTAGTGGTAGATGGATGCTAATAAGGACGAATCAAGCTCTCGTATAAAAGGCCGATAGCCTATCTTTAACTGTTGCAAATGCGTACTAATTGGCCAGTAAACTAACCCGTGCGAGGACAGTGTACATCCAACGAAGGTGGTGATCGCATGGCGTTCCTCGTTCGATAGTTCTTTTTCGACTGCAATCACAAGCGTGGTAGACCGCGGCCCGTACTCCGCCCCTACTTCAGCCCCAACTTCCGTCCCTCCGTCTTCAAAAGTTGTATTGTTAAGATGATTATGAACAATTGCTGCAAGGGATTCTCGTTGTTTTACGGTTAGTTTCATTTACTTTAAATTGATATTTTTTATTTTAAAATTTAACCGACACCATGTCATGGCAACGTGAAGGCTCGTGCGGATACAAGAAGGGTCAGGACTGGACGGGTAAGTCCGCAATTTATTGCTATGATTACGACGATACTCTGGCTAGTCGCAGTACATGCCGGCTGTTACCTGGGGTTAAAGAGAAGCTACATGAGCACTATCATAACGGGGACATCGTGGTTGTTTTTACAAATCGAAAACGACAGCGATCTGAAACGGTAATCAAAAATTTGGAAGCCTTCCAAAAAGTTATAGAGTTACCTATATGGTATTTTTATGCCCTGGAAGACGACATTTACCGTAAACCACAAATAGGTATGTACACCCTATTTGTCAGGTTATCAGGTGCCACAGACAAACCGGTATACTTTTGCGGAGACGCAGCTGGCCGGCGCAGAGACTTTAGCGACAGCGACAAGATTTTTGCGGGTAATATTGGTATACCGTTTAAAACGCCGGAAGAAGTATTTACAGTCCAAATTTAGACACATATTTAGTGTCCAGAGGTATTTTGGTATTCATATGTCCCTTATTCAGATTTTTTGTCTTTAACATCAAAAATGATCATTCATAAGAGGCATCCCGGGTCAAAATGCCGATAAAAATAACCATAAAAGCCAAACTACCATCCGAATCCGTATCAACCGCAGATCGAGTAAGGATATTGAAAGAGCGCTTGACAGCGTCCAAAATCAAGCACGAAGAACATATCATGAAGCTCGCCACACTTAAAGACGCACACATTTACTGCGTAATAAACAATTTAACATCACAGCAGTATGGCCCGTTGTTAGAAAGATACATACGTACACACTTTAACTATCTTAAGAATAAAGCAACCGAGTGCACCGGCGACTGTTCCATGAACGGACAGAATGCGGAAATCAAAGTGTCCCTTGGAGGCAGCACACATTCAAAGTTTAATTATGTACAGATTAGACCAACCCATGAATGTGATATTTATATATTAACAGCATATCATCTATCCCATGATAATGTAGAGTCAGAGGGAGAATTATATATATTCGTGTTACCAAAGGAAAGTGTTAGACAGCTTATAATAGCATACGGCGGATACGCACACGGAACGGTAAAACAGTATGGTGCCATAACAGAAGATTCCTTGACACATGAATACGCATTACGTACTACATATAATGATGATTGCTGGAAGGCCTTGATGGCATTTAGGAAAGGGGACCTGGAGGGGGACCTGAGGGGGACCTGCGCTCCCCCTTAACCCCCTTGCTAGTTAGTGGAGAGCGTGAAGATCTCCCTTAAATCCCTGGAGGGGACCGCCTTCCCCTTAAACCCCTGGCTTACACTGGAGGGTGTGAAGCTTCCCTAACAAGATCGTAGCTGTCACTATACAGTCTTACCAGTTCGCCGCGTCCGATCGAGTTCTGACGTGCCGTATCAAGACTAAGTGTATAATCAAGTGATTTGAATCTTTCTATCAAGGTAGTCACCATGGAGTCCTTAACGGTCGGCGCAGACTTGGCCTTTATCCAGTGCCAACTTTTCGGCCGTAGCAATGCAAGCTCACTTGGATCTGAGACGATATCTCCACACTTACCGCCATAGGCGCGTATCGCGAAGTCTGCCCCTTCCGGGGGCGTGGGTTGTCCTTTTTCGTCTTTTGGTCCAAACCCTAAGAAATCCCAGTCATCGTGTGTCGTGGACAGTTCAATCATTGGACGTTTCATAGATCTCTTCTCCCAAATCTGAAAACAGCATTTGGCCATCATTGGAGGACTAAACGAACACGGCTCCATGGGAATCTCTTCATCCAATATCAAATGAAAATAAGCATTGAGTTTGTTATGCACACTTACACGCCTGAACGTCCGCGGAATAATAAACGCAATCACGTCAGCAAATTTAGCCGCATGATTAAAAAACTTTATAGCCAGAGAGCTTACCCTACCAAATGGTGGATTACCGACTATAAGTATTTTATCCGCCCCGCTCGGTGGAACGTACGTAAGAAAATCTTGCTTGATAATGTCCTGGTGTTCAGGCGAAATATCGATGCCTATCTTCTTTTCTGTAGGAATTCTTGTAAGAAAGCTGCCATTGCCGGCGCTGGGCTCTATCACTAAGTCCCAATCGGACCACGTATAGAGGGTTCCAAGTACATCTAAGCATTTTTCGGAAATGGCTGGAATGGTATAAAACTTATCAAGACCTTCTTCGCGTACATCTACTGCCGTAGTTTCCGGCGTTGCCGGCTCCCCGGTAGGCGTATTTGCGCACGATGCCGGCGCGGTAGAGATGGCCGTAGATCCTTCGATAAGTTCAAGCAGCTGTGCTTTTGTTTTTGATTTACACCGTGTAAACCCAAGCTCGGTACACTTGACTAATAATTCTTGCTTCGTTTTAAGCATGCCGAATCGATACTGAACTGGAAACTTCAATTTTCACTCTTAAAAGAAAGAGCACATATTCCATGAATGGATATTATTAGAAAGCTTTTGAACGATTCGTATGAGTCAAACTACGCGGAGATCACGGTAAACGACATGCGGTATACAGTCATCATAAAAGACTGCTATTGTCAAATTATCAGTTTGCTCTAATGCAAGTGTCAAACGGTTATTACTCTGGGTGGTTAGAGGTCCATCTGCATAAGGAGGGCGATGAGAGGCCCTACGATGACTGGAGAGCTAAAGATACCATGACTACTTGGTTGAATCGCCGTATGTATACGAGCCGGATAATAGAAAGAAAAACAATAGGATTACGATTATCGTAGGACTGCCCGGTAGCGGTAAATCCTATCTTATTCAGTGTCTAAAGACGGACGATAACGTTATCTTCGATGATGTACTACAGAAGGATGGGGTATTACGGATGCTCAATATCCCTACTGGAAAGGATATTATAGTTTCTGATCCTCGATTCTGCGACGAGGATGTGTTTACACGTTTTACAACGCTGCTTAAACACCTGTTTAAAGGTGACCTCCACATAATCCTATTCCGAAATGAGCCGGAGATTTGTAAAAAGAATGTTGCCGCACGGGGGATAAACATAAACGTTACCTAACCCAAAGTATAATCCCTATTCGGAAACGTATACAAGGGTACCGTTATGCGGTACCCTTGTAACGTCAGAAGTAATTAACGTGACGTCGTGCGATGCGTTACCCAAGTAAATCATTGGAAATCACTTGGCCAAGGAGGTATCGGCGAATCAAAATTAGCTCCCTTTGAGACCAATATCAAACCTTTTATTAGATAATCCCACCAGCCCACTCATGCACGCTAACATCTCCCCTTTAGCACATGGTACCAGAGTAAGCACAGTTAATTAAGTTAGCACATATATTTCTTGTCGGTTGTACCAGAGCAAGCATTACGTGCCGTATTATAACACGCGCACGGCAGACAGGTTAAAATCATAATAGGTAGCTTCACCGGCAGACACACTAACGTAGCAAGCCAGTGATCTTTACCACTGCATTCGGTCTGAAGGCTTTCTGCCCATTCCCCCAGGTTAACGGGACAGACGCCGGGCGCACCTCCGCACTCACAGCTAAATAATATTTGTTCGCACTTGCATCGATGATCCTCCATTTTACGGATGTATGGCTAATCAATTATTCAGGGGGAGGTGCCCTCCCCTTAACCCCCAGCGATGTTCCTGTCTCAATTACTAATGTAACCGTTGATCCTCCATTTTACGGATGCATGGGACCTGTCTCCAAAATGAATCAGTTACCTTTACCAATGGACATGGATGCACAACCAATGGACAGGGCCGGAGGAGCTATGGACTCAGAAGATGAAAGTATGTGGTTACCACCACAGAAATCACTTGCGGATTACATAGCGGATGATAAATACCTTATGAAGCCCACACCTCAAACGGTCTATCACAAAGTGTATCGTCAACACACTAATTTTTCCCCTAAGAAACAAGCCCCATCACCAGCCCCAGCCCCAATTTATTGCCGACGCTGCCACAAACAAAACAATAAATGTGCATGTGCGTAGATTATTCATCCTTAACCCCCACCCTCCTATCCAATTAGCCAACAAGCAAGATTAGCCAACTGGCAAGGGGGTTAAGGGGGACCTGCGCTCCCCCTCAGGTCCCCCACCCCTGAAATTGATTTAGGATTTTATATAATAAAATGAGCACTATTACTGCAGAGATTCGTGAAAAGATGCGCGGCAACCTTTTTAGGAAGCTTGCTTCTTGTGGCGTTACCTTGGAGGACGTGGCAAGTCTGGAGGAGGGTATTTATTCCGTGTCTACTAGTTTGACGGGCTATAGCAATCAAGGAAAGATTATCTATCTGCATCTGTCCCCTAATTCCGATAACAACTATTTGCTACCGGCCGTAAAAGCCGGTACCTTAACCTTTAAGGATGTGGGGGCGATGTCGGAATGCGACATGAATCCGGCTAAATGGCAGGGGGTAATGAGTAAGATTGCCGAGGCTAAGCAAGTATCGCATGGTCCTCAAGTCGTACCGTCTGATATTATTAAGTGTCGGTGTGGCGGGCAAACAACCTTTACCGAGTCACAGACGCGCAGCTGTGACGAAGCAATGACGATTAAGGCGACGTGCCTTAAGTGCGGCAAGCGATTTAATATTTAAGGGGGAGGGCACCTCCCCCCTCCCCCCTGGCTAGTTGAGACAAGCTAGCGATGGGTTACTGCCTAGCAAGGGGGTTAGGGGGGAGGGCACCTCCCCCCCCGAAGACAGACTCCATGCAATAGGTTAAATATACAAATCCGTCATCCGATTTGTGCGATATTATAGATTCCATCGTCTGTGCGCCGGATAATATAGTATCATTCACACATAGATACAGTGCCTGGTAGGCCGTTACATTTATACGTTTACGTAAATGTTGCAGTACGTCCGCTACAGTACATGTTAAAGGCACTATAAACTTATTTGTAGGCCCATCAGCTTGCGCACCCGGCTCCGTTACGGCTGATTTTATGATTAATGCTAAACGGTTAGGATACTTGCGTGCCAACGCCTCTGCTCTTGCTTTGCGTTGGTCAAGCGGGCGTAACTCTGTAGGTACTTTTGGGTCTGCATTTGCGTTTGTCGACATTCTTATGTGTAAATTTTTTATTTTTATTATTATAAATGGATTCCATCGTAAAGTATTTTTTCCCTAAGCCAGCCAAGGGTCAGGGAAAACCCCGTGATAAGCCCACATACGGTTTTAAGTTTAACAAGCAGTTGCAGTACGGCACCGAAAACACAAGCGGTCTTTCCACTTCCGGTGTGTATCTGGATTTAACACAGCCACCCATTGGAGGACGCCCGATTACCGGCTCGTATGCTCACTACGTCCGTCCTGCTGCCCGTGTTACCCAGATGCAAAATGTTAAGTTCACGTGCACGCAGCCTACGTGGAACACAGATTGCTATTAATTACACGTTCGATGGTAGGCATAAAAGAGTAGGTGTGCAGAACCTTTACCTTCTCGGCCTTAATATAAGGTAACCTCTGCTCATACCAGTTTTCGCTAATGGCCTGTTTTATAATTTGATACGAACCTTCGAAATCGTTCATATCTAATTTTACATAGGCACGCGGATCTACCCACTCCTCTACATTAGGACATCCCCAGTAAAAGCACAAGGTTTCGCACAAGATGCTTTCCCACAACTTCTCCGTAATATAGTTCTTCTCAGCGGTGTTCTCGCACATAAAATAATACTTATACGGTAATATACCCTTGGACTTTTCGGTTGTCGAGAGTTTTCCTACATAAGACGTGAAATTAAAACTGTTTTGTTCCCCGTACACATTAAAGGCTATGTCCCCCTTGCTTTCCACGAACTTAATAAAATCAATACGGTATTTGTGACCAGGGCAATAATATTTAGAACTGCAGATGGATGCAACAATAGGACCTTTAACTTTAAACGCTGCCGCATCCATGTTTTGCAAGGTCAGAAAATCCTGCTCCAGTTGCCATTCGCACATGTTCAGTGACGTCTTATGAGGAAACACCGCCATAAATTTAGCCGGATCAGGCTCAGCCCACTCCCCCCATGTTGCAACAAAATGCCACGGCTCCATCTGATACACCATCGTCTTTTTAGGATCATAATAATCATCGGCCTTATGCGGAGCGTTAAGTATGACATAATAGTCTGCCCTTTCATCTGCCGTTAGTTGCAGATTGTTCCACATGTAATTTCCTTTGGTAAACCGGTTCCAATGTTTATACATTTCGTAGGAGGTAAACCAGTTGCATAGTATCTTAACAGTTATCTTTGTTATATAAATACCATCCAGTTTACCAAAGTAAGGCGAGGGTTTAAGGTTGCTATAGCAGCAGTTGTTCTTGTAGAAACCCAAAGTATTAAAGCTCTTTACGTTAGGGTCCGCTAAGGCTAACGCTTTCATGGATGAGATATCAGCAGACGCCCTATAAAATAAATCATGTCCGTGTATGTCCATGCCTTGAACAAATATAAACCTGTCATCGGATGCCGAAGGTTGAGATGATGCGGCAAATTCCTTAAAATCAAATCCATCGTAGGTGTTTTGTACGTCCGTGTCAATGGCTTTACCACCCTCATTCCATACCGAAAACGCTAACTGTGGACTTACTTCATATAAAGCAGTGGAAGGTGAAATTTTCAGGAGATAGTCTATGCCGTGTTTAATACCATTGGCGTTTATATAGTCCACCAGTGATTGCGCGCCCTTTTTATTAATCATGTAGCAGAAAGTACCTCCTACGTACAACGGTACGTTTAACGGACGCACGGTTACCTTATCCTCGTTTTTAAATTTACATTTGTCCCCTTCAAACATGTGATAGCCCAACATAATCACATCGAAGTCCAATGCCGCCAAGTCTTTTAAATATACGGCGATGTCGGGCCTAAACGTCACGTCATCCTCCATCACAAGATATACATTCGTACTCTTGTCCTCGAGCAGCTGCCGCCATAGCTTTAAATGTGTTAACGCACATCCGATCACCCCCTTCCGGTTACCAAAATCATTACTGGCAAATAGTTTATACAGTTCCATCGTCGGCTTTAGCTGCTGACCGTCCACGGCCGTAAAGAGTTCAACTTCAAAAGGTATCTTAACTGCATTTAATGCCTCGATCATCTTTTCTCTCCTGTCCGGTCGGCGCTCCAGGTTCACGACGAATGCCTTCGGTGGGTGGGTTCGCGATGACGGAGGCTTTTGTTCATCCGCGACCGCCAAGGGTTTGCCCGTGAACTCGTCCAGTCCGTTTAAGTCGTATGCATTCGGCTTACCTTTCTCGGACGTTAACCTACCGATATGTAGGCAGGTGATCTTATTAAAGAAGGCCGATACGTATCCGGCCTCCGTCCATTTTTGGGCGTATTCGGCCTCATGCAACGATGGACGTGCACGTGCACGTGCATGTGCCGGTGTAACCGGATCGTCAGGGAGCCTAATCGGTGTGTAGTTGCCTAAAGAAAGAATGGTGTCTACGTCAACAAGGGATGGTCTATAACTATAGTGCGGCCAGTAGTGACAGTTAGTATAAGGAAATACTTGTCCAGGTTTATAATCATGTAGACAGAACTTGTCGGTCTCCGGTACAGACCGGTGACTCTTAATCCTATAGTCATCAATGGTCTCGGCGTACGACCGGTTAAACAGTATCTGTTTAACATTGTATTTCTTGAGAAGTTGAAGACCTTCGATCGCACGTGTAATGTAGTCCATCTTATCAAAAAATAGAAAGTCGTCTTCTATATGTACCCAGTAGGTAGGTCTGAGTTGGTACAGCTTACACCAGATAAGATTCATACTAGTAAGATGCCCCTTTTCCGACTCCTCCTTAAAATAAAAATCAAAAAACGGGTACTGGCGTTTCATCTTTAAACGGTCCGTCTCCGACGAGTTATCATCCACACAATACCAGTAGTCAACCAAGTCGATATCCGTCCACTGGTTAATTATGGAATTTATCGTCTGCTCAAATAAGTCATACCGTTTACACGTAGTCATGGTTAACATGACTTTAGGCGCCGACACCGTACCGGATTTTACCGGTCTATACGTCGTATATCCCGACAGCTGCCGTTTACAATTCTCGTACAAAACCTTCCACACACCGCCGATCTGATCCGTCTCCAGTGACCGATTGATCTTAAAAAAGAGATTTAACAGATCCGTGCTGGTATCCTTCGACATTTCACTCTGGTAATACGCCAGGTTACTGATGGTTAACTTGTACTGCTCCTGTGTCACTTGTACCGGCTCGGACAAGAGAATTTTTTTACAGCATTCGTATCCGGTAGCGTAGTCCTTCACGTAGTAGGCCGATAAGGTGTTATATACCTCTATCTGGTGCGCATAATCGAATTCTGAAAGAAACAGTTTTGCCGAGGAAGGTTTGCCTCGAGTATCGTGTTTAAACCGATAATATAATGCATTTACAGGTAGGTGCTGTCCCAGTTTGTAGTACGTATCCATAAGCCGTGTAACGTGTTCACGGCGTTCGCTGTCATACTGATGTGCTTCGCTATAATATAGGATCTTTTCGTCGACGTTGGTGGTCTGTCCGGCGATCATGAGGCACGCATAGTATTTTTCCTGATCCCAGTTATCCAAGGTCAAAACACGTTTATACCATTCAATGGACTTGTCGGGTCTTTTTCCATCCTTGTAGCTCTGGGCACAGTAAAAAGCATACCGGTTTCTTAATGATGGCTCCTTTTCGTCCTCGAAACCTTTTTCCAGGATAGCCGCGTCTTTATCAAACCGCAAGGGATCTCGACTGCGATCACCGGTTTTGCCACTCTCGATATAATAGTTACCGTTCACAGTACATATGTTCTTATGTTGCTTATTGATACATTGCAGATATTCATGTAAGACTCCTACAAATCTAAACTTCAAACGATTGTTGATAAGTAAGGGGCGTTGGTATATTAACCCGGGTCCAAAATTAAAGTTTACCATATCAAACCCGGTCAAGTCTGGTAACCTAAGGGTGCCATGGATAACGTCATCCGCGTCAAATATTAACAAATAGTCCGTCTTGTTGTAGGCAGCTTCTAAGGCCTTCGTACGATTCCATCCAAAATCCCGCCAAGGATGCTCTACCAACTCTCCGGGTATATCGCGATCTGAAAAGAAACGTTTAATAATCTCTTGTGTTCCGTCGGTTGATCCGGTGTCGGAGATAACCCAATATGTGATGGGAATGGGTAGTTTTTCTATTAGCATCGATAAGGTCTTTTCTATCACATGACTCTCGTTTTTTACGATCATATTCAAAGCCAATGTAAAAGATGGGTCAGGCATTTAAAAATTTAGTGTGATTAATTCTAATATCTAAATCTCTATTACATTACGTGCAAAACCAACAAGCCATAAAGATCAGTATAAAGATGTTCAAGAAAATCAGAGCGATGGCTACGTTCATCGTAACACTCATTTCTTCTGTCGGTACCGGCGAGCCCTTAAATCTAAATCCTTTCGCCTCACCATTTTGAATATGTGTGTATACGTGGGGGGACATGCTGTCCCCCTTACCCCCCTGGCTAATTGGATAGGAAATTGCTCGCATACTAGCCAGGGGTTTAAGGGGAGCGCAGGTCCCCTCCCCCAGGGTCTCGATAATGGTTCTACAAGAATATGTTTTTCCAAATAGTACTGGATCTCCGACCGGGGTAAGATATTCTTTGGTCATATACTGGGTCTGAGGTTCCAACGTATAACCAAGTTTAGAATAATAGTTACGTACACCCACTCCACTGATAACTACACCCATCGTACATCCAAATGAGTAAGCAATACTTTCTGCTACGTTCATAAGAAACGTGCCTACGCCCTTGTGTTGAGTAACCGCCGTGCCCTGGCCGAGGTTACCAGGCAGTGCGGCGGGTGCGATGACTCCGTAGGTGTGTAGCTCTCGGATGAGGGCAACCTTATGGTTTTTGCGGTGGATAGATGGTAGCCGGTCGCGGGTGCTGGCTGGGTTTTTGTCGTCCGGAATGCGGAGCCGGCACAATCCCAGGAGTATGGCATCATCGAAATGTGCGTCATCTGCCTCATTCGGCAATTCCGCGGAGATAAAAAATTCGGTGCCTTCATTGGCACGGTATACTCGAATATATAGACGGACTTCGTCGAGTCTACTATCGATAATAGTGTTCTTGACTTCACGTGAGCGAATGTCATAACATTTCATTCCGCGTTTGTTCATTTCCATCAAGACAATCTGTTGCAAGTTTGTCTTGATTGTATCGCTGACATATCCCAGTCCGTTATTGGATAAGCTGGCCTTGGAAAAGTCACGTTGAACACGCACCGTCCTTGTCCACGGAGGGATGATCGATAGGGTATAACACAGAAACTCCAGAAACTCTGGAAAGCGGGATTCTGCGATGGGTGACCATTCACCAGACTCTTTCCACTCGCGAATCTGAGTATACGGCAAATCCAAACACGGATATATTTTAGTGTAGTCCAGCTGAAGATCGCTGCCACAAAACACGTCATGCACCATCTGATAATCTATCTCGAGTGTAGTGCCCGGGAGATCCGGCATCAGATGGCCATCTACCTTGAAACCGGCATCCCGCAATAGTTTGTTAGCCTTTATGCTGGCTTTAACTTTATGACCACGATTGTTAAACTTTAGCACGTCATCATTCGTCGACTGAATCCCGAGCTGTACCCGTGTAGCTCCCTCCAGCCTCATCTCTTTAAGGGTAGCGAGGTTAATGCGATCGGGACGTGTTTCGATCACCAGGCCAACGATTCTACCGCATGGGACTGTTGTATTGATAGCCTGTTCGGATAGGATGGCATAATCGCTAAGTTCAGGCATCGGCCGTATTTCGGTTAAGGTGTCAATGATTTCGGTGCTAAGAGGCAGTTTGTTAAGATAGGGTTTACTCTGTAGCCAGGTGTTGAGTAGGTCGGCGTGCTGTCCATTATACATGATGGATATGTATTGATACATGTTGCAGGCGTAGAAAATACTTAGACTAAACAGCTTACGATATTCTATAGGAAAGCAGTCGAATGTGCCACCCAACGTGATAATCTCACACTTGTCGGGAGTATGTCCCATGGATTCCAGTTCGGCCAGCCGTCGCCATACCTGATGTACAATGTTAAAGTCGTGTACTTCGGCGCGTACAAATGTTCCTTCGTTGCTTAGGTAGCTACGTGCCATATCTTTCGGAGCACCTTTTTCGCGACACTCGTTAGGGCAATAGGAGCAATTGTATGCGCAGCTAAAAACTCGTCCATCTAAAGCAACACTGATGGGTAGGACACCACTGCTGCTTCGTATTTTCTTGAGGGTTAAAAGTCGATCAAACAAGGGATTAGCATGAATAAGCCCTTGTTTGATAGCATCTTTATAAAGAGAAGCAAGTTGACCTTTAGATAAGGATGACATGGAAGATTTACCTCTGGTAAGCTTACGTACGTTATCAAACAGGATATGGTGTAGTTCGTCGAAGGATCGTCCTTTCCCTTGACGACTAATTACGTCGTTGTATATTTCCGCAAATTCGGAGGAGGAAACCATGTGTTGGGTTGGATTATCCTTAAGATCTAATTCAATTTTAGTTTAAAATTGCGGAAATATGCGCCCTGGTGCTCATACATTTCATCTAACATATCTTTTTTCGTTGCTCCTAACCAAAAATGGAGCGACTCGGGATCATCGCTGCATGTATCGTAAATGAATTCCGCAAACCCACGTGCTTCTGCGGAAGAGTCATTACCGATAAAGAGTCCTTTATAATCTTGTCCTCTATCCTTATGATAGGTGGCCCAAACTGGATAGAAGTGGTTAAATATTTTCTCTATGGTAGCTTTCTCCTTAGCCGTTCGTCTTTTCCCGGTACCTGTTCGCCCGGCAACAGCCCCCTTAACCTGGCTGACACCATGAAGCAAGCTTGGTGGCAAGGGCCGTCCGGTTTTAGGAACTGGTTGAACCGGTTGAACTGGTTGAACCGCACCCCTCATCAAGCTGGGTGGCAAGGGTCGTCCGGTTTTAGGAGCTGGTTGTGAGGGTTGAACGGGAACCGGCACAGGTAAAATAGGAGCCGGTACAGGTAAAATAGGAGCGGGCACAGGTTTTACCTGCTGCGGCTGTATCGGTCTCTTAAACGTGTCAGGCGTGGTCATTTGAGGTTTTACCTTGGCAGCTAAAGGGTGTTTTGCCGGGTTAGGCTTATTGGTAGCTTTAGGATTCAGGGGACACGTGGTCTTATTTGTGCCTCCAGATCCACAGAGTGAGCAGGCGCCTCCTCCATACTGGTTAATCATTATATTTAATGGTTATATTTTATTTACTCTTCGAGGGAGGTAAGCGGCACGAAGGCCCTTTCTTACCGGCGCTCATTCCACAACCAGCCCTAAACGTCTCGTAATGAGCGCATGTTTCTGCATACGACTTAGAAGAACATCCGTTGTTAGGTTGGATCTTATTGTAAGTGGGTAATAGATATTGGTGTAGCCGGTAGAGCCAAAGAAACATATTATCTCGGTTATCTAAAACATTATCTATCGGATTTGACTTCATAAAGTTTAACGCGGCTACCGTTAAATCCGGATGCGGTAACAGATACGGTAACGTGCTAAAGTGCACCTTAGCATTAACCATATGAAAACTTTCTGGTTTATCTGGATAGTTATATCCGATACTTTGTATGTAGTCCCAACCTGTAGCCTTGTAGTAGTCCAATGCAATCGTCTTAATGCGTTCCGTCGCCGCCTGTAGCGTAGGATCGGGTGCGGTGTTATACCCTTGCTTACGCAGCTTATCGTTTACCTTGTTGTGAATCGTATACATCCACTTGTTTAAGTTTATAAAAAGAGGCTTGTCCATGGGAGTATCCTGTATATATTTGCGGTACGACTCACGGCAGTATTTACAGGGTAACATGTTTTCGGTATTACTTAAGTGGATTTTATGGATTAGCATATAGGTATTTTTGTGCGGCTCGTTAAGCACGTTGCGTATTTTGTCATACTTATACGCAACGGGACCGAGTTGATCCCAGCCCGATGGTCCCCATTTGCTTGTGTTCATATATTTTAAAGGAGATTATTTTTACAAGCAGTGTTCTGGAGCCTGAAACGGTGTGGATGGGAAACGAGAAACGGGGACTACTGCTGAGGTGAGGACCGGGTACATACGGGCATATTCTTTTGCGCCCATGTAAAAAATGAATCCTGTTCTTTCAAAAACACCAACATGGCCTCACCCTCACGGCTACACTACCTGTTAGGTTCTGAACAACATTTAACCTTAACGTATCCTTCGCAAACATATTTGGATTATATTACCCCTGCCGAACTATTTCACATCGTTATTAAAAACGCAAACATACACATGGGAGTGGGAGGACTCTCCAACAAGGTTGTATGGGATATGTTTGCCGGAGTCGGTACCGATAGCCTACGACTGGCAAGTGTGTCCGGTAAAGTCATTGCCACCGAAATTAATTCAGACACATACCAGTGTCTACTCAAAAACATACATGCGAACGAAGAGTGCGATAATATCGATCCTATGAACTCGGATGCAACAGAGCTCCTGGGTCAGCCGGGTACGGCCTTAAATTGTGTTCCGGACGTGATCTATTTTGATCCCCCGTGGGGCGAGACATTTAAGTCCGGTCAACCATTCTCATTCTCGGATGTTACCTTGTCTAATGGAAAGGTAGTGATGGATGTATACGATACGATACGTAAAAACTATAAAGAGGCTTACTTGATTGTTAAGGCTCCTTATACGTGCGAGATGGAGATTCCCGATAACGAACTATTATGTATATTAAGCTTTAATCGGCAAAAACTTAAATATTATCTTATTGGACCAGGGCGGCACGCCGAAGATTAGCCGACCGAATCTTAAAACCCTTCCGCTCCACATCGGACTTTTGGCACCACGATAAGTAGGCATCGCACCCGCACTTATGATCCTTCAATGAAGGACGCGTCAACTTATCCATTAGGCAGATATCGGCATGCGAGTCACGCGCGGAAAAGTTGCTAAACTGGAAACGATCCTGATCACGATAACCAAGAACCGCCTTGGTTACAGGATCCGTTACGACCGAACTCTTCCACGCACGGTGAGCGGATTCATGCATAAATACATCATCTGATGCTTGCTGGGACATTATGATATTGATTATTTACCTGTTAACTTTAACTTATTTTCTTCTTAAATTATTAAATTTCCGGTTATCCCCTCCGTCCGGTTAACGCTGGTTAACACCATTAACATCATTCCTTAACAGCAGCATCATTACTTAGAGATCGATCTCAACTGATCATTGAACGGTAACATAATCGGTGTCTCCTTTCTCTGTTCATATTTCAAGCGTAAATCCTTTGGTATTATACTAATTGGTACAACAACTTCATACCCATACCTATCGAACCATGCATCACTCATTTGTAAATATCCTGGGTCACCAAAGTTAAACTCACCCCAAGAGTTTTCTATCTTCCACTTATCTACAACAGGATGTTCCGCTCCTGGAGGAGAAATCAGGTTAAGACCTACGATCGCCATTGCATGGCTGGCTCCGCTGTTACGTGTCGAGACACCTTCCTCTTTTGTCTGGGTTACCGATAAGCCCAACATATTATCGTAATCATAGCCTTCCACAGCAAGCAATCCGTAATAAGGGTTGTAGTCGCGCTGAACCTCGCACCCAAACCATACGGGGTGGCCTGCAATAATTGTGTTTGCGGTTATACTCTTAATGTGTTTCATGGACAGATTAAAGGACAGATCAGGTTGGCCTCCAATCATATGATCCATTAGCTCGGAGGTATAAACGAATCCATACTTTGAGGTTTTCCTGGGATCATTACGCAGTAAAACCATGTCGGATACGTTATAGTGAGGCTTTATAAGATCACTGTAATACGATAAGGGGGTAAGATCACGGATGATCTTGTACTCGCCCTTGTGACGAACACTCTCTACATTTTCACCGGCCTCGTTATACTCCCAGTTGAACGGCTCTGAAGGTTTCGGAGGCTCACCCATAAACATGGCCAGCAGTTGGTAAATCTGTGGCAGCATTTCGGTCACGATCACATTACGTAAGTCTGCATCCGACACAGACGGACAGTTACGAATCCTATACGTAAACTTGGCCAGTTTGTCGGTAAGGATCTGGTTCATCTCCTCGGACACAGAGCTATTAAACGACTCACCATAAATTGTTTTAGGCACAATGCCATACTTGTTTACGAGGTTCACCACAAAATTCCAGGTACCGCCATCCTGGACAGGCTCCTTCATGATCATCTGCAGCTTAGAGTCATTGATCGGTAGACCGCGGAATAAAACCATATTTTCAAGATACAGGTTTGCACGTTCGAACTTATCGTAGAAGAATAGGTATGCCTCGGAAAGCTCAAAACTATCCGGTAGAGACAAATCACGCATTAGATAGTAACGCATAGAGTTCAAGGCAGCAAACAACCAGCAACGACCAGAATGCTCCTGTGATGTGGCCTGAGGCACGCGGCTAAGGCTATGGCTGTAGGAATAGTTTACGTTTTGCAGGTAGGAGCGGTTTTCACAACAGGCACTCAATGGCAAGGAGGACAAAGTATTCATCCTTACGCGGTTTACAGGGTTTGATTTGTAATCCATGGAGTAGGCGTTTAGAGCATCCGGTGTGATGGGGGTGCCGGTGGGACAGGTTGACTGGCTAAACTCTTTTTTAATGGACTTGGTCAGTTCCTTTTTTACCTCGTCCATCATCTCTTGACTCTGTTTAATCGTTTGCATAAGCTTGGATTTACGGGTAGTGGCTTTAAGTCTGGATGAGTGTGTGGCCGCCGGTTTCATTTTATGTTAAAAGGTAAATGTCTTTAAGTAGGGGAAGGGGACCTACGCTAGGGGACCTGCGCTCCCCTTAAACCCCTGGCTAGTTATAGGGGACCTGCGCTCCCCTTAAACCCCTGGCCTAGCAGTATTTGTGCTGTCTCCCCATGGGGACGCAGGTCCCACGTTAGAGGGAAGGCCAGGGCCCCTCTGGCCACCCCCTGTTGGGATAAGTGTGGTTAGGAACCCAGGGCGCCGGGGTTTCCGTGGTAATTGTTTTTGAGGGGAGGCATTTAAGTATGGTACCGCCAATTTCACTTTTCAGGCGCTCCTGGTGATCCAGAAATAATAAAAAAATTTTGCTAGCCCTAAAATAGGGTGAACGAACATGACCTAAACATAATGGAGCCAATAGTGTGTGGGAATTAACAATAGTATTAACTATTAAATATGGCCATGTTGCTCCACCTATTACACTTTTTGGTTAACGAAATAATTAGACAGTCTGGAATCTTTGTCATAGTCATATTATTATATACATATGTGGGATCAACATATATATTATTAGGAATACATACAGATATCATATTTCCAGAGAATATTATAGCTCCCACAATGAACCCAACCTTACAGTATTTTTTTTATGCACCAGGCACACCGTACTTAAACAATGTTTGTTTAAGGTCTTTAAGACATCTTTGCAAAAATGATCTTTCCTCTTTCCCAATCAAATGAAAAACTTAATACAGATAACCTCGGTTGCGTCATGTGGCCGTTGCTCTGCGTTGTTTACGTGCAAAACCCCCGACGGGGGAGACAAGAGGACTTGTCTGTGCTGCGGAGGTTATACTA
>JACCDO011252201.1_pt1 | contig 18085 bp, 12 predicted proteins | sample 7446101 | NCBI WGS metagenome assembly JACCDO01 (sample SAMN15323440, study PRJNA562643) | freshwater metagenome | isolation source: river surface water | place: USA:Blue River Watershed | collected 2017-08-16 | reverse complement strand
TACAAGAAAACATAGATACTTGATGATATTTGATAAAGAACTGGAAAAATGCTTGACTTGGAAAGAAGAGAAGTGGTATAATGACCCTGGCGATACTTAACCAATCCCTTCCGTGTGACTTGAGAGCCTCCTTTTGGAGGTTTTCTTGTATGATAAATAATCCATAACGGAACTATAAGCATTAATAAAATGGGATTAAGTCGTCTGGATAATTTCCTCAAATCAGTTAGAGGGACGATTCTTTATGTTGATCCAAATAGTATCGACTCTACAGATAGTATCGAGAATCAGGGAAACTCTCTGACTAGACCATTTAAAACTCTTCAAAGAGCTCTCGTAGAAGCAGCAAGATTCTCATATCAGCGTGGATTAGATAACGATAGATTTAATAAGACGACAATTGTTCTTTATCCTGGCGACCATGTTGTAGATAATCGTCCTGGTTGGATTCCAGATGGCACAAATAATTACAGATTAAGAAATGGATTTTCTTCAAATGATTTTCCAGCATGGGATTTAACGACTAATTTTGATTTAACCACAGAAAATAATGCTCTTTATAAACTGAATAGTATTCATGGTGGAATTATCATACCTCGTGGTACTTCCATTATTGGTATGGATCTTCGTAAAACAAGAATTCGCCCTAGATACGTACCAAATCCAGAAAATAATCAAATTGAAAGATCAGCAGTATTTCGTGTAACTGGTGGATGCTATTTCTGGCAATTTTCAGTTCTTGATGCCGATCCAAATGATATTTGTTACAAAGATTATACAACCAATACGTTTGTTCCTAATTTTTCTCATCACAAACTTACAGCATTTGAATATGCAGATGGTGTAAACAATGTAAGTATTGATGATGACTTCCAAACATATTCAACAGATCGTACTGATCTTGATATGTATTATGCAAAAGTTGGTCTTGCATATGGTCAGTCTTCTGGTCGTCCTATTGAACCGGACTATGCTTCATCAGCACTTGATATTCAAGCAAAGGTTGATGAATATCGTATTGTAGGTTCAAGAGGTAAAGAAGTTGGTATCACTAGTATTCGTGCTGGTGATGGTGTAACTTCAACGACAACAATTACGGTCACCTTGAGTGAGGAAGCAACTGAATTTGATACGGATACTCCGATTCAAATTGAAGGTGTTGGATCTGCAGGTTATGATGGACAATATGTTGTCTCTGGTAAAGTAGATTCTACTAATATTCAGTATAAAGTTCAAAATTCTCCAGTAAATCCCCTTCCTTCAATCACGGGAGCTACTGCAAATATCGCTGTTGACACTGTAACTTCAGCATCTCCATATATCTTTAACGTTTCGATGCGTTCTGTATATGGAATGTGCGGACTTCATGCCGATGGTGATAAGGCAGCAGGATTTAAGAGTATGGTTGTCGCTCAATTCACTGGTATTGGTCTTCAAAAAGATAATAATGCTTTCGTAAAATATGATTCCACTACAGGAACGTATCAGGATTCAACTGCCGCTGGAAATGAGAATATTCATTCAGACTCTAGAGCAAGATTTAAACCATCATATGAAAACTATCACATCAAGTGTTCAAATGAAGGATATATTCAGATAGTATCCGTATTTGCAATTGGATATGCAAATCATTTCCTTGCAGAGTCTGGTGGAGACCAGTCAATCAACAACTCAAACTCTAATTTTGGTGCAAAGTCACTTGTAGCATCGGGATTTAGAAGAAATGCATTTACAAGAGATGATCTTGGTTATATTACTCATGTCATTCCACCAAAAGAAATTGAAAGCACTGAAACAAGTGTTGAGTTTCTTTCTCTTGATGTAGCAAAAACAGTAGGAATTGCATCAACAAATAGATTATATCTCTATAATGAAATCAATGCTTCAACTCCACCAGAAACAGTTATTGATGGTTACAGAATTGGTGCAAGAGAAAATGAACAATTAAATGTTCTTGTTTCTCAAAGCGGAGTTTCTACAGCTTATTCGGCAAGAATTATTATGCCGAATACTCAATTTAGTGGAAATGAAGTTAGTTCAGAAAAGAGATTTATTGTTGGTAGAAGCAACGTCGGAGTCAATAGTATTACGAGTAATGTTCTTACTCTGACCTCTGACCACAACTTTATTAATGGAGAGAGTATTCGTGTAATCAGTGAAACAGGTCAACTTCCTGATGGTCTTGCAAACAACACAATTTATTTTGCAATTACTTCAGGAACTAGTATCGTTAGTTCAAATCAAATTAAGATTGCAAAAACACTTAACGATGCACTCAGTGATAATGCTATTACTATCAACAACAAAGGTGGAATTTTAAATGTTGTAAGTAGAGTTAATGATAAGAAAGCAGGAGATATCGGGCATCCAATTCAGTATGATACCAATGCAAGTCAGTGGTATGTAAACGTAGCAACAGCAACTACTGAAAGAGCACTTTACAATATTATTAATACACTAGGAACTGCTGGACTTGGCCAAGCAACTTCAAGATCTTATTTTAATCGCAAACCAGATTCAAGAAGTTTAACTGATACCATTTATCGTTTACGTTATGTAATTCCTGCAGATTCTCCAATTGATGCAAGACCTCCAATTGATGGATATGTAATTCAGGAGTCAAATACTTCAATTGGTTCTACAAATACTGAAGTTAATTTCCTGTATAATCCAACATCATCGACTTTATCAAACTCCACACAATTAAGAAATCCAAGATACATTGCAGGAGCAAATTGGTCGGGTGGAACTGCAAATATTATTACTGAACTTCCTCATGAACTTAAAGTTGGTTCTCAAGTAGAAATTATCAACATTAAGAGCACAAACAATACGACAGGTATTGCCAACTCCGCATATAATGGAACATTTACTGTTGCTGGAATTGGTAGTGCGAAGCAATTTAGTGTCGCAATTACGAACAATCCAGGAACCTTTACGAATGACACTGCATCTAGAACAACATCATTACCATACTTTAAGAAGAAGAAAACTCCAGGAACTTTTTACATCTACAGAAGTCAAGAAATTCAAGAGTATGTTCCTGGACAACAAGATGGTGTCTATCATTTACTCGTTCTGAATGCATCAAATTCACCATCAGTTACTCCATTTAATGAGTTAAGATTCTCTCAACCAATTCAAAGTCTTTATCCTCAAACAAATAGAGATAATCCGAAGTCAGATCCACAAGCAGCAACTTCTTTTGCATTACCAAGTACAATTGGTCAGGTTGTTGTTAATGATCCACAATACTCCATTACCAAAGAAAACTTAAATAAGCAACTTGTTGATACTGGTGTTGGTATTGGATTAACTCAACTTGCATCAAATTCTGTTGGTACTGCACAAACTTTCTATACAGCAATCGATCATGGTCTGAATAGAATTACTGGACTTACAATTACTGATGCTGGTACAAACTATGTTGATGGAAATTATTATAATGTAAATCTTGTTGGAGCAGCTGGTTCTACAACGGGTTCTCATGCCACAGCAAGAGTTACTGTCACAAGTGGTGCTATTTCCTCACTTAAGATTATTGATGGTGGTAGTGCATATGGAATTGGAAATACACTTTCGCTTGTTGGTATTGCAACTACCACAGGAAATACTCCTGGATATTTAACGGTCAGTAGCATTTATAATAACGTTGGAGACACTTTAGGTGTTCAAGGAATTATTCCAAGTTCTTATGCTGGATATAACAACTTCTACAGAATCACAAGTGTCCCTGGACCAAAGGAGATTTTAGTTGCTTCTGCATCCACGATTACACCTGCTTATGTTTCTGGTGTTGGAGTTACTGTTGCATCAAATGCAAATGTAATTCTTATTGGAAAAACTTTGAATGTTTCTTCTATTTCTCATAATAATGTCACTGGAATTGCAACTGTTACTACAGTTCAAAATCATGGACTTCAGGTTGATAATAAAATTCGCCTTGGTGGTGCTAATGATAATCTTTTTAATGGAGATTTTGTTATTAAGAAAGTTGGAACAACAACTTCCTTTACAATCAACGTAGGAACAAGTACAGTAACTCCTTCTACTTCTGGAACAATCTTTGTTTATCAGACTGGTTATACATCAAATGGCGGAAATGTTCTTCCTACAAATGAGAATTTGGCAGGTCGTTTGGAACCAGAGTATGCAGGAATTACAACAACACTCTCTGCTGCAATTGGAGTATTAGATACGACTATTTCAATTTCAAATGTAACCAACTTTGACTTCAATGTTGGCGATTATCTTATGATTAATAGTGAGATTATGAGAATTAAGTCTTCGGTTGCAGGTAATCCAATTTCTGTATTCCGTGGATTACTTGGAACCAGAACAACTTCTCATAGTTCTGGAACTGTTGTAAGAAGAATTAAACCACGTCCAATTGAACTTCGTAGAAATTCACTTATTCGTGCTTCTGCTCATACCTTTGAGTACCTTGGTTATGGACCTGGAAACTACTCAACTGCATTCCCCGAAAGACAAGATAGAAGCCTCAGTCCTCAAGAGGAACTTTTAGCACAATCCACCAAGACTGATGGTGGTATTGCAATCTTCACTGCAATGAATGCCGATGGAGATTTTTACACAGGCAATAAGAAAGTTAACTCTGCGACTGGACAAGAAGAAGTTTTTGATGCTCCAATTCCAACTGTTGCAGGAGAAGATCCTGGTGTTGGTGGAGGAGTCAACTTTGGATTTGATGTTCTTACACCACTTGAAGCATCAATCAGTCGCTCATTAAGAGTTGAAGGTGGTCCTGATGCAAATCTCATCAGTGAATTTGATGGTCCTGTTATATTCAATAATAAGATTACCTCTACATCTTCCAAGGGTATTGAAGCAAATTCCTTGTTCTTGCAGGGTGATACTACAGTTTCTAGAAAATATACAGTAGGTATTGCAACTCCTATTCTTGCAGGAAACCCTGGAGATATTCAATACAATGCAGTTCCCGTAAGCAATGGTTATATTGGATGGGTTTATACCAATAATAATCAATGGGAAGAGTTTGGATATATCGGGGATTCCACCATTAATGGAGTTGGTATTTCCTCTGGTGGTTCTTATGTTGGTTTCTCAACACTGATTAATTTCCAATCTGGTTTAGGAGCAACAATTACCAGTTCTTATGATAGTGTAAGTGGAATTACAACTTTGACTTTCCAAGCAAGTCCTCTAAATGTTGGTATTTCAACTGGTCTTGGATTAACCAAGACATTTGCTGGTATCGCTACAGAAATTAACTTTATCGGTTATGGAATTACAATTTCTGCAAACTATGGACCTTCAGGAATTGCAACCGTAATTTTTGATGCATCTGTTGGTGCTGGTGGTACTGGAGTTCCTGGTGCTCCTATTAATGCTATTCAATATAATAATAATGGATTTTTCCAAGGAAGTTCTGGATTTACATTCAATGGTACAAATCTTGAACTTAATAATTCTTCTTCCAATTCTCTATTTAAAATTATTCAAACTGGAACTGGAAGTGCATTAGAAGTTTATGATCAAGTAAGTGATACAACTCCATTTGTAATTGCAAATGATGGTTCTGTTGGAATTGGAAGTGAAATTCCAACAGCAAAACTTGAGGTAATTGCATCAACTCAAGAAGCACTTTATATTAAATCAACAAGTGGTTCTGGAAATATTGTAAGAATTGATAATGTTGCAAATGATACAACACCATTTATTGTTGATATTAATGGCAATGTTGGTATCAATACAGTCACTGCAATTGCTCCACTTGATGTCGTTGGAAATGCTGCAGTTACTGGTGAGGTAAGAATTTACAATAACAGCAGAAGTTTTTATGCAGGTCTTCAACCACCAACATTAACTTCTAATGTAACTCTTACACTTCCATCCGGTATTGGTGCAACCAACAGTGTTCTTTATACAACGGGAAGTGGATCTTTAGATTGGATTACTCCTTCTTCATTGGTTGCTCTCGGTCTTACAAGCACTGATGCACTTTCTGAAGGTTCTAATAATAAGTATTATACTGACGAAAGAGCACAAGATACAATTGGTTCAGCAATTAATGCCGGAATTAAAACTGGAATCACAGTAATTTATGATGATACTAATAATCGTATCAACTTTAATGTTGATAGCACCACACCTTATCCATTTACAACTCGCGGATTTAGTTTTCCTATTTGAGTTTATCCTGCCTCGGGAATAATTACAATATTATAGGCACCACAAGTTGCTGAAAATGTTTGAGATGGTGCCAACATAATTTCTGTTGGTAATGATACTGTTGCGGAAGTATCTGCATTTTGAGTTCCGGAAGATCCCGATGCAATATTCCTACCAATTGCCCTTACACTTGATGATGAAGAACTAACACCATTTCCAGCCCAAGATATTGATATTGTCCCTCCTGTTGGATACGTAGGAGAATTCATGTAATTGATAATTACTCTTACATTTTGACCTGTATTGTTTGTATATGAAGGGTTACTGGATCCACTTAAAACTTGAGCAGCCATATTTACTATTGAAATCTTTTTTATTATTTAGTTTCTTATAAATAACTAAAAGAAACAGGTTGGCGCTCTCCACCTATGAAAAAGTATTTTTACGTTTATTACTCTTACGAAGAATTTGGTAGAGGATATATAGGTAAACGCGAATGTAAGTGTCTTCCAGAAGAAGATATAAAATATTTTGGTAGTTTTAGAGATAAAAGTTTTAAACCAACAAGAAAAATTATATTGGAAACTTTTGATACATCTGCAGAAGCATATTATAACGAAATACTTTTACAAGAATTTTATCAAGTAGACAAAAATCCACATTTTGCAAATATCTATATTCATAGAAGTCAAAAGTTTTGTAACAATGGAAGTGAGATTATAAGGAAAAAAATTAGCAATGCTTTAACTGGTATTAAAAGGAGCGAAGAAACTAAAAAAAAGGTTAGTGAAGCAAAAAAGGGAACTATTGTAAGTGAAGAAACAAAATTAAAATTAAGAGAAAAACGAAAAAATAGAAAACCTTCTCTAGGACTAAAACATACAGAGGAATTAAAGCAAAAGCAAAGTCAAAGAATGAAAGAAAATAATCCATTTAAAGGTAAAAAACATACAGAAGAAACTAAAAAAATAATAAGTGAAAAAAGTAAGGGAAGAATCGCAGCAAATAAAGGAAAACCTCATAGTGAAGAAACTAAAAGAAAAATAAGTGAAATACGAAAGAAACAATGCGAATTAAAAAAGTTACAACTACAAAATCAATCGGGAGGTAGTTGATTGTGTCTGGAATACAAAAATCATTCGTCGTCAAAAATGGTCTTGAGGTAAATACAGACCTTATTCTTGCAGACGCCAATAAAAACCAAGTTGGTATTGCTACTACCAACGCCAAATACACTCTACATGTCAGTGGTGGAATTGGCGCTACTAGTTTATTAGTCACAGGGATTGCAACATTTCCACAGGTAGTTCTTACTGGAACATTAAGTGCATCTGGAACAGCAGGAACATCAGGTCAATATCTTAAGTCAACAGGAACTGGCGTTACCTGGGAAGATTTTCCTGTTGGAAGAACATCAACAACATTTACAGCAACACCAGGACAAACAACATTTAACTTTACATACTCTGTTGGTCTCGTTGATGTTTTTATTAATGGAGTTAAATTAACACCATCAGAATTCACGGCAACTGATGCAGTTACAGTTGTTCTTGCTGATGCATGTTTTGGTGGTGAAGTTGTTGACATTCATGGATATTCTGTAAGAGGACTTGGAGTTGGTGCAACGGGTATTACAGGACTTACTGTTCAAGATGAAGGAACAATTATTGGAACTCCTCAAGGAGTAACATCCCTGAACATTGTTGGTGCATCACTCACATCAACTGGAACTGGTGCTGGTGTTACGATTTCGATTATTGAACAGTGGACAACAACAACAGTAGGAGTTCATACATTATCTAATGTTGGTCTTGGAACAACCAATCCAACATCAAAACTTACAGTACAAGGTGATGGTTACTTTAGTGGAGTTGTAACGGCAACTAATTTTACTGGTGATTTAATAGGAACTGCAAGTACTGCAACTGGAGTTTCTACTTCTATTAACATTAATACTACAGGAATCATCACTTCATTTGGAGGATTTATTAGTCAAGAGGGAGTTAATCCTGTCACAATTACCATTAGTGGTAGTGATTTGATCTTTACAGTTGCTGGTATTGGTTCTACCTCACTTACACTCTCATAATAAATACAACATAAGGAATTCCAGAGATGGCTAATAACAGAGAACTATCACAATTTGGAAATTACATATCAGTCAGTACTGATAAAATTGTTGGTATTAGTACGAATCTTATAGTTTCTGGAATTGTCACTGCTATTAGTTATTATGGAGATGGTTCTAAACTGACTGGAATTGCAACAGTTGGTGGAGGAACAACACTAGGACTTACGACTATTACTGAACTGAATGTAACTGGTGTTACTTCTCTTACAACATTAAACGTATCTGGTGCTACTTCTCTTACAACATTAAACGTATCTGGCGCTACTTCTCTTACTTCATTAAATGTATCTGGTGTTACTACACTCGGAGTTGTTTCTGCTACTTCATTAAACATAAGTGGGATATCAACATTTGGTAATATTGTATTAGATCCTACTGGCATTATTACTGCAGTATCAGGAGTTGTTACATATTATGGAGATGGTTCTAAACTCTCAAACGTAATTTCTGGAGTTGGAATTGCAACTGCTGGAGGTTTTGTAGGGACTGGTGCTACCACTCTTGATTTTCGTGGTCCTGGCATTTCTACAGTTACTGTTTCTGCTGGCATTGCAACAATTAATATTACTGGTGGTGGAGGAGGTTCAGTCAGTATCAGTAGTGTTGCACCATCATCACCATCAAATGGAAATCTTTGGTATTCTATTGAATATGGAAGAACTTTTATTTACTATGATGAGGTTGCATTAGGTATTGGTGCAACTGCAGTATGGGTTGATGCTGCTCCGTTCAATCAAAGTGGTCTTTATGTTTCCAAGTATGGAGACAACATGTATGCTGGACTTGGAGTTACTACAGGTTCTTTAAGTTCTCCAAGCATTTATTTTAATGGTTATACAAACTCTGGTTTTTATTCGCCAGCAGCAAACCAATTTGGAATTGTAGTATCAGGAACAGAAAGATTAAATGTAAATCCTAGTGGTATTAATATAACTGGTGTTGGAACATTCTCAAGTAATCTTATTGTAAGTGGAAGTGGTTCTATCTCAAATGGATTAGTTGTAACCGGTGTTACAACCTCTACAGATTTCAACTCAAGTTCAGACATTAATCTGAAAGAAAATATTCAAGAAATTGAGGCAGCATTAGAAACGGTAAATCAATTACATGGTGTTAAATTTGATTGGAAAAATACTAAAGAAACTTCATATGGTGTAATTGCTCAAGAAATAGAGAAAGTTCTTCCGGAGTTGGTAAGTGGAAAAGAGCAAAAGGCAGTCAACTATAATGGTCTTATTGGAGTTCTAATTGAAGCAGTTAAAGAATTATCAATAGAGGTTCAAAGACTAAAGGAACATCTAAATAAGTAAAAGCCGAGTGTATTCACGAAGATGGCAAAAATTCATTATCTCTATAAAATAGAGAATAAATTAAATCAAAAAATTTATATTGGAATTCATTCCACAGAAAATATAAATGATGGATATATGGGTTCCAGTGTTTTAGTATCACAAGCAATTGAAAAATATGGCGAGAATAATTTTTCAAAAACTATTCTTGAATACTGTAATAATAGAGAAGAATTAGTGGAATTAGAAAGAAAAGTTGTAGATGAAGAATTTGTTAATAGAAGAGACACTTATAATTTAACCGTTGGTGGTGCCGGGTTAGCATCTACTTGGGAAAAAAGTAATGAGACAATTGCATATAAATTAAAAAATGACCCGATTTGGGCAGAAACCCGTAGTCGTAATATTTCTTTGGGTGTTCGTAATGCAATGAGAAAAGGAAAATGTTCTACTGCTAATCGTGAATTCCAAAGAATAAGAAATGAAAAATCCAGAACCAAAGAAGCAATTGAAAAGCGAAAAGAAACATATGCTAAAAACAAACATCAACAAGGTAAAAATCATTCACGATATGGCAAAAGAGCGGTGCATAATGATATGACTTGGAAATGGGTTCAAAAAGAAGAAGTTGAAAAATATTTAGATGCTGGTTGGAAATTAGGTATGTTAAAACTCATTAAGGAGGTTTAAAAATGGCAATTCAAATAGGAGGAACTACTGTTATTGACAACAGTAGAAATGTTGTCAATGTTATAGGAGTTGGAAGTACCGGAGTTACTACTTACTACGGAGACGGTAGTAAACTTACAGGAATTGCCGCTGGTGGTATATCAGATGGTATAGTTTTTAACACAGGTATCACAAGCATTGCATCTGCTAGATTGACAGGTGTTGGATCAACAGTTCTTACATTACCATCAACTGCGGGAAAAGAATATATCGTTTACTCAATCAATGCATCTAATATTGCAGTAGGAAATACAGAAGTTAACGTAATTGGAGCATTTGATTTCAATGGTGGAGAAAGAAGTTATTTTGCATATAATATTCCAATTCCAACAGGTACTGCTGTTGAACTTTTAAGACAACCACAGGTTCTCAATCCATCAGATAAGATTGTAATGAGAGCAACTGATTTTGGTCGTGCTGGAACTGATTTGGGAGTAGAAGTTTATATCTCATATCAAGAAAAAACTAGCACTGCATATTTTGGAGTTGGATTTGGTACTGCTGGTATTACAACAACAGGACCAATTGGAATTTATACTTCAACGAGTACAGGATCAGTTCTTCAATCTATTCGTCTTGCAAACCGAACAGACACTGGAGGATATCCTGTATCCGTGACTGTAACAAGTGGAGTAAATACAACTTATCTTGTTGATGATTTAATTGTTCCAAAATATGCAAGTGTTGAAATTTTAGATACACCAAAAGCACTTAACACAAATGATGTTGTAAGTATTATTGTAGACCAACTTGAGACAATTGATGTTCAAATTTCAGGTGTAAAGGTATAATGTAATATGGCTGATACAAGAGGTGTTTTTTCTTTAAAATTAGTAAACTTATTAAATTCAAGAAACAGGGGTGTTGACCTGAATGAGGTTTGGATATCAGGCGGAGTTCCATCAAATGCAGGGTATTTTGGTGGTGGTAATTCTCCTGATTTTTCAACAATGGATAAGGTTACTTATTCTACCGATACTACTGTAGCAGTTCCTGGTGCAAGATTGAGTGCCGCACGTTATGATCTTGCCGCATCAAGTAGTGTCTCTGCTGGTTATTTTGGTGGCGGTAATCCTACGACATCAACAATAGATAAAGTCACTTATTCAACTGATACTACTTCTTTAGTTGGAAATTTAAGTGCTGCTCGCCAAAGATTGGCTGCAACAGGAAATTCAACAGCAGGATATTTTGGCGGCGGTTCTCCGGGAACACGATCAACAATGGATAAGGTGACTTATTCTACCGAAACAATTTTAGCAGTTCCAAGTGCAAATTTAACTGCAGCAAGGTATAGACTTACTGCAACTGGTAATTCAGTAATTGGATATTTTGCTGGCGGCGGTCCTTCAGCATCTCCATTATCGTCAATGAATAAATTGACATATTCTACTGATACAACTGCTGCTGCTCCTTCTGGATCTAACTTAAGTTCTGCACGTTATGATCTTGCTGCAACCGGCAATTCAACTGCAGGTTATTTTGGTGGAGGTCAACCTACATCATCAACAATGGATAAGTTAACTTATTCGTCAGAAACAACAGCAGCAGTTCCTGGTGCTGCTTTAAGTGCTGCTAAACAAAGGATTGCTGCAACCGGTAATACATCTGCAGGATATTTTGGTGGTGGTTCTCCGGCAACACGATCAACAATGGATAAGGTCACTTATTCATCAGATACAACAGCAGCAGTTCCTGGAGCAGCATTGAGTGTTGGTCGTGCTGGTCTTGCCGCATCATCAGCAAGAGGAAATGCACTTCCAATAACAACTCCAGATTTAGCAGCAGCAACAAGATTTACTGATGGACTTGCAACACCACCTGATACTGGTTACTTTGGTGGTGGTAGCACTGCATTATCAACAATGGATAAGGTCTCATATACATCAGAAACAACAGCAAGAGTTCCAGGAGCAAACTTAAGTGTTGGTCGATATCGCCCTGCTGCAACTAGTAGTTCAACTGCAGGGTACTTTGGCGGTGGTTTTGTCAATCCTAATTATTATACAACAATGGATAAGGTTACTTATTCCACTGATACAACAGCAGCAGTTCCTGGAGCAAGATTAAGTGCTGCACGTTATGCTCTTGCTGCAACCGGTAATTCTAATGCCGGTTATTTTGGTGGTGGTGGTCCTGGATCATCAACAATGGATAAGGTTACTTATTCATCAGATACAACAGCAGCAGTTCCAGGAGCAGCATTAAGTCTTGCTCGGTATGCTCTTGGAGCAACCGGTAATTCAACTGCAGGGTACTTTGGTGGTGGTTATGGTCCTGCATCAACAATGGATAAGGTCACTTATTCTACTGATACAACATCAAGAATTACAAGTGCAAACTTAAGTGTTGATCGATATGAACTTGCCGCAACTGGCAATTCAACTGCTGGATACTTTGGTGGTGGCATTAATCCTAGTGGTTATCATTCAATAATGGATAAGGTCACTTATTCATCAGATACTACAGCAAGAATTCCTGGAGGAAACTTGACTAATCTTCGTATTTATCTTGCTGCAACCGGTAATTCATCTGCAGGTTACTTTGGTGGTGGTCGTGTTCCTGGAGAAACATCAGTAATGGATAAGGTCTCATACATAACAGATACAACAGCAAGAATTACTAGTGCAAACTTAAGTGCCACAAGATATGGTTTAGCAGCAGCATCAGCAAGAGCAAATGCACTTCCACAACCATTAAGACCTACTCCAACACCGAGTATACCTAATACTGGTTACTTTGGTGGAGGTTATAATCCTAGTGGTCTTTATTCAAGAATTGATAAGATTGATTATTCTACCGATACTACATTAGCTTCCGTCGTAACATTAAGTGGTAGTCGTTATAGACTTGCTGCAACCGGCAATTCTATTGCAGGATATTTTGGTGGTGGTCGAGTTCCCGGAAATTCATCAACAATGGATAAGGTTTCTTATCTCACTGATACAAGAACAACTGTTCCTGGAGCAAGTTTAACCACTGCTCGTTGGTTTCTTGGTGCAACCGGCAATTTAGCGGCTGGTTACTTTGGTGGTGGTGCTCCTACAGCATCAACAATGGATAAAGTAACTTATTCATCAGATACAACAGCAGCAGTTCCTGGAGCAGCATTAAGTATTGCTCGTGCTTATCTTGCTGCAACCGGTAATTCAACTGCTGGTTATTTTGGTGGTGGTAGTTTATTTTCAACAATGGATAAGGTCACTTATTCTACTGATACAACAGCAGCAGTTCCTGGAGCAGTATTAAGTATTGCACGTCAGGAAATTGCTGCAACCGGTAATTCAACTGCAGGATATTTTGGTGGTGGTTATAATACTGGATATAGAACAACAATGGATAAGTTAACTTATTCATCAGATACCACAGCAGCGGTTCCTGGAGCAAACTTAAGTGCTGCTCGTGGTTATCTTTCTGCAACTGGCAATTCAACTGCAGGTTATTTTGGTGGAGGATTTTTTTCTCCGGGTGCTTTATTTTATTCAACAATGGATAAGACCACTTATTCATCAGATACCACAGCAGCAGTTCCAGGAGCAGCATTAAGTATTGAACGTTATGGCACTGGAGCATCATCAGCAAGAGCAAACGGACTTCCTCAAGCAAACATCGTATAATTAGTGCTATAATAAACAAAAAACTGTTATGAGTATTATGATTGGTCTTCCTTGTATGGGAGGAATTGTAAGTGAAAAAACAACTCTTGGATTATTCAATTTAGGAAAAACATTCGTTCGTAATCAAATCGACCACGGATTACTGACTCTAACAAATTCCTCATTGATTACTCAAGCAAGATCCAAGATTGCTAATTTTTTCATTAACAACACAGAACACGAATATCTTTTCTTTTTAGATAGTGACATTGGATTTAATCCAGAAGATGTGTTAAAATTACTAGCACATCAGGTTCCGATTGTTTCTGGTGCATATCCAATGAAAACTATTCCAGAAAGATATTGTATCGATGTATCACAACCAGAACAAAGACACGGAGATCTTCTAAAAATTAATGGAAATGGAATGGGATTTGTTCTCATTCATCGTCAGGTTTTTATTAACATTGCAAAACAATATCCAGGATTAAAATATACACCATCGGATTATCATTCTGATACTCCACATTCACCTGCAGAAATGAACAATTCATATCATTACTTTGCGGAACAACAAAGTCCAAGTGGTTTTATGTCAGAGGATAAAAGTTTCTTTCATAGAGCAAAACAAGTTGGTTATGATATTTGGTTAGACACAACAATTCGTTTAAATCACACTGGTTATCACATTTATCAAGGTTAAAATTATGAAATCTGGAGCAACTGAAACTTCATATCTTTATCTGCAAGAACATTATTCATTTCCAGAAAATGTTTTTGTTTCTCATCTACCAGAAGAACTAAAGAAATCAAATCATCAATACAAAATTTTATGGGCACATCATGCCTATGACCAACCTATATTTTTGAACTTTGATCACTCAATTGTTCATCATATTGTTTCACCTTCTCAATGGAATAAGGACCAGTTTATCAAATATCATAATGTTCCAGAGCATAAGATTACAGTTATTCCAAATGGAGTTGCTGATATATTCTCTTACTCAAATCAAAAAACAAAGACGATGATTTTTACTTCAATTCCTTATAAAGGTCTTGAAGTACTAGCAAAGATTATTCCAATGGTTCATCAGTATCATCCAGATACCAAGTTTAAGATTTTCTCATCAATGTCTCTTTATGGTCCTTCAATGGACCCATTTATTGATACTTATGAACATCTGAAGAAACTTCCAAATGTTGAGTATTCTTGTGCGGTTACTCAAGAAGAATTGGTTTCTCATTATCAAGAAGCAGCATTTTTTGTTCACCCTAACATTTGGGAAGAAACATTTTGCGTCTCAATGGTTGAGGCAATGAAGTCTGGTGCATATCCAATCATCACTGACATTGGAGCACTTGCTGAAGTTGCTGGAGAAAAAAATGCAACAGTAGTTCCAATTGAAGGAACTCCAACATCAAAAGGTTATCAAGTTACAGAGAACTTTCTGATAAACTTTGCAAATGCTTGTTGTTTAGCATTGGAGTATTATGATAAAGAACCACAGTATTATCATGAAGTTTCAAAACTGATTTCTGATTATGTTTCTGAAAGGTATAATTGGAAAAGAATTGCAGGACTTTGGAAAGAACTGATTGATAATTTTTCAGAAAATCCAGTTTCCACTCCAACGTATTACTGTATGACAAGTACTCAAAATACAGAAAAATATACTGATCTTGCAATTGATACGTTCTTTAAAAACACAACACTGAACGATACTGATAAGTTCTTTTTGATTGATAATGACGGAACTTATACACTCAAACAGCATCAAGACCAAATTACGGTCATCTCAAATTCTCAAAGAAAAACATTTTCAGAGAATATGAATTTCATTATGAAACTTTCTTTGATTGATGGTGCGAATTTCTTTGGTTTGAGTAATGATGTTGTCTTCACCGAAAACTGGAATCAAAACTTTACATCAAGAAATACAGTTTTAATTCCTTTGTGCAATCAATACTTGGTTGGAGAATATGAAACATTGAAAATTACACCTACAATGGATATTGAGGATTTTGATGGCAAAGAACAAGAATTAAATAAGTTTACTCAAACACTGAATACAAAAGAATTGAATACAAGCAACTCAATGATTGGGTTTTATTGTTTTTATATTCCAAATGAAGTGATTGCAAAAGTTGGATTTTTAGATGAAAATTTTAAAAATGGAGGAGAGGACATTGATTATCGTTTGAGAGCATCACAACTTGGAATTGATACTCAAGTGAATACTACATCTTATCTTCTGCATTTCTGCGGAAAATCAATCTGGAGAAGTGGTGAAGATAAAGAAGTAACTCTTCAAAGAGAAAGAGAATATAGAGAATACTTTGAGAAAAAGTGGGGAACCGAACTTGCAAATCAATTACTTGCACAAAGTTCCATCTCTTGAAGACACCTATATAATATTACAAAATAGCTATTGAGTTTGAAAAAAGTTATGTCTGAAGAAATTACTGCATTGACTTATACACCAATCACTGCACAAGAAGCAGTTTTAAATGACGATTTCCTCAAGCAAGCATCACAAAACGTCTTTGCTTGGGAAGAAAGTGATAAGGAAATGGCACAGGGAAGAACCAATTTCCAAATTGAAAAATTCATTGGTTTGAATACTCATAACATCTCCGTTTCTTTTGAGCATATTCTTAAGGAACGTCGTATTATGGCTGCTGGATATATGTTTAAACTCATTGAAATGAAAGAGAAGGTTCGTGAGTTTGAATATAAGTGGAACAATGTAGAAGATAAAACTCAACCAATTTTCTGGGAAACCAGTGGTCCTGGTGGTGGAAAGAAACTTTGTTGGTATGACTTGGAAGAACTTGAACTCACTCATTATCTGAAAGGAAGTGAACTTGAAATTCGTGATCGTCTTCATCAAATGCAACATCTTGATAAAATGTTGGAAAAACTGGTAGAACAAAATGGAGGAACTCCACCAACTAGAGAGCAGTTCCTGGAAGAAAATCAAGAGTACTGGGATACAAGACTTGCAGAACAAGCACTTGATGATCTGATGGCAGCACAGACTGGTATTTCTGGTGCAAATATTCAGGCAATGCGTCGTGCTTCTGCTCCTTCTATGGTTGATCCAAGAAACCAGTTCAAAGAAGGTTATATGTCAATGAATAAACTTCTGGATCCACAAGGAAGAATGGAGTTTATTAATGACCTTCAGAGTAAAGTGATGAGAGGTTATGAAAAGATCACAGGTGCTGATTTAGGATATGGTGCAGCAATTCAACCTGGACAAGAAAATAAGCAATTAGAAGCAAATAATTCTTAAGAATGAGCGAAAAAATTATCATTGCAGATAACTTTTATGATATTCCACATCAATATCATAAAAGTTTTTTTGAAAATCAGTGTTTAATTTCTGAAGAAACTGTTGAAAAAATCACTTCAATTCTTGGAAATCGAATTGAAGTTATCAGTGCAACAAACGAGATCTTAAATGAAAGGCAGACAACTTCTGTTTGCTCTCATTTATCTTCTGATTGGATTGCTGTAATTTATTTGACTTTACCTTTAACTTCCTTTGGTGAAAGTGGAATGAGATTTTATTCTCATTTGGGAACAGGTCTTGAGAACTTCCCTTCATCAGAGGATTTACAAAGATATAACATTTCAGAAGATAATCTTTTAGAAGTTTTTGATACTTCTCGTGACTTATGGAAAGAGTATGGAAATATTCCAGCAAAGTATAATCGCATGATTTTATTTCGTAGTGATCTTTGGCACGATTATGGAAAAGGATTTGGTGTAAATCTAAATACTTCTATGCTCTATCAAAAGATAATCATAAGAAATGTCTGATACGCGCAACGTTTTTATATTAAGCGATATTGTAGATTCAAATTTATCTGATGATTGGGTAAATCTGAACGATGTTTGGATTGCACCACCTGCATTTAATACTGGTTACTTTGGTGGTGGAAATAATTTAGGTAACTTTTCAACAATGGATAAGGTAACTTATTCCACTGATACCACAGCAGCAGTTCCGGGAGCAGCATTAAGTGCTGCTCGTAATGGACTTGCTGCAACCGGTAATTCAACAGATGGTTACTTTGGTGGTGGTTATGATGCTAGTAACTTTTCAACAATGGATAGATTGAGGTATTCATCAGATACCACAGCAGCAATTCCAGGAGCAGCATTAAGTGCTGCACGGTAT
>JACCDO010941783.1_pt1 | contig 18094 bp, 24 predicted proteins | sample 7446101 | NCBI WGS metagenome assembly JACCDO01 (sample SAMN15323440, study PRJNA562643) | freshwater metagenome | isolation source: river surface water | place: USA:Blue River Watershed | collected 2017-08-16 | reverse complement strand
AACTCAGAATGTAAAAACTAGTGATTTAAAACAATTAGGTAAAGGAATTAATTTAACGGATCTTCGTGCATTAGCAAAAAATGCAAAACCAGTAGACATGGCAGAAGCATATAAACATACTGATACTTGGTCTTCAACACAAAGAGAAAAAGATAGGGCAGAAGGAATCCGCGTCCCGTTAAGAAATTATAATGAACTTGCTGCTATGCTAAAGATTAGCCCAAACGATCTTAATGGGTTGAGACAAAAATTTTCAGGTTTTCCAAAATCAGTTTCGGGTGTTCGTGCAGGGCATGGTAGCAAAATGTACTTCAAACCTAACGAATTTAAGCGTTGGGTAATCGACAATAAAGTTTTAGATTATTTAAAATCTTTGAGAGAAGCAACCAAACTACCAGCACAAACCCGTGAGTTAAAGGGTAAAGAGTTAGATGATTACTTAGATAGAATTCGTGGACAAGAAAAACAGAAAACAGACAAATATAAGTTACCATACATACATCGTAGTAGTGTAATCAAATACTATAATGAAGCAGGTAAAAGATACGATACTGATGCAATCAAGGATGCATTAAAAGAAAGACCAAAAGCACTTCTCAAAAAGAATGAGAAGATGAAGCATAGCGACGGTGAGTTAGAACAATTTTTTAATATAGGTTTTGCCGCATTGGTAGGAATAGCACTTGACGAACAGACCAATGAACTAATAGTAGTAAACACATGCCCAGGTGCAGGAAGTTGTAAAGTAGATTGTTTTGCAATGAAAGGCGGCAAAATTCAATTCCAAGGCCCATGGCTAAGCGATGGTAGAATTCTTACATATCTACTAAATGAACCAGACCAATTCTTTAATCAATTAAAGAGTGAGATACAAAAAGAAGAACAAAAAGGTAAGAAGGGCGGCTACAAGGTAAGTATTCGTTGGCATGATGCTGGTGACTTCTTTAGTCCAGAATATGCTGACATGGCATTCAACTTAGCCCGTTCATTGCCTAATGTAGACTTCTATGCATACACAAAGGTTGCTGATGTTGCGTTAGGTGATAAGCCGGACAACTTCATGATTAACTGGAGTGAGGGCGCACATACAAGTCAAGAGAAAAAAGTCAAGGCTGCTGATCCTAGTTTAGAACGAACAAAAAATAGCAGGATTGTACCTTCCAATCTATTCTATGATCTATTAGTTAAGGATGAAAAGAAGAACTTAGTTAAGGGTGAACAAGGCCAATGGCAAGTAATACCTGACAAGTTACCTGAACTAAAGCAGCGTCTTGCAAAAGAATATGGCTTAGCACCCAACAGTATATTAAGTTATAGTGAATGGGATAGTAAGACACAAGGTGGTAAGGTTCAAACACCTGTGAAGTATAATGTTATTATTACACCCGGTGAACCAGATGTTACTGCTAAGAGTGCTAGTGTATTAAGTACATTACTACTTAAGCATTAATCTTAAGTAAATCTTCAAAAGAATACAAAGACTTCATATAGGGTGACACATCTTTTAGTACGCTAATAGGTAAGTCACCCTTACGTCTGGGTCCATATTTAATTTCAAATTCACAATTGTTTACGTCTTGGAATATACAAGCCATTTCGTAAACTGTCTTACCGACACCATGCCCTAGACATTCAATACTGTTACTAGGCTTTTCGATAGCAGTTTTAAGTGCGTCACATATTTCTAATACATGTACATAATCACGCACACATGTACCATCACGTGTTCCCTCATAGTCGTTGCCGTATATTGTAAATAGTCCTGTATCCTTTGCCTTAAGTAAGTTATACATTAATCCGTCCGGATTAGTAGGATTTACAACTGTTTTACCAATTACGTTATAAAATCTAAAAATACTAAAATCTTTTTTGTTTATATTAGTGCAATATTCACGCACAACATCTTCGGCTGCACGTTTACTTATACCATAAGCACTTTCGCAAAATTCTGCTGCACCTGTACTTGCAAATATAAAGTTATCACACCGTATTTTGTTGATAACATTTAATGTACCATTTAAATTGGTTGCATAATATCTTATAGGAAACTGCTCACTCTCGCCGACATTTACTAGTGCAGCCAAATGAATACATGCATCGAACTTAGTATTAACAGAAAAGGCTTGGTTAATATTGGCTTTATTAAAATTTCTAATAGGAACTTGTGGATAATTAATATCTAATCCATATAATTCATAATCTTTTTCTAGTAACTTAGTTAGATGAGAACCAATATAACCTGAGTTACCTGTAATTAATACTTTCTTCATAAACCCTCAAATAATTCTGTTGTAGTAACTTCTTCAACTGGTCTGTACTTTGGATCTTTACTTAAATATGTGTCATTATCAGTATATAAAATATTCACAAATTTATATCTGTTTGCTAACACACTTTCAAAATCTTCTCTAGCCAAATGACTTCTTTCCAATTCTTTTATGTATTCACTATATTTTACAGTTTCGTAACTGTTTATTTTAGCAGTATTAGTATTACTACGTTTGGCCACAAAGTTATCTAAAAAGTTAATCCAACTTTGTGCTACCTGATTGTCAAGTTCTTTCACGTAATCAAGTGCTGACGTTAGTTGACTACCTCCATAAACTGTTTTAATAAGATTACTTGCATCTTTTATATTTACCTTATGATAATATTGGCTGTCAAAATTATCACTCCAATCTTGAATGTCTAATACTACGCAAGGCATATGCCCTAAACATTCTAAGAACGCAAATGGATAGTTCTCACGCAGACTAGGCATAAAGAATGTATCACTACTGCGAATAAAGTCCACCTTTTCTTGCCCAGTAATGCCTGCACGAATTTCATAATCAGTTATTCCTGCTTCTAGGAATGCTTTTTCAAACTTCTTTTGCCCATTATTGTTAGTCATTACTTTGCAGGGAAGGTTACATTCTTTCATTACACGAATATATGCTTCGGGATTTTTACCTTCTTCCCAACGACCTATAAACAATACCCCCTTACGAGGTCCTGTATATGGTTCAAGTAATCCACGCTCACTCATTGGCATGGGTAATAATTTGCAATTAGTTGCACCATATTTGGTTAGTTCATCAATATTCTTTTGACTCTGAGTTCCAATGATAATATCAGTAAACTCCATGTGTTTGTTATAGAAGTTATGGTAACTATCTAAGAATACATCACTTCCTTGACTTTCACGGAAAATCATACTATGCAAGTGTGTGTAAAATACAACAGGAATATATTTGTTAACTGTTAATGCGTAACTTGCAGTCATGGCTTCTTGTGTATTACACACAATCATGTCATAGATGTTTTCTTCAAATGCTTTAACCAATGCTTTGCGAAAGTTGATAATCTTTTCAAAGTTAATTGTGTCGCTAAATGCAAATGTACCAGTATGATCATTGTAACGTAGTGGTTCCGTGGGCCAAATAAGATTAGCGCCCGCGTTTTCAATTATTTTATCAAATGTGCCAGTGGGTGCTTTATCTAAAATAACATCAACTTTCCAGCCAATATTACTAGACATTTCTGCAAAACTTTTACAGAAACTACCTATGCCCCCATGTGGGATAAAATGTTGATCACTGATTAAGAAAGCAATACGCTTACTATAGGTTTTCATTCTTCTATTTTAATAATCTCAACTTCGCATGTAATGAATAATTCGGAATCATGACAAGACCAACCTTCTTCTTCAAGTTCATATACACTAGTATCGCCGCTGCTGAGTCGTTCTTCCATTTCTTCTAATTCGTCATCTTCCCAATCACCCTCGAACTCATTATCTTCCCAGCAACCATCATTAGTAGACCAATCAACAACTTCAAAGTCTGCGCTGAAAAGATCAGTATCTTCATCGATTTCGGGAGGATCATCACCTTCAGTTTCAATAGTAAACTCACCCCAACGCCAACCAATTTCGTTAACAATAGTTTTACCGTCTTTAACCCAATAGGCTTTTTCAACGATTGACTTCTTCCAAGTTGGTTCTACTTTCCATGTTGCCATTATAATTCTCCTTTGAGCTTAGCAATTAAATATTCATCTTTTTTATACCACTGATCTTCAAATTCCGGAAAATCAGGCCCAGTCCACATAAACGTATTTCTATATGCATATTGTAACCAAATAATTTTACCAGATATAGCACATGTCTTAGGCCAAAATACAAATCGTAAAACAGTACCTATTGAATGATGCTGAAATGTGTCATAAAATGGTCCTATACTATCTAATGGCATTAAGTGCCCCATTCATTTTTAAAAAGTGGTACTTGTAGTCTGTCACTATAGCGCCATCCTCTTTTCATCGCTTCCATAGCAACATTACGTGCATTTAGATTATACACACTTTCAACCCCTCCACAAGGCATTAGGTAAACAGGACCAGTGAAACCTTTTTTACGATACTCCATAACCGCTTGTTCGGCTTCATCTACATCTTCTTTAGTTGCAACTACAAATTTTAAATAAACAAAACCATATAATTTGTACTGTGCAATAACATCTGGGCAAATAGCATCTTCCCAACTTTCACCACTTATGCTAAGTTTTGGGCTGACACTAAATGTAATCGCATCATTAATTCTGACACGTTGCCAATCAGTTAAGTACTTACCAAACTCATCACTAATACTTTGAGTACCATTTGTTTCAAATGTTAACTCTTGTAGTCCCCTCATCTTTTCGTGCGAAAGAAGTTCAGGATACGCTCTCTGCCATCCAAGAAGAGGTTCGCCGCCTGTGATAACCAAATGCTCATCAACCCAACGACCTCGAGGAAGTATATCAACAATACTGTCAGCAATAGAATCGGTAGTGAGAACAGGACTAAGATGTTTGAAACTAGGGTCCCAACTTGCATAACTATCACATCCTGTACTGACAAGCGGTAAGGATTTATAATCTTTATAATTTTCTGCATTAATTGCAATTGTTATCCTCTCTAAACTCTTTTCTCCTTTAGACATGCCAAAGCCATTGCATTCAAAGTTGCAACCAAATGTGCGTAAGAACACACTTGGCACACCCATGTATTTGCCCTCACCTTGAATAGAATAAAATAATTCACTAATTTTGATATGATTCATATTTGATCCGAGATTAATTTTGCTGTATAGGGTGCTAATGTCCAACCTAAATGACCGTGTCCTGTATTATAATATACCTTACTGTTTTTGTCACTTTGTTTGGTGATAGGCATCATGTTAGGTGTCATTGGTCTGAGACATGCCCAACTTGAATAATCATGTGTGTTTATTTTCGGGAAATTAGTATGAACCCAGTTTAATAATGGTTTAATTCTATCTTGTCGAATATCATAATTTTCTCCTGCTAATTCAGCAGTACCTGCTACACGGAAACGATTACCTAAGGTAGATGTAACTATTTTGGCTTGATCATCTAGTAGACTTACTTTAGGCAACAGTTTAGGGTCAACATTGTTGATTGTTATTGAATAACCTTTGACTGGATAAATGTCTAACTTGTCACCGACTTGTTTGGCTAACTCAACACTCCCCACACCTGCACAAATTATTACAGAGTCTACATTATCTAAAATATCTTTCATACTAGTTTTAGAGTTGTATTTGAAACAAACACCATAACTCTTTTCGAGAATGTCTGCTAGTAAATAGGTAAACTTATGAATGTCACCAGTCCAGTCGCTAGGAGTAAATGTAGCACCTATAACATTTTTGATATCTGACAATGCAGGATCAATGTTTTGCATCTGTTGCATGTCAACAACGTTTCTATCTACGCCATTATAATGATAAAGGGTAGTTGCTTCTTGTGCCTTAGTCCAGTAACTTTTATCTTTATAGAAATGTAATATGCCACTGTCTGTGCGATCAAACATATTATGTTCTATGTTTTCACTATTGCAAATCTCATTATATAATTCCCTAGCCTTTAATCCAAAATCTATTGTTTCAGAAGTGTTTTGTATATAATCACCTGCAATAGTGTGTTTTAAGAATTTAGCCAACCATAACCATTGCGCTAAGTCTAACCTAGGTTTAATCAATAATGGTGCATCTTTAGTGAAAATCCACTTGATTCCTTTTTGAATATTACTCCATGTTGTCCAAACTTCACTGTTACTTACTGAAATCTGTCCACCATTTGCATAACTAGTACGCATTGCAGGATAAGGCTCCTGTTCAAATACAGTAACCTTATGACCTTTTTTTGCGAGATAGTATGCAGTGGTAATACCGGTGACGCCGGCGCCTACTACTGCTACATTTTTTGTCATGTGTATAAGTCCTCACCCCACTCACGATAGCCTTCACGGAAAGCCATATTACTTTGTGTTTCACGAACCTCTACACGATAACACCAAAGTCTATCGGCTTCACTTTGTCCTAACATGTCCGGAATGTATACACTATTCATATACTTGTAAAGCATATCAGCCAACCCCTCACAACCTAGTCTGGGTAATATAGTAAGTTTAGCCAATTTCTTTTCTTGTAGAAGTTTGAATGTTTCAATTTCTGGATCGTCTTGTGCGACAAGTAATGTATGATCAAATTGATCTTCTAAAATTTTCTTAAGTTCTTTTAGTCCACCATAATCCATAGCCCAATTACGAACATCTAAATCGTTTGTACCGAAATAGAATTTCATACTGAAACTATAACCATGTATAAGATTGCAATGGCTATTAGCACGCCATTGACGATATGCACACGGAAATGAATCGTGATATTCTTTTGTGCTTACATATTTGTAAGCAACGGGTTGTAGATTTGCCATCTCTAGTCTCCTTTATATAAAGTAGCAAGTTTGATGACAGCAGAATTTATAAAGCGGGATGATGCCAAAGGCCGCTATCTTTATTTACCATTTTTGAGTAGAAATGTTTTTAGCATTTTCTGCTTCAAAAACACGCTTGCGTAAACTACTAGAACTAAAACTATGGTCACGACGATTAAACACATTTGCAATGCCTCGTGCTACACCCTCGTTACGTCCAGTAAAGTTTGTATCTTCGTATTCAGTACCGAGTATACGCACATCTAAGGGTAATGTCAAAATAATATCAACCAAGTCACGCTCAGTTTCATAGATAACAATTTCATCTACAAAACGGCAAGCACTTAGTTGAATCTGTCTTTCAACAATACTTTGTACTGGTTTATTTTTGGTATCAGGTCTATCGATTGTTGGATCAGTTTGCAATAGTGCAATTAAATAATCACAATGATTCTTAGCCTCAGCAAGCATGGCAATATGCCCTGCATGTAACAGATCAAATGTACTTGCCGTAAACCCAATCTTAAGACCCTTATCTTTAATTTCTTTTATTTTATTAAATATCATACTCTACCTTTACAATTACAATTTCTACCCTGATTACAATTACCTGTACAGGCTGAACCGGGCAATTTGCTTGCGATGTACATACATACACCAAACACTAATACAGTAACGATAACATCTAGACTATCAATCATTTTGAACCTTTCATTGCAATATTCAAGAATTCAGCACGGGCAGCAGGATCAGTTTTGAATCCGCCACCGAGACGGCTAGTAACAGTACTAGAACCAGTATCTTCAACGCCTCGACTCTTAACACAATAATGTTGTGCGTCAATCATAACTGCAACATCTTCTGTATCAAGAATGAATTGCAATGTATGAAAGATTTGTTCGGTTAGTCGTTCTTGAATTTGTGGGCGCTTGCTAAAGTATTCTACGATGCGATTAATCTTACTAAGTCCCAAAACTCTGGCCTTAGGGACATATGCAACAGTAGCAAGACCGTCAATAACAACAAAATGGTGCTCACAATTGCTTTGAACATTTACATTCCTCTCTACAACCATTTCGTTGTATTTCATTTTATTATCAACTGTTGTGCATTTGGGGAATGCTTCATAGTCAAGACCCCAAAAGATTTCGTTGACATACATCTTTGCAACACGCTTGGGCGTTTCACATAGACTGTCATCATCTAAATCAAGACCTAATACTTGCATAATTTGACTGAAATGTTTTTCAATCTCTGCAATCTTGTCTTTACGATCTAGTGCATGTTTAAATGTGGGAGTTTCAACACCCATTTTAACTAAATGCTCATGTACTTTTTGACCCAATTCTGGATCAGTTTTTGTTTTGTTATAACTCATAGAATCCTTCCTTACACGGATATGAAAATTGAAGTGTAATCACCTTTGTGCGATTACACTATTATTTAGTATTGTAACACAATAAGCAAGAAAAAAGGTACAATTTATATGAAATTAAAACTTAATCGTTTTAATAACCTTTTGCCAGTGGGTGAAGATTTATCATTAACCGAAGTACGTTTATGAACATTAAACCAATTATCGTATACGATAATGTCGCCCTCAGACCAAAAATGATGATATTGGGTATCTTTCTTATTTTCTAGCAATTCGTATACACTTGATATTATTTCTCCGGTCTCGTCGTAACTTAAAGGTAGTCCATTTTTTTCTAGATGGTGAATCCAACCCACATTAGATCCATTATACCAGCAATTAACTGATGGACTTAATTTTTCTGTCTTGGGATTTTTTTTAATAAAATCAATTTTTTCCATCCTAGTACCAGACCGGTAAAAATCATGATATACTACTTCTAAATCGTTGTATAATGATTTTTCAGCATTGCTACATTGTTCCCAGCCATATTCTAAATTTAACCAAGTAGTTGACCCTGAATCATCTTTGGGATTTTCTACCATATACAATAGTCTTCCAGGAAAACTTAATTCTTTAACATGAACCATGTCTGCGTGATATGTCATGAATTTATTACCGAAAATATTATTATTACTCATAAAGTAACTTACTGGCTTTTCGGATCGTGAATTTTTAATTGTAGCATCAAAACCATTTGAAACATACCATTTTTTATAATCGTTATTAGTCCATATCTTACCGAATTTGTTTCCTAGACTATAAAACTGATCGTCAGTTAAAGTATTTGGTATATTTTTTATTAGTAATAAATTTCTAGTTAATACTAGATTTGAAAGAAAAATATCCTCCTGAGACATGAGTTCATCGTAATTAGTTTCGATGATTGTCCCCCAGGAGTCAAAAATATTTTTGATTATCATTTTTTATTTATAAAAATGCACCCCTGAGGGTGCATTTTAAATTACATCATACCCATATCAGGCTGATGACCTTGCGACTTTTCCTTTTCAGGGAGTGTGCTAATTGCACAATCGGTCGTCAATAACAGACCAGCAACACTAGCAGCATTTACTAATGCAGTCTTAGTAACCTTAGTTGGGTCAATAACACCCATTTCAACTAAGTCACCATAAGTGCTATTGCTTGCATTGAAGCCATAGTTACCATTACCATTAGACACATTACCTACGACAATATCAGAACTTTCGCCTGCATTGCTTACGATAGTGCGTAATGGTTCTTCCATTGCTCGTAACACAATCTTAATACCAGCATCTTGGTCAGCATTAGAACCTGTTAGATTACTGATTGCTTGTTTAGCACGAATCAATGCGACACCACCACCTGCAACAATACCTTCTTGAACCGCTGCACGGGTAGCATGAAGTGCATCGTCAATACGATCCTTCTTCTCTTTCATTTCGGTTTCAGTAGCAGCACCAACTTTGATAACTGCGACACCACCTGCTAACTTAGCAACACGCTCTTGTAGTTTCTCTTTGTCGTAATCACTGGTTGCTTCTTCAATTTGAACACGGATAGATTTAACACGATTATCAATGTTCTCTTTGCTACCTGCACCACCGATAACGATAGTATTGTCTTTGTTGACTTCGATACGGCTTGCACGACCTAAGTGTTCAAGTGTAGCCTTCTCAAGTTGAATACCAACTTCTTCGCTAACAACAGTGGCGTTAGTAAGAATAGCAATATCTTCAAGCATTGCTTTACGACGATCACCGAAGCCAGGTGCCTTAACAGCACATGTCTTTAAAATGCCGCGCATGTTGTTAACAACTAATGTAGCAAGTGCTTCACCTTCAACATCTTCTGCAATGATGAATAAGGGCTTGCCACTCTTAGCGACACCCTCAAGAACGGGAAGTAGATCACGAATGTTAGCAATCTTCTTATCAGTAATAAGAATATATGGATCATCAAGATTAACTTCTTGCTTTTCAGCATTGTTGATGAAGTATGGGCTTAGATAACCACGATCAAATTGCATACCTTCTACAACATCTAGTTCGTCTTGTAGACCCTTGCCATCTTCAACAGTGATAACACCATCTTTACCAACACGCTCCATAGCGTCAGCAATGATCTTACCAATGACTTCATCACTATTTGCACTAATACTAGCAACTTGAGTAATCTCTTTGCTAGAACTGCAAGGCTTGCTAATCTTGTCAAGTTCAACAACAGCAGCACTAACTGCTTTGTCGATACCACGCTTGAGATCCATAGGATTCATGCCAGCGGTAACAAACTTGACACCTTCTTTAACGATGCTCTGTGCAAGCACAGTAGCAGTCGTTGTACCATCACCTGCTTTGTCAGCAGTTTTAGACGCAACTTCTTTAACCATCTGTGCGCCCATGTTTTGTAGTTTATCTTCAAGTTCAATTTCTTTAGCAACAGTAACACCGTCTTTGGTTACTACTGGTGCACCGAAACTCTTTTCGATAACTACATTACGACCCTTGGGCCCAAGGGTAACTTTTACTGCGTTTGCGAGAATGTTAACACCCTCGACTAATTTATTACGGCTATCGCTGCCGAATGATACTTGTTTTGCCATGATTTTTCTCCTTATCCTTCAATTACGCAAAGAACATCTTCTTCTTTAAGAACAACATATTCTTCATTGTCGATTTTGATTTGTTGTCCGGCAAATTTGCCGTATAGTACAACATCGTTTTCTTTTACCTCTAATGCAACAACAGTGCCGTTGTCAAGAACACGGCCCTTGCCTGCCTTAATGACAGTACCTTTACCGGGTTTTTCTTGTGCATTGTCGGGGATTACGATACCTGATTTTGTAACTGACTCAGGATTGAGAGGTTTGACCAGAATGCGGTCATGAATAGGTTTTAACATATTTTTTTCTCCTTAGTTTAAGCAAGAATTTTCTAGGACCTGTTAAGCGTCCTAGATAATTATTTATGCTGTTGATTTCAATTATTTTAAAAATACATCATTTATCTGTCTATTGACACGAATAAATGTAGTACATTTACTGAGTTGTTTTAGACTTGGTGCACCCACGTAAGTGCATGTGCTACGTAGTCCACCTAGTAAGTCTAATACTGTATCTGTCACGGGCCCACGATATGGAATTGTAACTGTACGACCTTCGCTACTACGATAACTCGCAACACCACCATGATGCTTTTCCATAGCAGTATCACTACTCATACCATAGAAAGTTACTTTCCCATTTTCGATAGTACCGCCACCTTCATCATGTCCAGCCAACATTCCACCTAACATAACAAAGTCTGCGCCTGCACCAAATGCCTTAGCAACGTCACCGGGACAAGTACAACCACCATCAGCAATAATGTGTGCACCGAGGCCGTGTGCTGCGTCAGCACATTCAACGATGGCACTAAGTTGTGGATAGCCTACACCAGTCTGCACTCTAGTTGTGCATACACTACCAGGACCAATACCTACTTTGACAATATCTGCACCACGCAGTACCAACTCTTGTGTCATATCCGCAGTAACAACATTACCTGCAATGATTGTATGTTTTGGAAAACGTTCACGAACCTTAGCAACAAAGTCACCGAAATGTTCGCTATAACCATTAGCAACGTCAATACAGATAAAATTTAGTTCTGGGAAACTATTCAAGATTTGCACAAGTTTAGTCCAGTCTCTATCACTAGTTCCTGAACTAACTGCACAATTATTTCCAAATGTAATTTTTTGTTTGTTGGTGAAATCTTCTAAGTTATAACTCTTGACTAAACAAGTAAACATATGATGTTCACATAGTTTCTTTGCCATATCAAAAGTACCTACACCATCCATATTAGCAGCCATTACAGGGACACCAGTCCACTCATGCCCACTATGTTTGAATTTATAGGTACGATTTAGTTCTACCTCTTTACGGCTAGACAATGTACTACGCTTAGGGCGAATTAGTACATCTTTAAAGTCTAGTTTGACTTCATCCTCAATACGCATTACTTAGCCTTTTCTTTGGCTTCTTTACGTGCTGTCTTTTCTGCTGTAATTTCGTTACGGCGAGCCTTAACTGCTTTTGCTAATTCAGCAAGTGCCTTACGTGCGCGGGTACCTGCTGCGCTATTGCCCTTTTCAAATTTTTCATTTTCGGCTTCATAAGCCTTAAGATTATTCATAATATCTGTATGTGCATTCATATTTTTCTCCTTTAATATTTTGCTACTCTTACATGTTTTCTATAGTCAACGCTGTTGCGTAACATATGCTCACCTTTGCCTTCAAGAATATCGCATGTTCTATCTATCGTGCCATCGTTGTAGTCAGATATTTTTCCAATGTTTGCATGCGGACCTGCAAGCAATGTTGAAAGTTTTGACATTGCATCTTGTAACGACCATGGAATATACATTCGTGTATGATCATTTGCGAATGTTTCTGGAAAACTACGATATGCAGGATATAATACATTACATCCTAATGCATCTGCTTCGCTTACTGTGTTACTAACCCAATCTTGCAACGCACAATTAAATAATACACGGGTATCATTTAACAATTCGTAGTAATCATTCTTTTCTAAATCTTCATAGATTACAAGTTTACCTTCTTCTTGCAACTTTCTTGTACGTTGCATATAACTATCGTTATTGGATTTAAGTTTGCTGCCACTAAAAACTGCAAACTCAACTTGCATATGACTATATTTCATGTGCCATTCTTCAATAAGATTCATATAGAAATCAGGCTGTTTCTCCTGATCCCAACGTGCAGAAAAACCTACACGCATCTTACGATCCATAAATCGTTTGATTGATGGCACACGGCTGATCACTTCTTCTTTACCGAATGCTAGACCACTAATATTGTATATAGGAGCATCCCATCCAGCAATACGCATATGAGCAACCATTTCTTCGTTTGTGGCGAGAACTCCGTCCACGAACTCATTAACCATTTTTTCGTAGTGTCCCATCCATTTCTCCATACCCCATACATGCACGAAATCATCAGGATCAATGGACTGAGCAAGACAACGAACATATATACCGGGACGTAGATGAACAGGGACCTGGTCAAGTATGTAAGGTAAACTTTCGATACCGGGCTGAAACATGTCCTCAAAGAATATAACATCTTCATTTGTGACTTCTCCTGCTTTCATCAATTTAACAAGATTCATTATCTGGCTCATGCCAAAATAACTACGCCCATGTGCGTCTAATACTTGACCAGTAACAATGGCTTTATCATTGCTAAGTGTTTCGCCAGGGACAATAACATAGTTAATGCCCCTGCGTTCGAATACTTTTCGATTCCACTCTTGCAATTGCAATGTATAACGGGCCTTATATGGCTCAAGACCCATGTAATACAATTTACGCATATTAAGGACGACTATCCTCTAACCACTGGTCTTTTGCTTCTTTACCAGTGAGAACTTTATTGAATTGGCGATATGCATAGTTACGCATATCATAAAGCGTAGCCTCATCATAAGGATAACCATAATCCTTACAGAATTGCAAATATTTTTCTAGGTCTTCAAAGATTTGATCAATGCGACTGTTGTTATTGTTTTGCTGTTGCTTCATAAATTACTCCTTATTTTTGCTTGAGAACGTGTGTTACAATGGTTTTAAGATCACTATCAGAAATTTGCGGGTGTGCGGGCATAGGGACATTACCCCAAACTCCACTACCACCTTGTTTAACTTTCTTAGTAAGTTTTGCTACTGCATCTTTGTCATTTTGATATTTCTTTGAAATATCTACAAATGATGGCCCTACAATTTTTGCATTTGTTGCATGGCATACAGTACAATTATTTTTGCGTAGTAGTTCATCACTAGCATTTGCATATCCATGTGCAAGCAATAAAACAAGTAATAGTTTTTTCATAATTTACCTTTTAGATTTTAACTGTTTGATAAGGTTCAGTTGTGTTATAATAAATTGTGGCACCGTTCTCACCATCTTCTGCGATAGAGATTTCGATATCACGCTCGGGATAACGACTAGCAATAACCTCATAAAGGTCATCACTAATCATTTCACAACTCTTGAAATTCAATTCAAGTGTACCACCGACATAGAGGTTCTCTAGCCAGCGTTTAAATTGAATGAATTCAATATCCCTGTCGTTGTGAAATACTTGAATACCTACATTGAAATGAAATATATGACGATGCGGAGTTCCGAGAAAACTAACATCATATTCGTCACCTGTTGCTAGTTTAGGGTCAGTTGCCGCTGCAGGATACTTATGAATACCTTCTTTACGGAAAGTAACCCATATCATGCGCTTTGCATTTTTTCTTACACGATTTCTAGTATCTTGTAATGCGTTTTCTCTTTGTTCCATATTATTTCCAGTAAGGGCCCCATGCCCAACTAATTAAAGACCATCGAATGCCTTCAGTAATTACTTTTACCTCATGTGGAAAGTAACTAGGGAAAGCAATGACACTACCTTTTTTCAATTTAAAAGTTTCACCTATTACAGAAAATTCACCATTTGAATAATCTTCATCATCAGACAATTGTACACTTAATGTTATCTTTCTGTCTATATCTTTGGTTATACTATAATAGTTATCAATATGTTTTCCAAAAAAACATCCAGCATAATATTTTTTTAATTCGTAAGGCTCAACAAAATCAATAGAGAAATTAAAATGATTTATAGTCTCGTTCCAAACAGTTTGCAATAAATCATGTACTTCATGATTTATAGGTAATAGACATGCATCAAACTTAACCGAAAAAACAGTAGGGTATTTATTAATACCTTGAACTACTCTGGACTCACCGTATTTAATGATTTCGTTGCATTGTTCGGAATTTAGTACATTTTCTTTGACAAAAATTTTCCTTCGTTTATCCCAATTAATAGAAGGTTTTTCTAGATTGGGTATATGCATTATCTGTCATCTCCGAAATCAACAGTTTGACTATATTCATATTGTTTGCGGCGAAGTTCTCGCAACTCTAAAAGATACTTATTTTTAGTTTCTAATAGTTTTTGCAGTTTTTCACTATCCCCACCATTTGATTGTTGTAGTTGATTAATTTGTGCCTCAACTAATCTAAACGATTCTTCTAATGTTTTAATTTTACTATCATACATATTAATCTCCTAAGATTTCTGCCATGAGTTCATCACTATCTATAATTTCTTCATCAACTTCGGGTTCGTTTTGTACTTCAAATAATTGGTCAAACATAGTCATAGCATTAACTAGTTTTTTACCACTAATACCTTGACTACCACTTTGCATTTGAGTCCACAGACTAGAATAAGATTTTATCAAATCTTTGCTCTTTTGCCTATCTTTTAAACTAAAAATTTCATCAATGATATCACCGAAATGATAGTTATCAAACTTGTTCATGATCATTTTTGGCATAATGCCCTGTTCATACTTACGATTAGCCTCTTGAACCGCAACAATATGCTGATAAACATTATGACTTTGAATAAGTGTATAACTTAGTGTATCCCAACTTGTTTTTGTTTCTTTACCGTGTTGTCCGATAAATCCTTGACCACGATAACAGATATCTTTCATTAGTAATCTATCAGTTACAGGACTATCAGTAAATTGTTTATGAATTTTATCCTGTAAACATGCGTCACTAAATTTGCGTGTATCAGTCGCATATTTTTTATTCTCGGCAGTCTTTTCCATACTATAAGACCATTTCTTATTATGGTCAAAACTGTTATTGAAATATGCTAGACCTTTCGCCGCAGAAAAGAATGGACTAGCACAGTCAAACGTAATACGCAAGTCTGGATTATGATATTTACGAATTGCTTTTTGAATGTCAGTAAACAATAGTGTGTACTCCATAATACTTACACCTAGACAATGAACTAAATCATGTTTACCTTGAACAAGTAACCCATCATGTATAATATCAACAAAACGGTTAAGCATTAACTCAACATCAATTTTATTTTGACCACCGAACGCCCAACCATTAAAATGATTGTCAGGGTAAACTTTTGGATCGCAATACTTTTTCATTTCATTATACCAATTATTGCTTTGAGTATGATTACGTCCCTGCAATACATTTAAGAACTTGCACTTTCCATTACGATTCTTAATAAAGTATTCATTATTAATATGTGTGGCTGCGATTGCTTCTTCAATCGTACTGATGCCATGCGCTGATTTACCAGAGCCTGGAATAATTTTACCATCTTTGTCTTTTTCAACAGTCTTTGGGTCTTTAATGTGGTAAGTTGTAAGAGATTGTGATGGTATATCCAGACACATACCATAATCCATATATGTGTCCATCCAAGTCAAAACTTCTTTGCGCTTTTTCATTGCGCGAGGGCAGTTAGGATCTTTCCAATCAGCAGGCCACTGACACTTTAAAATCTGAAATCCACCACTATCACCGAGCATGAAAGTGCCACTTTCACGCTCACGTATGATACTTTCACTAGGATCATTTTTTGTAACATCTAAATTAGCGTGTCCTGCACTATACAGTCCCCACTTATAAGTGTAAAGGCCTTGTTGACTGTTTAAGAAGTTAAGACATTCAAGATCGCCGTTGAAGCCAGCAGGAATCCTTGATTTCTCAAAGTATTCTTCACCTTTGCGTTGTTTACCTAAGCCAGAGATATAGAAACTAGACACTGCGGGTAAGAACAATGCCCAGTCTGTGCTATGTTGCTGTGAAAGATTAATTTGATCCATTACTTATTAATGTTTTTACTATTTTTATTTGTTCTTGTTTTTCTTTAATTTGTTTTAACAAATCATTGATGGCAGGATTAGATTTTGCTAGTTGTTCTGTTTCTATTTCTTCACGCATTTTCTTTTCTACCCATTGCATGGCTTGCAATAGGTTAGAATCTACATTATACGTAATATAGTTATCAATATCAGTCCAACCACTACCATTACTCACTTGAAATTTCTTCATAGTACCGTTCCATTGAACGGTACCTGTGTATGACGGCAATGAGTAAGTATTATCAGATTGATGAAATATAGGATAACCGGTTAAGGTAGTCTTAATCATTTTGCGTTAGCAGGAAGTAGATAACGATATGTAGCCATGCCACTGTCAACAGTAATTTCAGCAGCACCCTGATCACTAATGCGAACTTTCTTATCGCCGGGTAGATCCATAATTGCTAAGAATACTTTAACAGGCCACATCCATGCACGATTTAATGTGCCAGAAATTTGAGGCTGAAACACAAAGTTACCACTGTGCGTACTATGATCACCGAAATAAATCTTTAGATCACCGTTATCAGTTTTAGTAGTAAAGTGTTGTTCTTCACTATTTGCACTTGCTTGCTTCTTTAGTCGCATGATGCCTGCAACAGTGGGTTCGAACTCAACGTTCCAAGTTGCACCCTTGAACGTGACGTTCTTAACTTTCTCATCAATAATCGCTTTAGCCATTAATCGATAATCGTTAATGAAGTCACCAGTCTTAGTTTCAAAGTGAATAGTGCTAGGAACAGTCTCGCCGTTTCTATCGCTAGTAGTTACACTAATCTTTGCATTCTCGTCATACTCATCGAATCCAAGAATAGTTTTGAGTTTGCCTAAGTTAGGCATACCAAACGTTCCCATAAATTCTGCAACGGGAGTCTTAAACGTTCCAGTGACAATAACAGTTTTATCTTCTGCTACAGCAGAAATTTGAGTTTCTTTGTCGGTGCCAACAACTTTAATTAGTTCAATGACACCTAAGCCATATGTATGTTCAATCAAATCAAGTAGATTATCTTTCATTTTGTTCCTTTGTAAAAATATATTTAGGATATATCAATGTGTAATATAATGGAATTTATTGCAGAATGCAATAGCAATTTAACCAAATGAGAATAAATCATCAAACGTAGAGTTTGTATCAGTATTGTCTCTTAGGTCCCAGCCCAATACGCCCAATAAGTTTT
>JACCDO010126966.1_pt1 | contig 18098 bp, 7 predicted proteins | sample 7446101 | NCBI WGS metagenome assembly JACCDO01 (sample SAMN15323440, study PRJNA562643) | freshwater metagenome | isolation source: river surface water | place: USA:Blue River Watershed | collected 2017-08-16 | reverse complement strand
TGTGCAATATGTGTTTCCAACAAGACCAAAATATAACCCAAATTACATTACAATTGATAAGAACCCATATAATATTAATGGAATGAACACAATTAATGGTTATAGTCCAGTTATCTTAATTGGTGGTGCAGGTTATAGCCTAATTGATGAACTCGCTGCTAGATTAGAATCAGTTCGTTCTAATATGGCATCTTCAACCTATAACAGAATTGCTGACTACATTGTTAGAGTTCGTAATTTAACTACTGAAACTGAATCTTATCAGAGAACTATTGATGCTGTTATTACTTTAAAACATCAATATCCTAATAAACAGCTCGTATTTACAGATAGTGAAATTAAAAATATGCAAGAACAATTAAAAGAAAAAGCAACTAAATTAGCAGTTAAAGATGAAAAGACTAAAGAAGCTTTAGTTAAGGTTACTGAAATGAAAAAATAAATATATACTTTAATTTAATCATCATTATAATAATGATTAAATTTATTTAATTAAAAAAAGCTAACCCAGCAACCCCATCTATTATTCGTAAAACATTATAACTAAAAGCATAAATTCTAACATTCGCTGGATTTGCATATGATATTGGCTCAACTGTTATATCTATACTTATATCATCAATCTTAGATAAATTAGCTGATCCCGCTGGTTGATAATCAAATGGTGTTAAACTAAATGAATACATAAATAAACCAAGTGGTGGTATCGTATTATGATGCTGTAATGCTTGAATATATGTATAAAAGTTCTTATCATAATCAATTTCTCTATTAAAGCCATTCAACTTCAATAAGATCTTTTTAATTAAACTCTTACCAACTGACTTATTTAAACTATTTGTATAATTAAATGGATCATTATAAAATGTATTCGTCATATAACTAAGTTGAGCACGAACAAATATCTCCTTTGTTGGAAATGAATATCCTATCTTTATCTTATTAGTTGAATTATATATTATCTTGTCATTGTCAAACTGACAAACATCTATCAAATATTCATGATCTGATCTCGCAAATTTAACTCGTTCTACATTATCTAAATAAACATAGTCTACATATAAATATGCATCCGCTAATGATAAATTATATAACTCTCTAAATGCTGTGTTCGACTTTGTTAAATTTAATATCTCATTATTTACTAATATTGATGGAAATATCTTACTACTCGGATCATATACCATTGACTGATATTTAGATTCCATACCAACTAATACTGAATTAATTTTAAGAGTTGCATTTGGATCAGCTTTAATATATCCCATTTTAGATGTAGCTTGATTGAAATTAACAAAAACGATATAATTAGAATTATCAACCATAATTAATTCATATGGTTCAAATAAACAGATAGAATCTTTTAAATATATATAATGCGTAGGTCCAGTGATAATACAATTAGCAATATCAGAGAATTCAATATTAATTTTGACATCAGAATGTTGTAATGCAATAATAGGTAATGATGAATGAACATATCTAGAAAACCATAATGGAATTGGTATATATAATAAATATGATTCTTTAGAACTATCATATCTAATTAATTCATCAATATTCCCAATCATTTTATCAAGACCACTATCATTATTTGTTTTATTTAATTGATTATATATATACAACCAATCACCATATAAAGTTTCAATAACTTGACCTCCAATCTCTAACTCTATATTTTTCAATAATGCATAACCAATATAATTAACCCATCTAACAACTATATTATTTGATAATGTTGATATACTCGGTAATGCAACCACTAAATAAACCTTATTAATTAAATCCCCATTCTTCGTTATTAAACATGATACCTTTGTTGAAAAATTAGGTGTCGTGTTAAAATATTGAGGGATTGACTCAATCGAAAAATTTGTATGTCTTCTATATACTATCTTAAAATACGTAACTTGTGGATCATCTGTTAGATATAAATTTTCTACTCCTTTGGCAACTAATTGCATAATTCCACCTGTCATCTTTATATTACTATAATATAAATTAACCTTATTTATATTATTTTAATTACATTAAATTTCCTCTACCAAGCATTACCAACTATCCCACTCATAAATCTTATTATATTATAACTATGTACAAATATATGAATATTTAATACATCTTTTTCAGTTAATTGATCTATATTATCTAATCCCACCGAAAATCTTGTCTTAAATGAATTAAAATTAGCTGATCCTGATGGTTGATATTCCAATGGATGTAGTGAAAAACTATGAACATTTAATCCACATATCATGTTGTTATAATACTCTATTGGTATTAACATATTCGTTATATCCGAACTATAATCAAATCTTTTAACACTGTTTAAATATAATGTTGATTTTGATATTGTTTTCTGTTTTAGTTTTATCATATAATAATTCTCAAATTCTTTCTCAATATATCTTTTATCCACTTCCGTTAAATTATTATACAAAAAACTTAAATTATTCAGATTTATACCATAACTTAATATACTCTTTGAATTATCATTCAATAATTGTATCTTTAATTTTAATTTTAATACCTTCGTCATCATTAAATCCATACAACTATTATATAACCTATTTATATCTATATCATACATATTATGATCCATCATTTGTTGTAAATACATTAATTTACATCTTGTTGACATATATAATTCTGGTAATAAATAATTATATGTGAAATTATAATATTGTTTAGCTATTAATATCTTATCTAATTGCACAAAATAAAATAGATCTTTAATTGGAGCTTGAAATGGAATGAAAAAGATTTGAGGATTATTAACATTTAATTGAATATTCGAATTATATAATTTTTGTTCATATAAATATTCATGTCTTTTAGATATAAATAGATCTCTTTCATAGTCTTCTAAATAAATAACATCATAAATCATAGTCATTTTAATATTATTTTTATATTTAAGTTTAACTAATTTATTATAAATAACCAGATCTTCTAATTTTCTAAAATCTAAACTGAATTCCATTTTTGAATATAAACTTGATAACATTGGGAATGATAAACCAGATATTTGAGAAAAGTATAATGGAACATCTATATATAATGAAAAACTATCTTTTGTTTCTGATTCTAATAATAATTTCTCATTATTCATGTTCATACGATTATATCCTATTTGTTTCATTCTATCTTTTATAAAATTATGATAAACATATAAATAAGCATCTTTAATTTCATCAACAGATGTTCCATCAATTTTCATATTTATTTTGTCAATAATAAAGTCAACCAAATATGGAATAAAAGAAAATGTTGGGATTTCTGGTTTAGATATATATTCAACTATTAAATCATAATAAGAATTTCTTGATGATAATAATAATACCTCCGCTATATTATATCTATTTATTTCATTCATTAATATATCATTCAAATTTGTTAACAAATCTAAATATGGATTCAGATTATCTATCAAATTATATATATTCAAATTATAATTCTTATCATTATTGTCATTTATTATATCTACTGTTATCGAATTTATCATCAAATTTAATATATCATAATTACTACTAATTCTATTCAAATTACGATAATATTTACTATCATAACTTAATAGTTTGTTATTTAATGTTGTCTTGATTGTTGTATCCGATAAACTAATTATTAAATTATTCGTGTTCAATCTCGATAATATGTCATATAATGTATATTCTGTTGAATTTATTATCATTAATGATTGATCTAATTCCGTTGTTAATATATTGTTTAAACCTAATTTAATATTTTCTATCTCAATATTACTCATATCATCTATCATCATTATTGATGAATAATAATTATCTAATCCTACAATCTTCGGATAAACTACTGTCTGATCATCGTTTATTATATAATGATCTGTTATATATAATTCATTTAAATTATTTATATATAATTGTATCATCTGTGTATTGATGTAATTTTTATTAACCATAATATAATCATTTGATAATAAACTAATTTTAGTAATATTTTGTTCAATATAGATTGAAGGTTTATTAATATTATCGTTATTATAAGGTTGAATATTAAGATCAGAAATATGATAAATTTCGCCATTAATATATACATTAGCGACGAAGAAATCAGTATCAAAATTAATAAATTGTTTTTGAACGATCACACCATTTGGAAAAGTATTATAATCAGGATAAATTGTATATGTTCCAACTAAATCATTTTGAACTTGATTATTTGATATTCTACTATAAATCAAAGTAATGATATTACTAACACTATCAACAAAAAATAGATTATATGGATAATTTATATATATATATTGACTGAAATTCTGTATCTCGTTAATCATATATAATCTATCATTTATCTTCAATATCTTATGTGATTCATTTAATAATCTATTATCTATTCTTATATTATTCATGTCTATTGTTAATTCATTTGAATTATATGTCATTTCCTGTTCATCATCATAATATGGATTAGTTCTATCTACACTATTTATATTTATTTCTAATGTCTCTATCGCTTCTATTAACGATGGATATGGTTTATTCACATTATTACTCTGAATAAATAATGTTATCGCATTATAGACATCAATATTTAAATACATTATATGACCCATTAATGATACATAAAATTCACTGTAAATTTCATCATTTAATAATGTATTAAAAATAATATTCATGAGATCATTAATTGGATTGTATGGAAGATTATTATTATAAATATAAGATTGAATGATTAAATTTGTGGTATAATCTATAGATAAGTTATATAATGTGATAATAAAATTGTATTGAATTGAGATATCACCAACTAATGTTAATGTTTGTTTTAATACAGATGATGTGTCAATAATTAATGATGTTGAATTAATATAATTTTGAATTGATAAACCTATATTCATGTCTATATATTTAATATATTCTATTATGGTTTGTGTCTTAGTGTTATTTAAATTATACATCACAGAATACATACTATAAACTTGATTTACTAAATTACCATCACGATATAAATAAATAGTTAAATTAGCAGCATAATTTAAATCAAATGTCAGAAACAATTCAGGTTGTAAATATGAACCATAATATAAATAATTAAAATATTTAATAGGATTGTTAATATTTATAAATACATCAGATATTAAATTATTATTAAGAATCCAATTATTAATATTACAATATGTTAAACCAACTATATTAATTTGATTAATGTTTGAATAATAATCTATTAAATCAATCTGAGTTATCGCTTGACTTCTTGATAAATTCATATTATTGTCTTCTGCATATAAAGTATAATATAATGATTGTTCAATATTATGTCTGATATTAAAATTCTCACCATATATTGATATCTGATTATATATTATCTCAAATATTTCATCCATTGGACAACTTAAACCTATATCTATTATCGTCGTTTTTGATGAATTATATATATATCTATATTCTGATGGTAAATCTGTTTTCCTATATAACTTAAAAGTATATAATGATGATAATGGATCTAATTTAGTAATATTATAAATAAGATTAATGTCATATTTAAGATTATTACTATAAATCAATATACCAATAGATCCAGTATTAAAATTATATCGTAAAATAGATCCAAAGATAAGATTATATTCAATATCAGTCATAATGATATCATAAAATGTATATTTATTATTGGTAGTAATATTATTAATTTGGTTAGTGATAGTATAATTAGACAATTCATTAATACTCATATTATTATTATATAAATAGATCAGATAAGCATTAATTTTTGGTAGATCATTATAGATTGTTATGATATTGAATTGTTCAGTTTGAGATAATAAAAAGAACATATTAACAGCATCAATAATTTTAGTTGATACTTTAACATTCTGCATAATAACATTAGCTTCATTCTGATTATTTACTAACATTAAAGATGAAATAAAGAAATTACCAACATAATCATTAATAACAATTGGATTTAGATTAGCATTTGGTGTGAATAAATAAAAAGTATTATTGCTATTAATACCATTATACGATGAACTTAATAATTTATTAAAATCATTAATCATAATACTTACATCACTATTTTCTTTATAATATGTATTAAAATTATGTAAATAAACAAGTTGATCTAAATTGGATGTAATTAATGAATTTTTATATACAATATTAAGAATATTAAAATTAATTTGTGTATTAAATAGTTGATATATAAATTGATTATATTTTTTGATATCTCTATTACGATAATAGATTAATGAATTAGTTAATAATGTATAGATATATGATGATGGTTTTATTGTATTAACAATATAGTTATAAAATCCATCAACATCAGAATAATATGAATTGATATCTAAATTAACATTTCTAAAATTAATATAAGTTATTTGATTATTATATGTTGCAATATTACTTTTGAGATATAATGATAGATCAATAAAAATATTAAATGAATTCTTAAGATTAATAGAATTAGTTAATCTATATGCTGATTTAAATTGATTATTAACAATATCTAATTTAGTAGTTGTAAAATAATTATCAGCCATCAATCTATCATTTATATCAAATGATTCCAAATGATTATATAAATCAATATAAGTTTGTGAATTATATCCAATATTTGTTGAATAAAGTTTATTATAAAATGAATAATAGTTATTATATTGTGCATCAATTAATAATATGAAATCATTATAGATTGAATTATTGACATTATAAACTAAAACACCACTGAAATAATTATTGAAATCATTATTTGATATTATATTTGTATAAATATCATTCTGATAATTACTTATATTTGGTAAACTTATCGTATTATGTGGTGTTATCGTTGTTGATGGACTATTCTGTAAAATATAAATATTATTATCAAATATTGTATGAGATTCGTCCAATAATTTAAATAATTCATAATTACTTGTGATGTTGATCAATAAAAATATATACAAATTTATACTCTCATATATCGTTTTAGTTATTGGATTACCATTTATTATATTTATTATATTTTGATCTAATGTTGATGAGTATTTTACTATATATTGTAGCAAACTTGCAATTATATTATAATTACTATTATTATAATAATTCATAAAAATGCCATCTAAATTAGAAGCATTAAATGGTCCATTATAATTAATAGGATCATTAAGAATTTTAGAGAAGTATAAAAAGATAGCATTAATATTATTAAGTGTAATAGATATATAATAATCAGAATTATAATATTGTTTAGAATCAGATTTGATTATATTGAAGTTAGTTTTTAAATTAAAACCAACAAAAGAATTATTAATATTATATGTATTATCAATATCATTAAAGAAAATAGTAAAATGTGTATAATTAATAGATTGATCATAATTTGAACTAATATCTATATTGATATTGTTATAGAATTTTGTGATTAAATAATGATATAAATAAAATATCTTATCATAATAATTCAAATTATTAAAATTTATAAATTGATCATATCTTAAAGGATTGCTATTTTTTGTAAATGTTGTATTAATTGATGGTGTTGCATTAATTATATTCGTTAATTTAGTGATTATTGGTGTGATAATTGAACTAGAATCATCATCATTATTACATATATTTATTATCGAGTTTGTTATGTTTTCAGTGAATACTTTATATACTATGTTATTTATAGATGCTGTATTATATAAATTAATAATCTGATATATTAATGATGAATTTTTTAACATCAATTTACTTCTTAATAAATTATCTATAAATATATTAGTATTAGTGTTAGTAATTGTATCATTATTGATATTATTTACTATGATATTCAAGATAGAATCATTAATATAGATAGAATCAGATGTTAAAACACCATTTGAATAATAGATTAATTTAATATTATTATATAAACAAGTAATGCTATCATCAAAATTGAATATTTTAATTTGATTAATAATAAGTTGTGCAGTTTCAGGTTTAATGATAGTATAATAGACAATTTTGTTTAATAATAACTGAATATTATAGATATTAAGAGATGTTAAATTTCCAAAAACCAAAGTAGTTAAATAATTTGAAGTGACTGAATTAATTAGATCAGCAATATTTGGTGATAAAGTATTATTCGCTATTATATTAAAAATTGTTTTACTTATATTTACATTTCGTATAATCGTATTGATTAATGATAATCCTTTGAAATAACTTAATCCATAACTCCTTTGATAATTATCAGATCCTGAATCTTCTGGTAATGAAGATATATAAAATTCTTCTGGTGTTGCAACTAAAAATATTTCATTATTAATTGCATCAATAATTGTTTGATTAATAATATTACTTGTTTTAAGATCATATAATACTTTATTAATAGCAGAACTATTAGTATAATCAGTAATTTGAGTTGTTATTAATGTAATAATATTATCAGCAGAAGCAAATGGTAGAGAGATTAATATAGAATTCAACATACCAGATCTTTTAAGATAGATTTCAAAATATGTTTTCATACTTTGATTAATTAAATTAAACAAATCACCATATAATAATTGATTATAATATACACCTGATGTATCTGTTATTGTATTTAAAATAATTGTATCAATATCATAATAAGATTCATCATTACCATCATTAAGTGTATCAGATAATGTATCTTTAAAATTAGTTAAAATATCTAATATGTTTTGTTTATTGATAGCATAATGAATTGGATCATAAGTGTTGCTATAGATCAGAAGATTATTGATAATATTATTACTAGAAGACACATTTAATACGTTTATACTATTATTACTTGAATCAACAAAAGGGATAGGATAGGATAATGGTTTATTGTTAACATCAATAGGAATAGTTTGACCTAATATATTTAAAATATCAATAATATAGGATGATGTATAATTATTATTAAAGAATGAGATCATTTTCTGAGATGTAATATATGGTTCATTCTGACTAATCAAAATATTATTAATAATATTAGTTAGACTAGATTCATTAAAAATCAATAGACTATTAGCATAATTCAAAAAATTATTATCTAATCGTTCAGTAATTTGATATGATGTATTATAGATATTTTTAGATGATAATATTAGATCATTAGAAATAATATTAAACAATCTATAATAATTCCAATCATTATTAGAATAGTTAGGATCAATAGTTTTATTTTGATATGAAGTAAGATTGTTAAGTGCAATTTGAACTAGAGATCCATTATTATTAATAGTATATGTATTATTATCAAGTATAATATTAGGATCTTTAAAGAAACTTGAAATTAAAAAACTAGTATCTTGAACAATATAACCAATTGCATTAGCGATATTACTATTATTATTTAGGATAATTGATCTATAAGAATGATATAAAATGTTCATAAAAATATCATGAATAAAGATATTAGGTTGGAGAGTTGGTGTTGATAAATTAATAGACATTAAATCAATATTCATTAATCCATATGAATAATCAGTATAAGATATGATATCATAGATTGTATTATTATTTTGAATGGGAGCTAATAGTTTTATTAATGATATGTCTTCAAATCTAGATGTTTGCATTTGTTGAGATAAATAAAATTTACTATAATAATATAATTGATTAACGATAATATCAGTACCAGTATTAGTATTTGGATATTGATCAGTGTATACCATTGTATAGATTATACTTGGATTAACTGTGTTTGTTATCGGATAGTATTGATTATTAATATTTGGAATATATGAAAATTGCTGATCTATAAATATATATGTATTACTATTATCAGCATTATGAGCATTAAATATTGCATACTCATTTGAAGTAAATTCTATTTGATTCTTGTATAATTTAAAATTAGTTGATACATATACATCTATATAATTACTATTAATTGATATAATTTGTAAAATAGTATAAATATAAGAAATAGTATAAGTTGATCCATTATATAAGATATTATAATTAGAAATAATTTGATTATTAGGTATAATAAAATTAATTTGATCATCAGTTAATGCAGTTGTACTAATGGTATTATTTTGATTAAAAAAAGGATATAATCTAATCTTATAAATCGTATTTAATGAATTATTAATGTTTGTTAAAACAATATCATTATATGTTATACTATTAACTATATTATTATTTGTAAATACAACTATTACTATTGAAGATAGATCAAAAGATGCTGGTAAATTATTATTTGTAATTAAATCATTAATCATTAAATTAGTATTATATTGGTTATGGATGATATCATAGTTATGAGTGCTGATAGCGATAGTTTGATATGAATTAATTAGATCATTAATATATGTGATAAAATGATTATTGATGTTATCTAATAAATAATTATTGATGGTGTTATCAAGACTTAGATAATTCTTATAGCTATTTAGAGTTTCTTGTAAAAAGTTAATATCAAAATTGATTAAACTATTACTACTAGTATATGTATTATATAAGATTAATGATGATGTATTAATGAATTGTCTTAATATATTCTCAATATATTGTGGATATGTTACGATATTATTTAACACGATAGTTGAATCTAGTTTATTTGTGATAGAATAATCTAACTGTAAATTATAATCAGTAATTGGATATTCAGTATTAAAGAATTTATTATCTGATGTCATTATTGGAATGTATGGACTTAATATCTCTAAATTTGATAAATCATATCCTTTTGCATTATTTTTACAATATATATGAAATCCATCAACATCATCATATATTGGTGGCTTATCATTATCTATTAATAATATTGCCATTGGTGATGATTCTAATAGATTACTATTATATATATTCTTAAATTCACAATATCCAGTATAATTACATATATATGTGATGTATTTAAGATCGGTAATAATTGATATTAAACTGAGTATTAAATCAGATAATTTAAGATTATTTGGATCATAATTCTGTATATTATTAGTATTAATGAGTATATCATAGAGATAGGATGTATTATCATTAGATTTAGTGATATTAATATTAGAGATATTAAGAGTGATATTAATTTGTCTATATTTAAAATCGACATCATCAAAAATAGTTTTATGAAATTGGATATTTTTAATAAGATTAGGATAATTGGATGTATAAGAGATGAGTCTATTAAAATAGTCAATATTAGCGATATAACCATTATAATTATAATAATAGTTTGATTGTGTATATAAAGTGTTAGGTTGATATTTGGTAATACTGTTAATAAAAATAGGAATTAATATATTTGGATCATTTTTGTCAACGAAAACAAGATATTTTGGTTTATTATATAGATGATTATCATAAGTCATAATATTACCATTAACATTTAATTTGAGCATAATGTCATTAATATATTGATATCCATTTTGTTTATAGTTGTAATCTTGTCTGAATATTTCATTAGGCATAGTATTAATGTATAATTGTTGAATAAAATTGTTATAATATGTATAACTGGTAATAATATTAAAGACATTAGAATCTAATAATGAATATATGGACATATCAAATAACAATTTATTTAATGTATTATAATAATTATTGTAAGTGTAGAGTGTTCCATAATATGATTTAATATAGATGTTAAATAGATTAATATAATATGCATAATTATTTGTGTAATAATTATTTTCGTTTAAGAGATTTAGGTTATTAAAAGAATAAGCCAATATATCATTATGATTTTCATAATATTGTAGGATAGATAAATCAGAATATGAATTAGAATTTGATATTAGTTTTGAATTATTAATATTTAGATTAAATGTCATTAAATTTGATGATTCAATTAATCTATATAATTTCTTTAATGATCCATCATGTGATATATAAGTTAAGAATTCAGTTGCTAGATTATTATTATTGATAGAGTTAATTTGATCATTTAATAAATTAGTTAAATTAGCCATAATAGCTTTATTAAAATTATAATGATTAATAGAATAATAATATATAGAATTTGATTTTATAGTTTTAATGTCATCATCTAATGTTGTATCATAATAAGCAATAATTTTAGGTATATCTAATTTAATATATGTTTTATATAGTAGATCGCCAGTTTTTGGAATATTAACATTAAATTTGGATCCAAATTGGACGCTATGTATAGTATTTAATGTATCGATAGAGAAATTGGTATATTTACGATAGACGCATTTAAAGAATGTAATTTCGGGAGTACCAATTAATATATCATCTTGTATTCCAAAACTAACTAATTGTAGTAAACCACCAGTCATATTATAATAGTTATATGATAATATAATAATGATCTTTAAATAAAATTAAATATTTAATACGATAGCAGCTTTTCCATATGTAAATCTAATAATATTATAACTATGTGCATAAATTAGGATATCAAATTCAACATTATTATTATTATTTATAAATTTAGAATTAAATGAAAAATTCATAGTTGCTAAATTTATAGAATTAAAATTTAAAAATCCTGATGGTTGATATTCTTCTGGATTTAAAGCAAAAGAATATGTATTAAGACCATAATTAGGTGTTCTAGTATTATGTTGATATGGTTGAACGAAATTAGAATATATACCTTCAATATTTTTAAAACGTTCAACACCATTTAAGATTAATGTTGATTGTGAAACAGGGTTGATATAATTAATTTTACATATAAATGCTTGAATATTTCCCATATATTGTCTAGATTGAACATATGTTGTTTGACCAATATATGTACTCACTTCATAATTATATTTATAGTTTTCACTTAAAAAGTAGTCAAATTGAATATAGATATATTCATTGTTTATACTAATCACTTTGTATATACCATTATAATATATACTATTCATTATTACTATTTCATCATCTATATTAATATATGTTGATACATTTACATCTACAGTTCTAATTTTTACTAATTTTCTAGCACTAGGTGAATATTTATTAATAGTAATATCATTATTAGCATTTAAGAATTCATAAATGTCAACATAATATGATGCACTATAATCGAAATATTTTAATCGACTAATATTAAGTTTATTTCTAGCGATCCAGAAGAGTTGTTTAACAGGGTTATAGAATGGCAGATCAATATTTAATGTATTTGTTTTAATACTAGGAAAATTAACGATTTGTGTTTGATCGATTAAATATTCGTGACCCATTTGAGCGAATTTTTTACGTTCATCATCACTAAGATATATATAATTAGCGATTAATTTAACAGAATCTAATTTAATTAGTTCTTCAATTATAGAATTTTCATTTAACTGTTCATAATAACAGCAATTAATGAGATCATTTAATTTAATATTAATAGTGATATCATGATGTCTTAGATAGATAACAGGGATAGATAATCCAGAGAATTTAGTGAACCAGAAGTCAATAGGAATATATAGGATATAAGGGGGTTTAGTATTTGTATTAAATGTAGTTAATTCAGGGACATGACCAATTAGTTTAAAATAGGTTGGATCATTTAGGATTTTGTTAGTTAATTGAAAATGTATATTCATTCGTACAGCATCAGTGAAATCAAAAAGTTTACCTCCGATATTAATTTCAATTCTATTAATAATTTGGTGTCCAAGATATTCGACCCAAGCAAAATTTATATTTTCTCTTGTTATGATACTATTAATATTTTGATAATAGATGAGTTGTTTATGAAGATTTTTTTTAATAATTGTTAATTGTAGAGTATAATTCTTTAAAAATTCAGTTAGATCATTAACAATATTAGTACTTGATGATTTGATATATAGACTATAATATTGATTAAAGTCTAAAATATCAATCATTGCTATAATTTCATTTAGATATATTACATTATATTTTCCATTATTCAATGGAATATTAAATGTTTTATCAAATGAAATGTGTATATCATTTAATGTTGAGAGAACATTAAAGTAATTCATACGTTTTAGAATAATTGAATATTTTGAATTGATTTCAGTATATTTGAGATTATTTAGATTGAGTAATTTAGTTAATGGTTGTATGATATTATAGTTGATTATATTGATGTAATCTTGTATGATATTATAATAGGATTGATAAGTAGTAAAGAAAGTTGTGTTAATAGAGTTTGGATCAGGATTAGAATATACAGATTTACTTAGAACGACTTGAGGGATACTAATTTGTAGATATAATTTGTGTAATAGATCACCAGCTTTGGATAGATTACAAGTTAAATTACCACCAAAATCTTGAATACCATCTAATGGTTCTTCTAAATATTCCATAGCGAAATTTGTATGTTTTCTAAATACTATTCTAAAAAAAGTTATTTGTGGATTTCCAATAAGAAAAATATCAGATAATCCATATGATGCTATTTGTATTAAACCACCTCCCATTTAATTATTAGTTATATTAATATCTAATAATTAATTTTTTCTTATATAAATTTATATATAATGTCAGATCATAAAGTTATTAAAATAATTAGAGCAATTATTCTATTTTTAACTATATATTTTGTCTGTAAATATTTTACAACTGGTAAAATTCCATATTCTGAAATTTTTATGATTTCTTCATCTGCTATTCTTGTTCAAACTTTATTAGATATATATCAACCAATTATTGTAATTAAAACTAAAAAGAACAGCCATGAATAACAATATCATCAGATGTACAATTCATAAATTCACAAACAAGTGGAACAATTAAATTAACTTTATCACCAGAAACTTCAATAATATAATGATCATCTTGTTTCTTAATAGTTGCTCTAGCTGATATTTTATTCTTTAATTTAACTAAAAAATTATTAATGAGATCATTATTCGTAAATCTATCATTAGGAATATTTTCAATGATAGTTATATGTTTTCTAGCTTGACGTTGAAAGACATGAATATTTATTTTTACAAAATCTTCTTCATTGAATTTATTGAAATCATTAAAATCTATTTGTTCAAATAAATCATCTTTATCATTTTTATCATTTTGATTAGATGATGATGACTTATTTTGTTTAATTTTATTAGCATTTTTTATAGCTTTTGGTGTTAATATATGTTTATTATTTTTTGATTTAATGATAGAATTTGGACTAAGTTCTTCGACATTATTAGATTCATCATCAGATTCTGAATCAGAATATTTATTCATTTAGCTAATAAAAGAGAATATAAGTTATAATTTTAAGTTAAATAGATGGTATAAATTGATAACTATTATATTTGCATATTTTTTCCCAAACGAGATCTTGTTCTTCGAGATTAACTCTAGATTTAAGTAATGAGAAGTGTGGTAAGAATTCATCATATTCGAGTAGTTCACAAATTTTGTGAATAATATAATTATAGTTAAGGAAGTTTTTTCTTTTTTTAGGTCTATAAATGGAGAAAGGTTTTTGGATATCTTTGAACATTCTTTTAATATTTTCTTCTTGTTCTCTGGTCATAGTAGGAGGTGGCATACCATTTAGATTATTAATAATATGGTGTGTATGTTCATAATATTTATTAAGATGTAATTTTTTAAGAATTTTCTTAACGACGATATAATCTAAAACTTTATAATCATAAATTCTTTGAATTTTTAGTTCATTTTTAATGCGTGTATAAATTTCAGGATTAATTTCAGTGGATTCTTTAGCTTGAAATTGATTTAATATTTCAGAAAGATGATTAGCTCGTTTATATGCACATATTTTAGATTCAATATTAGAGTCTTTAAAGTTAGAGTTATTTGATTCAATAAGAATGGCTTCAGTATCACCACAAGCAGTGCATGTAATACATCCATCACTAGCATGAAGAGTTTTTTCAATTTTGCATTTAGAACAAAATTTAGCGACATAAGAATTTTTAACTTTCCTAGTATTGATATTATGAACGACTTTCATATATTTATCATATAATTTAGATTTATCAGTATTAATATTAACATTATCTTTTTTTTTAAAGATATCATTTATATCAATAATATTTGTTTCATTAGTTTGTTTAACTTTATTATTATTATTATAATATTCAAGTAAGATATCCATTGTATTTTCATAATAATCCAATTCCTGATGTCTATTATTCAATTGATTTATTTCAATTTCCAATTCTTCAATCTCATTTTTTATATTGGCTTTATTCGTTATGTTATCATGAGTTAATTCAGTTAATGATATTGAATTTAATTCACTCAGTTCAGTTTTTAATTTCTTATATCTCTTTTTCTTTTTATGGAGAATATAATCTTGATTATTAAATTCTTGGACCTTTTCTTGATGCTTATTATCTAATGTTGTATTGATATTATGTTTATTACTATTAATATATGTTGAGTATTTTGTATGTTTCTCTCTAAATGGATTTGATGATATATCTACATTTGATTTATTTTGTTTTAAATGACTATTTATGTTCATAATATATAATAATTAGTATAAATATTTTTTTATATTGTGATCATAAATTATCATAAATATTATATTTTTTATGATGTTATATTATGATTTATACTTTAATGATGATTATATGGTCATAATAAAAAATAATTTTAATAATAATGTAAAACAAAATGAGATGATAAATAAAAAATATTTTAGAATTAATATATAATTTGTTGAAATTATAAATTTTTTTTTTCTGTTGGTATAATATATACATTAAAAATGGGAGGTGGATTAATGCAATTAGTCGCTTATGGCGCACAAGACGTTTACCTGACTGGTAATCCTCAAATTACATTCTTCAAGGTCGTATACAGGCGTCATACTAACTTTGCAGTTGAAAATATTGAGCAAGTATTCAACGGAACTGCTGATTTCGGACGCAAAGTTACATGCCAGATTAGTCGTAATGGTGATTTAATCACTAAGATGTATCTTAGAGTTCAGTTACCAGCATTCTCACTTGCTGACACTACTAAGTCATGGGCTTGGGTCAGCCGTGTAGGACACTCAATTATTGATAGCGTAGAACTTGAGGTTGGTGGTACTCGTATTGACAAGCAGTATGGAAACTGGCTCAATATCTGGTATGAACTTGCTCGCAACTTCGCCCAGGATCGTGGTTATGCTATCATGATCGGAGACACTCAGGAGCTCACTACTCTTTCCAACTCACACAATGAGGCCACTCTTTACATTCCTCTTAAGTTCTTCAATAACCGCAATGATGGATTAGCTATCCCTCTTATTGCTCTTCAGTATCATGAAGTCAAACTCAACTTCGAGTTCGGTATGCTCAACCAGTGCATTAACCGCAGCTACAATGTAACTGACTCTGATATCTCTAAGATTAGCTTTGGTGCTTGCTCTCTCTTTGTTGACTACGTCTACTTAGATACCGAAGAGCGCAAACGTTTCGCTCAGGCCCAGCACGAATATCTTATTGAACAGGTCCAGTTTGGAGGTGCTGAATCTGTTAACTCATTACAGCAGAAGTTCCGTCTTAACTTCAATCACCCATGCAAGGCTCTCTACTGGTCTCTTAAGCTCGGACGTTACACCTCCGGTCAGACTTTCTTAGCTTATGATGCCAAGGATATTGATAACACTCGTCTTGTTGCAACCAAGAGAGCTGTTCTTGCCTTAGCTGCATACCACAATGGTCAGCTTCATCTTCAGTCTGGAGTTAGTGGATCTGATATTGCTGGAGTTGTTCAGCCATACAACCCAATGTATGCTGCATTCTTCCAGCGTGTCAACCCAATTGCCATCACTGCTGATGCTGACATTGACAACATTACCATTCTTGGTGATCTCTTAACTCTTGAGGAAGTATCAACTCCAGTCAACAGTCTTGTTCTCTTCAACACCACTGCTTACTCCACTCTTGACTCTGTTCACTTCACCAGAAACCCCAATCTCCCAGTTCCCAGTGGAAACAATGTGTCTAATGGAAGCCAGCTTTATGATGTCACCATCCGACAGAATGACAATTATGGTGTATACATCAATAAGACCGTCAACCCTGTTCTCAGAGTGCTTCTTCAGTTAAATGGCCACGATCGCTTCTCTGAACGCGATGGAGCATACTTCAACTATGTTCAGCCATACCAGCATCACACCAATACCCCTGCTGATGGTGTCAATATGTACTCATTTGCTCTCAACCCTGAAGAACATCAGCCATCCGGAACTTGCAATATGTCCCGCATTGACAATGCTACCCTCAACTTAGTATTTGGACGCACTGCTAATGACAACGTATTCAAGAATGT
>JACCDO012367997.1_pt1 | contig 18103 bp, 14 predicted proteins | sample 7446101 | NCBI WGS metagenome assembly JACCDO01 (sample SAMN15323440, study PRJNA562643) | freshwater metagenome | isolation source: river surface water | place: USA:Blue River Watershed | collected 2017-08-16 | reverse complement strand
GGCTGCAGCTCTTTGGGGTAAACCCGATTCACCTTGTAGTCGCTGGTTGGTAGGCCATATCTGGTGATAAAAAGCTTTGCCTTGGCAAGAATCCCGCCACCGAGTGCCTTTGAGGCCTGCGCCCAACGAGCTAAAAACTCATTGGAGATGCGATCCCTGACCTCGCCCTGGGCGATGGCAACCATATAGGGCCTGGTGTTAGACCAAGAGGGTGCCGTCATGGCATCGGTTAGCAGCTGGTCAATCAGCTCCTGTGGCACTTGGGTTGGGAGAAAATCACGGGTGGTTCGCCTGGATGAGACGAACTCTCTCCAGGATTCTGCACTGAGGTTGGGCACCCTAGAAATCTACGCTAAAAACCCAAACTTATCTTGCTCTCCGCAAGCTCTGCGGCAGTCCCGGTGAAGAAAAATTCAAGGTAAATCGGACCCTTGGCTTTTAGGTCCAACCAAATCTTCATGCCCTCGCGAAGTTTGCCGGCGGGAGAGTAAACCTTGGCCCAAACCTCACGCTTACCGATTAGCTGTCCGTGATTCAGAACCTGAATTTTTACGGTGGTGCCAAACTCAGATTCTGAGACGCTGGAAATGCCAAGCACCTCAAGCCCCGAGAGTTCAGTTACCGACTTTGCCTGATCCAGCGGGTAGAAATTCACCGCACCAAATTGCAGTTGGGAGACGTTATAGCGACCAAGCTCGCTCGCCATGGTGAAGTAAAGCGGGATCAATGCCAGCAGCGAGAGCAGCGTTCCAAGCAGCATCGTGATGCGCTGACCTTTTGGGGTCGTGAGCCAGGGCCGCTTCAAGCATTCTCCGTATCGATTACCTAGTGAAGAATCTACCCAAGAAACCGCAGTAGCCTTATCTGGTGCTAAAAATTCACCCCGAAGTCCTAAACGCGCTACAGAACAACCTTCCGGTTGTTGCGCTTGAATCCACCATCATTTCCCACGGGCTACCAAGGCCTAGGAACCATCAGGCTGCCCTCGATTTCGAGCAAATCCTGCGTGATAAAGGTGTGGTGCCCGCCACCATCGCTGTCATTGATGGTATTCCAAATATCGGCCTCGATGAGGCCGCGCTGGATGTGATTGCAAACCAAGACATCGCAAAGGCTTCGGTTCGTGACCTACCAATTTTGGCGGCCAAGGGAATCTCTGGGGCCACCACGGTTGCCGCCACCGCATACCTTGCGGCTCAGGCTGGCATTCGAGTCTTCGCCACCGGCGGCCTGGGCGGTGTCCACCGCGGAGCACAGGACACCTTTGACGAATCGGCAGACCTAACCGTGGTTTCACAGGTTCCTGTCACGGTGGTAAGTGCCGGTGTAAAGAGTGTGTTAGATATTGCCGCCACCTTGGAGCGCTTAGAGACCCTGAGCGTTCCAGTGATCGGCTACGGCACCAAGATCTTCCCGAGCTTTTGGCTGCGGGAATCAGACTTCACCCTGGAGTATCAGGCGGACAGTGCCGATGAGGTCGCCTTGGTAATGGCAGCTCGCGGCGAAGCCGGCGGCATCGTGGTGGCAAACCCAGTTCCGGCTGATCAGGCTTGGGAGAGAGTTGAGCACGATCGCGTGCTGGCAATTGCATTTGAGGCTGCCGAAAAGGCTGGCGTGACCGGCAAGGCCGTCACTCCGTTCCTGTTGCAATACATCGTGCAGGCATCTGGCGGAGTATCGCTCGAGGTGAATTTGAATTTGGCGAAGAACAATGTTTCGGTAGCGGCCGACATCGCAACCGCCTGGAGCAGGCTGCAGCGCTAATGCCAAAGATCTTGGTGGTTGGTGATGTCATAGATGACATCTTGGTTATTCCAAACGGTGAGATTCGCCTGGATACCGACACCAACAGCAAGATTCAGCAGCAGCCTGGCGGGTCAGCGGCAAACTTTGCCTGCTGGATCGCAAGCCTGGGTATCGAAACCCACTTCGTGGGAAGGGTCGGTAAAGACGACCTAGAGCGTCACTCCCAGATCCTCAGGGATTACAAAGTCATCCCTCACCTGCAGGCAGACAGTGAATTGCAGACCGGTCGAATCGTAGTTTTGGTGCAGGGTCAGCAGCGTAGTTTTCTGACCGACCGCGGGGCCAATAAAAACCTAGACCTCGCTGCGATTCCCGAGGAACTCTTTGGTGATGCGCTCTACATCTCCGGTTACACCGTCTTTGATCAATCGGTTGAAACCATGCAGCAGTTGATCTCTCGCGCCAAGGCACATGGACTAGTGGCATGTGACCCGGGCAGTGCCGGCTACATCGCCGACCATTCGGTGCACACCTTCTTGGCAGCCATTGCCGGTGTGGATCTGTTGTTGCCTTCTTTGGAGGAGGGCCGAATTCTGTCGGCAGAATCCAGACCAGAGATTGTGGCAGCACTTTTGGGAGAATGGTTCCCTCAGGTTGCCCTCACTCTGGGCGAGGCTGGCGTGCAACTGCAGTCTCAGGCTGGGTCAGAGCACATCCCTGCAATCTCGGCAGAGCTAGTTGACGCCACCGGAGCGGGTGATGCCTTTGCGGCATCACTGATTTCAGAAACTTTAAAAGGCAAGGAATTCTCTCTGGCTGCCACAAGTGCGGTTCGGTTTGCCGCAAAGGCGGTTACCAAACTAGGCGGCAGACCTTAGAAGTACTTTTTGCCAATTGCCCTCACGTAGGGAGCAAGCTTTTCGTAGAAGCTAGTTGGCGAGAGCCCGTAGGTCTTTTCAAAGGCCACCTGCCAACTGGAGTATCTAGTTTCATCGAGGAAGTTCAGGTAGGTATCAGCACCGTAGACCGCTACCAGCACTTCGGCGGCAATTCCACCAAAGCCATAGTGATTTAGCGCATCGCGGTTTTGAGGGTCAAGCTCCAACTGCTGGTAGAGGCTGACAATCTGCGCGTCGGTTGCGGTCTTCAGGAAGGTAGAAATGCGTTTGGTATCTATTAGACCAGTGCCATTTGGATCAAACAGCGGAGCGTAGCCAAAGAATTTCTGGGCAGATTGGTTAGCTCGATCCGAGGCTCCATAGGCGAGTGCGAAGCCAAAAAATACCGGTGGCCCTTCATTCACCCACAGTGGGATGTAGGTGTCAGCGGTCTGATACTTGGTGTTCTGTACAAAGTGGAAGTACTCGTGAATCGGAGTGTGGTCTGCCCCTAGACCCTTATAAGAGAGGGTGTTGAGACAGGCATAGTAAATCGGAGCGCCCTTTTTGTCCCAAGTCGAAAACGCAAAACCGCAGTTCTTTGCAGATGGCAAAGAGTTCACGTAGCCGGCCAGTGATCCGGGGAACCGACCGCCCAGCTCAGCAAGTTTTTGCTCGGCCCAAACCCCATCCCTCTCGGAGAAAAACACCACGGTGTAAGAAGCGGTGTACTCGGAGCTAAACATCCGAGCCGCCTTATCAAGTAGTGCCAAACTCGACTTTGCAAACCCACTCGGGACATTCGGTCCCTGAACCACGGTTCTGGTCGCGGTTGAGGGAGCAGCTGAGTTGAAGTAGTTCAAAACATTTGAGACCGCAGCTCTACCCACCCAGTTGATGTCGAGCCTCTCGAGCGTGAGGGGAGTTTTGGGGTAGGGCATTACCTCGAAACTCAGGGCAACGCGATTTCGATCAGCAGCCAACTTTGAGGTTTTAGTCGCGATGGTGATCTTGAGGTTTGGGTTGAATTTCTTGGCAGCATCACAGCTGGCTTTGGCTCGCGCTTTGGCAAGAACCAAAACCGCGCTCGGCTCGCTCGCGAGTCTTATCCCGGTGCAGCTCAGCGCATGAGCCGCATATTTATCTTGAACGACTTTCCCGAGCGCACTCAATTGAATTGCGGATAGCGTCCTGGAGCCATTTGAGAAGGCGGAGATGCTTGCCGTTTCAATCGAGTTGCCAACCTCAGCGGCGCTTACGGAGATGGGAGCTAGCAGAGTCAGCGGCAGCACGGTGGCGAGCGCTGCAAGAATCCGCTTCATGGCTTCCCTTCGATTAGTTCCCCTTAGGATGCCAAACCGTCTTAACCTCCATGAGGGCAGTTATGTGCGAAAGGGAACCTTTCGCCATAATTCTTCCGAAGTCACCCTTACGCAACACTCGCTTTAGGTTCTGGGCTGCTTGAATCTCCAGCTCAACAAAGTCACTGGTTCCCTCAAGGTCAAATGCATTGACATCCTGGTGTGATGCCAGCCAAGGAGATATCTCAGCCTCTTTGCCGGTCAGCACGTTAACAACTCCACCGGGTAGGTCGCTGGTTGCCAGCACCTCAGTGAGGGTAATTGCCGGAAGCGGCAGAGTTTCACTGGCAATCACGACAATGGCATTACCCGAGACAATCGCCGGAGCGATGGTGTTTACCAGTCCCAGCAGTGCGCTGTCTTGCGGAGCAAAGGCGGCTACCACTCCGGTTGGCTGCAAGGTAGAAATGTTGAAAAACGGGCCTGCTACCGGGTTCATGTTTCCGGCCACGGCATCGATCTTGTCTGACCAACCAGCGTGCCAAACCCAGGAGTCAATAGCGGCATCAAGCTCTAGGTTTGCCTGCTTCTCACTCTTGCCGGTTAGCTCTCTGATCTCTGCGACAAACTGCTCACGGCGACCCTCCAGCATTTCTGCAATGCGATAGAGCACCTGACCACGGTTATACGCAGTTGCCGAAGCCCAACCAGGTTGAGCTGCGCGAGCTGCAACGACTGCATCCCTGGCATCCTTGCGAGAAGCCATTGCAACATTTGCCAAAAACTCACCCTTGGAATCGTTGACCGCGTAAACCCGGCCGGATTCAGAACGTGGGAACTTGCCACCGATAAAGAGCTTGTAGGTCTTACGAACATCCAGACGCATCAGTAACCTCCCTTCAGGTAAGCGGCCAATCCTTGCTTGCCGCCCTCCCTGCCATAGCCAGATTCCTTAAAGCCACCGAATGGGCTGGCTGGATCGAACTGGTTGAAGGTGTTTGCCCAGACCACACCGGCATTTAGCTGATCGGCAAGCTTGAGGATTCTCGAACCCTTCTCGCTCCAGATGCCGGCACTGAGGCCAAACTCGGTGTTGTTTGCTTTGGTCACGGCCTCTTGAGGCGTGCGGAATGTCATTACCGATAGCACCGGTCCAAAGATTTCCTCGCGAGCCACGGTGTTGGCAGGGCTTACGCCCAGCATCAAAGTTGGCGCGAAGTAGAAACCGTTTTGAGGGATCACACAGGCTGGGGACCAGCGCTCTGCACCTTCCTTCTCACCCTGAGCAACCAGGGCCTGAATCTTCTGAAGCTGTGCCTTGGAGTTAATCGCACCGATGTCGGTGTTCTTATCCATCGGGTCACCAAGTCTTAGCGACTCCATGCGGCGCTGGAGTTTCTTTAGTAGTTCATCCTGGATGGATTCCTGCACCAAGAGTCTCGAGCCTGCGCAGCAGACGTGACCCTGGTTGAAGAAGATGCCGTTGATGATTCCCTCAACCGCCTGATCCAGCGGTGCATCATCGAAGACGATGTTGGCGGCCTTGCCACCAAGTTCTAAGGTCACCTTCTTGTTGCTGCCGGCAACCTGACGGGCGATGATTCGACCAACCTCGGTTGAGCCGGTGAAGGCAACCTTGTTTACATCCTTGTGGCCAACCAGTGCGGCACCGGTGTCACCAAAGCCGGTAACGATGTTCACGACACCGTCTGGTAGCTCTGCCTGCTGGCAGATCTCGGCAAAGAGCATCGCGGTTAGCGGGGTGGTTTCGGCAGGCTTTAGCACCACGGTGTTTCCGGCAGCTAGGGCTGGAGCAATCTTCCAAGCCAACATCATCAGCGGGAAGTTCCATGGGATTACCTGGGCAGCGACACCGTGAGCCTGCGGGTTAGGGCCAACGCCCGCGTATTCGAGTTTGTCTGCCCAACCGGCGTAGTAGAAGAACCAGGCGGCAACCAAAGGAATATCGACATCGCGGGTCTCTTTGATTGGCTTGCCGTTGTTTAGGGTTTCGGCAACCGCCAGTTCGCGAGCTCGCTCCTGAATGATTCTGGCGATTCGGTAGAGATACTTGCCGCGCTCAGCTCCGGGTAGTTTCGACCAAACCTTTTCGTAGGCATTTCTTGCTGCCTTGACCGCAAGGTCAACATCTTTCTCGGTGCCGTGAGTGATCTCTGCGAGCACCTGCTCGTTGGCTGGGTTGATGGTCTGGTAGGTCTTACCTGGCTTTAGAAACTTGCCATCGATGAAGTGACCGTAGCTGTCTTTGAATTTCACAAGGGCCTGTGACTCGGGGGCTGGTGCGTATTCGAACATCATTTTCCTTAGTCCACGCTCACGTAATCTGGTCCGGAGTAGTGTCCGGTCTTAAGTTTCTGGCGCTGCATCAAAACGTCGTTTAGCAAACTCGATGCACCGAATCTAAATAGGTCTGGGTTCAGCCACTGATCCCCAGCAGTTTCTTTCACGACGACCAAATACTTGATGGCATCCTTGGCAGTTCTGATGCCGCCGGCAGGCTTTACGCCAATCAGCACACCGTGCTCGTCATACCAATCGCGGACCGCCTGCAGCATCAAAAGAGTGATTGGAATAGTGGCATTCACGCCAACCTTGCCGGTTGATGTCTTGATGAAGTCACCACCGGCGAGCATGGCTAGGTAGCTGGCGCGACGAATGTTGTCATAGGTCTGCAGCTCCCCGGTCTCCAGAATTACCTTGAGGTGGGCATAGCTTCCATCGCTGCGCTTGCAAGCTTCTTTTACTGCCTGAATTTGCTTATAGACCTCTAAGTAGTTGCCACTGAGGAAGGCACCGCGATCAATCACCATGTCAATCTCATCGGCACCAGCCTTGACTGCATCTTTGGTGTCTAACAATTTGACCGCAACGCTCGCGCGGCCAGATGGAAAGGCGGTGGCAACCGCCGCCACGTAAATTCCGCTGTCGCCAAGCGCTTTCTTGGCATGCTTGACCATGTCGCCGTAAACACAAATCGCAGCCGGTCTTGGACAGTCCAAGTCGGTTGGGTCCGGGGTTAGTGCCTTGAGGCACAGGCTGCGAACTCGCTCTGGAGTGTCCATGCCCTCAAGGGTCGTGAGGTCCATCATCTTGATGGCGGCATCCAGTGCCCAGGCCTTGGCGGAGGTCTTAATCGATCGGGTTCCAAGCGCGGCGGCTCTGGCTTCCAGTCCTACTTTGTCGACACCCGGTAATGAGTGAAGCCAGCGTCTGAGGCTTTGGTTTGTGATCCGAGAGCCGACGATGGCTTCCGGGTTTAGTGGCTGCACGTAAACTCCTTGAAATCTACAAGAAGCCTACCTCTAACTGAGGAATTTCACTCCGGTGATCGCTTCGCTTGCGGCCCACAGCGCCTGCATCCGAGTCCGATCTTGAGACCTTTTTGAGCCAGCAATCTTTTTCGGTTTACCCCAGAGCTCAAGGCTTGGTCCAACGAAGTCACCACCTTGAATTTCGCTCCCGAGTGCGGCATAAACCTGACTTCGAGCACCCTGCTTCGCGGTTTGAGCAAGCGGGTCAAGAACGTGGGGAAAGTTTTCCTGCAGTCCGGTGATTGCCCAACCCGGATGCGCGGCAACCGATTTAATTTGACCGCCTTCAGCGGTAATCCGGCTGTGCAGCTCACGCGCAAACCACAGGCAAGCCAACTTGCTGTCGGCATATCGCTGCCAGCGGTTGTATTGGTTCTGATTCGCGCCACGAAGGACCTCGATATCGCCGGCATCAAAGTTGCCTTTGCGGTGAACCACAGAACTCAGCGATATCACCCTGGCATTTTCTGCTTCATTCAACTTGCCCCAGAGCTTCGCGGTCAGCACAAAGTGGCCAAGGTGGTTAGTCGCCATTTGGGTTTCGATGCCCTGTTTGGAGAGCTTGAAATCTGGACCCATGAGACCTGCGTTATTCATCAGCACATCCACCGGTCTTGCGAAAGAGCTCGCAAATGCCTGCACCTGATCGAGGTCTGAAATATCCAAAACCACAGGCGTAACGGCAATCTCAGGGTTGGCAATTTGAATTTGTTTTGCGGCAGCCAGCAGCCGGTTTTCGCCTCTTGCAACAAGGGTCAGGTCATAGCCGTGGGCGGCGAGTGCCAGGGCGGATTCCAGTCCCAGGCCCGAGCTAGCCCCAGTGATAATCGCATGTGGTTTCATGGCCAAAAACTACCATGCAGCCTTACTACACTTGGCGAGTAATCACATCGAGGTGGCCATGCAGACCAGCACCAAGCTGACGCTGAAACTAGGCATACCTCAAATAATCGGCTGGGGCTCGGGCTTTTATCTACCTGCCATCCTGGCGGTTCCAATTTCAAAAGATCTGGGTATACCGACCGAGACCTTCTTCTGGGCCTTTACGCTTTCACTTTTGTTTGCCGGCCTTATCGGACCACAGGTCGGCAAGGCGATTGATCGATTTGGGGGTCGAAGAGTACTGCCTTACGGCAACCTGACTTTCGCCCTCGGGCTATCCCTTTTAGCCCTCAGTTCTGAGCCAATTTTGCTTTTTGCCTCGTGGATATTTATCGGTATTGGCGCTTCGATGGGTAACTACGATTCGGCCTTTGCCACCGCGGTTTCATTCCTTGGTAAAAACGCCAACAAGGTGATTGCCGGCATCACGGTTTACGCGGGATTCTCCTCGACCATCTCCTGGCCGCTGACCTCTTATCTAAATGACAACTTCAGCTGGCAGACTGCAGTTTGGTTCTGGGTTGCAATGCACCTGCTGGTTGCACTGCCCATTCATCTTTCGCTCCCAAGCGTGGAAGCTAAAGAAGTTCCGGTGGTAACCGGGCCGATTCGCAAGATCATCAAAAACCGCTTCCGTTTCGACCCACTGCTGATTGTTTTTGCGGTGATGTTTGCACTTGAGGGTTTTATCGTCTCAGGGGTCAACACCACGTTGCCATTCATGCTTGGGGAGCTTGGTGCTGATGCCCAATTGGCAATCTTTGCTGCTGCAATTTTGGGACCATCTCAGGTCGCGGCGAGGCTGCTGCTGGTTGCGCTCGATAAATATTTGACTCCGATGCGAGTGGCAGCAATTTCGATTTTGGTGCACCCCTTGGGCGTGATTTTGCTGTTGCTTTTTGGTGCAAATGCAATTTTGCCGTTTGTGATTCTGCACGGTATTGGGGTGGGGCTTAACCCATTTATCAGGGGCTCACTGCCGCTTTTGTTCTTCGGTTCCGAAAGCTACGGCGAGCGTCAGGGTTACGTGATGATGCTCAGCAAAATCATTTCGGCATTGAGCCCGACGCTACTAACCCTGATGCTTTTGGCAAATCCTCAAATGGCGATCACTGCAACCATGACCATGGGGCTTGTAGCCATGGCGTTACTGGTTCTGCTTGCCTTTATGCATCGCGCCAGGAAGCAGACTAGCGTTCGAGTAACGCCTGCGGATTAGCGGTTTCAACCCAGCTTTCCAGGCCTGACCACTTACCCCAGCCATCATCCAGCGAAAAGTGACCAGCGCCCTTCACCTCGACTGTTTCAAGCCCAAGCGATTGGTAGAAGCCAATTCCGTTTGGCTGCCAGCGGTCTTTATCACTCGCTACCGCTGTAAGGGTCTTTGACCATTTAGTAATTGCTGGTGGGAGTGCGGAGTTGGCAAAGTCCATCGGCTCACCTTCGATGCCGCTGGTTTCGGAGGTCATAACCGGATCTGGGATGGCCACCAGAAGTGCCCTATCGAATGGATTGTTGAACAAGTCAGTTAGCGCGCCGTAGATCCAGTTGATGGTTCCAAGTGAGTGAGCGATGACAATCTTTTCGCCGCCTTCAACCTCATCCATCATGTTTGCTTCCTGGCGCAACAGATCCTGCCAATCGGCAGGGTTTGGTGTATCCGGGTTCGGGAATTGTGGGTACCAAACCTGGTGACCTTGGTTGCGAAGTGCTGCCGCGGTTAGTCGCATCCAGTGACCTTCGGGGCGACGATTAGTCCAACCGTGAAGCAGTAAAACTTTGCTCATAGGAAACAGGTTATTGCACTGGAGATTGCTGCAAACGGCAACAATTTGGTTTCAAACGCGGTAAATGTGTCAATTAGGTGCGGTTAGCCGTATACCACTGGATGTCAAATGTTCCGCGGCTGGTAGTTTTGAGGGTGTTTAACTTCAAGGGAGCCATGGTCAAGTCGAACCGCTTTAGGGAGCTATCTCGATTCTTAGCCATCGCATTGCTGTTGCCCGCAGTCTTCACCAATGTGGTGCTGGACCCATTCGCTGATTCCGCTGAAGCTGCCGCATGTTCCGCAGGTGTGGTTACGCCCCTGCACGGACCAAAGGCCTATTACGACACCAAAATCGACCCAGACGCCGATGCCATGTTCCTGGGCTACAAGGTAACCCCGACAGCAAACATCACAAACTTAAATGTCCAGGTCACGGTGAACACCAACAACTCAGCGATTGACCTAGCCCCAAACCAGCCAAGCGTCCAAAACTACGGCGGCTTGACCTCTGGAGACTCAGTGGCGTCCTATTTCCTGGCAGAGGTAAGGACCCTTCCAAACTCCAGCCAAACTTCCATCACGGTATCGATCAAAGATGGCAACACCGAGCTCTGCACCTTCTCCGACAGCATCACGACCTCCAAGTCGACCCTGAAGGCGAACGCCAACAAGATCTACTCCGCTGAGGTGACGGCGGCAAACACCACTGTGGGACCGGGATCAACCATCGTGGTCTCGGTAACGGGTAACACTGGAACCATCGGCTCTGGCCCTGATGCCACCCGAGAGGTTAACCTCTCGCCTGTCACTTCTCTGGCTGGCTTCCACCCGGCGGCATGGCAGCTTAAGAAGGTCAATTTTTATAGCGACAAGTCATCTTGTGGTGTCAACGGCTATGTCACAGATCGCCTCTACTTCAGCAATCAAACTTCGCCAGCCTCAACAAACTGTGGCGGTCTTTACTCCGCGAACTATGTGTTTGTGGCTCGCTCCGGATACGCCGGCGTCAACGTCACCAGCCAGGTTCAGGGCTTCTCTTACATTGCATCTGGAAACCTGATTAAGCACACCACTCCTTTTGCAACCGCAATCTCGCTTCCAACCCTTGACAAGAACAGCACCAACGTCCAAAACGGCGTCGAACCCAACTTGGCCAACGTGCTTGCTAGCGCACCAATTACCTTCACCGCTAACGACTCCACCATGATCACCGGGCAGGACGTAAATGTGACCGGTTCGGCATTGACATTCGTTGGCGAGACCAACGGCATCAACTGGAGTCAGTTGTGCATGATTACCCCAGGTGGTACCAGCTGTGGAACGTCACCGGTTTCGGTCAAGGTTAACGGTGGTATCGGATCCGCAACGGCCGGAGTCTTCTCGATTGTCACTCTGTCAGACGGCACCAAGCGCTTCTTCTTTAACCCTGAGGCGGCTTATCTCACCGCGGCGGACGAAGACCCAGCCCAGGTTGAATTCAAGATGGTTGACGGGGCTGGAAACATCGCCTATGCCTTTGCTCAGGCAACTGTTACCAACACCTTGATGGCTAACTCGGTCGACTTCACGGCTTTCGGAACTACTCAAACCGAAAGCCCGACCATCACTGGACAGAACGGCACCATCGACGCCACTCAAACCTGTAGTTGGGACGGTGCGGCTTGTCGCACCCTGCCCTACACGGTGAACGGTGTCGGAACTTGGAACCTAAACTCTGGAAAAACCAAAGTGGTTTTCCAAGCCGCATCAGGCTTCACTGGTCAGTCTTCGGTTGACTTCAGAATCGCTACCTCGGGATTGGCCGCGACTGCAATCGGAACTGCCACCGTCACCGTTATCGGTGCTCCGAGCGTTAGCGCTACCTCAGCGAGCATCTCGGCCGGCACCACCACATCGCTTTCGCCAACCACTCATGCGGCAACCAACCTCACTCGCTGTATCTACAGTGCAGAGCCAGTTTCGCTACCGTGCACGAATACATCATCATCTTCAAATGGCATCACTTGGTTTCTAAACCCAAATGGTTCGGTTTCCTTCAGCGCTCCAATCACTTTCTCGGGAACTGTGACCATCTACTACGGAATCACAGACACCTACGGGCAGTTTGCCTCGGCATCGATGACCATTCAGGTTTTGGCTCCAACCCCGCCAACCATCAACAACCTTTCAATCAGCCTTTCAAGCTCGGAGCGAGTGACCTTCTCGCCGACCATCACGGCATCCACCAGCTTCACCATTTGCATTATTTGGGGTGGAAACTGCGTGCAAGATGCTTCGGGAGCATCAAATGACGGCCTCTGGAAGATCTACGGCAACCAGATCAGCTACAAGTCGGCTAACTCTTATTACGGCACAGACGAGATTCAAGTTCGTGTCACCGACCAGGCTGGTCAGACCGCAGTCGGAACCATGTCCGCCATCGTCAATCAACCGGCAGCCCCAACTGTTGGCAATGCCAGCGGCGAGACCAACCCAACCACCCCGAAGGTGCTCTCGCCTAGCGTGAGCAGCATCCTGCCGCTGGTTGGCTGTGTGATTAACCCTGCCAACTCCAACTGCGTTGGCAGCGTGACTATCGCCGGAGTAGGAACTTGGACCACGGGTTCTGGCACCGTTATCTTCACCCCGAACTCCAACTTCAGCGGTTCTGCAACCATTTCCTACCGCGTTACCGACACAACTGGCCAGACTGCTCAGGCGTTGATGTCTGTGACTGTCAGTGCACTTATCCAGTTCACCTCGACCCTTGGTGCTCAGACTCACCCGGCGAGCAACGTGACTCAGACCAGCGCAACCATCAACGGTTCGGCTTTCGCCGGTCCGAATAACACCACCAACCGCTTCTGTTGGGGAACAGCAACCACGATGGTTGGCTGCGCCACAATCGATGGCACAGCCTTGAACACCAGCGGTGGATCATCTGCTTCTATTTCGGCCAACCTAACCGGCCTAACCGCTGGCACCACCTACTACTACTGGATTGTTGTGACCGACGGCATTGGCACCCAGACCGGGGCATCGGTTAGCTTCACTACCACTGCCGCCACCCCAGTTGCGCCAGCACCAGCACCAACCCTTGATGCACTGACCTGTTCACCCGAGGCCAGTTACTTCACCAGCAACAACTCATCGGTCACCGCTTGGAATTACTTCATGGAGACCATGGGATACCTATTTACCGGAGTGGCGAACTCGGTCGGGTATGTGCTTTCCAACTTTGCCGAGACCTCAATTGGATCGCTGCTGGCAGGATCTCAAACCCTGACCGTCAACCCGCTGTTGACCTCCAGCGCTTATCAGGACCTGCAGCAGGGACGACTGCTCGGTGAGTACTTTGCGCCTGCAAAGACTCAGTCCTCACCAACCTTGAGCCCAACCGATGTAAAAATCACCAGCGGCTCGGAGAGCGGAACTGTCGAGATCACCTCGGCAAAGGGAACTCCGCTTGAGGTTTCTGGTCCGGTGCAGTCCATCGACCTCAACCTCTACGTTGAGTACACCGGTGCTGAGCTAAACAACCCTCTGGTTTGGCAGAACGAAGGTTACGGAACCTTGTGCTGGAAGCTAGAGCCATTTACTGAAACGTCGTTCTTGCTACCGGACCCAATCAAGTTCCCTGGCACTGCACCAGCTGGCAACTGGGTTTACTCAAACGTGATTGTCAAGGCTGGCTCCTTGACCGCGGACCCAACTACCTTCCAGGCCAACACGCTGTTCCCAGCGCCAGGTAAGGGTTCGATGGTTTGGGCTGATGTGAACGCCAACGGCATTTACGACCCAGATGGCAAGAATGGCGACAAGGCAATTTCTCACATCGTGATCTGTGTCAAGCAGGCTTCGACCACCGCGCCGACCCAGAGTTCACAGGCCACCCCAACCAGTAGCCCGTCGGCCACTAGCAGTTCGGCTCCAGTTACTCCGTCTGCCAGCCCAACCCCGACTAGCTGACCGAGTGTGACGCCAACCCCTGCGCCTTCTAGCACCTCGGCTCCTACTTCGACTCCGACACCTACTCAGACCTCGACTCCAACTCAGACCTCGACTCCGACTCCATCGTCGACTCTGCCAGCATGTCCGAAGCCAAAGGTAGAGCCGTCGATTGCACCACCGTCACCGACTCCAACTCAGAGTTCGATCATCATTCGCATCTTGTCTTCCTCGAGTCCAACGCTTTCTCCAAGCACTTCGCCGAGCCCGACTCCGACTCCGAGTGCTAGCACTTCGCCTGCACCATCACCAAGTCCTAGTGCCAGCACCTCACCAAGTGCTACCCCAAGCCCTACCCCAGTTGACAGCACCTCGCCAACTGCAACCCCAACCCCAACCCCATCTCAGACTCAGGGCCCAGTAGCGCCGGTGGACACAACACCTCCGACTACCTGTACGCCAGATGCTGACTACGGTGTTGCCATGAAGCTGACCGACGGTTTGAGCACGGTTTGCTACCGCGTCACATCGGCTTACTTCTTCCAGTTGGCTTACGCCCCTGAGGTCCTTGAGGCCGAGGGTGAAGTAGTCGATGCCGCATCACCAGAGAGTTTGGCTGACACCGGTGCTGACTTGTCGACGCTGGCGATTTGGATGATGGTCCTGATTGGTATCGCGATTGCCAGCCTGAGCTTGGCCAGGAGAAGAGATTCGTAAAGCACTGACTCTGATTGCAGAGCTGGCTCTGACAGCGGCTGTGGTAATCGGACTGTACTTGGTTTACCAACTCTGGTTCAGTAACTCGCTTGCGGACTCAAAGGCCCAAGAGGTAGCGATGTCGGTCCGCGAAAGCATTCGGGTCCAAGCCGAATCTGAATCCTTGACGGTTCAGCCGCTTGAGGTTGGCAGCGACAGATACTCGGTGAGCAGTATTGGGCTGATGTACATACCAAGGCTCAAATCTGATGTTTGGGGCACGCCAATTTTGGTTGGGGTCGGTGATCGCGAATTAGCCCTCGGCATTGGCTACTACCCGGGGGCGGCGCTGCCGGGTGAGTCGGGCAATTTTTCGGTGGCTGCGCATCGAGCAACAAACGGCGAACCCTTTGCCCGCTTTGAAAAATTGCAGTCTGGAGACCGGGTGTTTATCCAAACCAGCGCGGGTTGGTTCGAGTATGAACTGCTGCAAAATGAAAAGATTTTGGATCGCGAAACTTGGGTATTGGATGCCACTCCCAAGGGTCTGCAGTTCGAGTCGGAGCAGTTAATCACGCTCACCACCTGCGATCCGCGCTGGAACTCGACCAGGCGGTGGGCTTGGTGGGGAGCGCTGGTTTCTAAGTCAGATGAAGCCCCTGCCGCCATTGGAGAATCAGATGATCTATAGCTGGATTTGGCAGAAGCTGCCCGGAAAGAAATTTCTCAAAACTTTGGTTGCTCTTGCAATAGCGACGATCATTGTGGCGGCGCTGTTTTTGTGGGTTTTTCCCGCTATTGAGAGTGCTTTTATTGAGAGCCCGGTGATTGCGCCGTGAGACAAGATTTAAAACTAAAGAACCAGCCAGCTAAAGGAGCGCAAGTGAAGAATCGAACCAGGATAGTTGCCACCGCATTGGCGTTGTCGATGATTTTCTCAAGCGCTGCCTTCGCAGCCAACAAGCCAAACAACAATGGCAACGCCTCCGGCAAGCCGACCACCAGCGCAAGCGCAAATTCAAATGGCAATGGAAATGCGGCAGCCAACCCTGCGGTTGGTGCGGCGTCGGGCACCGGTAATTCAACTGCTCCCGCCACCGGCAAGCCTGAAAATCCGGGCAACTCAGGAAACTCCGGTAATTCCGGTAGCGCAAATTCTGGCAATTCAAATTCGGGCAACTCGGGAGCGGCTCAGCCGCCGAAGGACAACGGAAAGCCAGAGCAGTCAACCTCATCGGCAAAGGCAGCGTCGGCTTCTTCGAAGGCCCGCGGCACTGTGGATCAGGACTGCTTGGACTTTGTTGACTCTGGATCGGCAGCCGATGCTGCCGGTTGTCAGGTGGCCCAATACGTTATCCGTTTCCAAAACGGGGTCGACGCCGATGCTCAGGCCAAGGGGCTAAAGGCCATCAAGATTCCAGTGTCAAAGGTGCTCAAGGCGGTTATGTCCGGTGCGGTTGCCAAGCTGAACGCCAAGCAACTCAAGGCGGTTATGGCAAGCGGTAAGACATTGACGGTGGAACAGGACTTCGAGGTCACCAATGACCCGACCTTCACCACTGCGACGACTCAGGACAGTGCCACCTGGGGTTTAGATCGCCTTGATCAGGCTGCGCTTCCGCTGGATGCAAAGTTCACCAACCCAAACTCTGGCAGCGGTGTGAAGGCCTTCGTGGTTGACACTGGTGTGGCAGCCAGCAATCAGGACTTCGAGGGTCGTGTGGTGTCGGGCTTTACCGCTATCAACGACGGTAATGGCTTTTTGGATTGCAATGGTCACGGCACCCACGTCGCCGGCACCATCGCATCGAAGACCTATGGAGTTGCCAAGCAGGCCACCATCGTGCCAGTGCGAGTGCTGGACTGCAACGGCTCTGGTTACCTATCGGGCGTGGTCTCAGGCCTGGACTGGATTGCCCAGAACTGGAGTGTTGGGACACCTGCCGTTGTGAACCTAAGTTTGGGTGGCGGTATTAGCAGCACCCTGGATGCATCGGTCGAGTCTTTGGTCTCCAAGGGTCTAACTGTCGTTGTGGCAGCTGGCAACTCGGCCAGTGATGCCTGCGCAAGTTCTCCAGCCCGCACTCCCGGTGCAATCACGGTTGCAGCGAGTTCGATTACTGACGGTTTTGCGAGTTTCAGCAACTTTGGTAGTTGTGTTGATGTGGTGGCCCCGGGTGTAAACATCACCTCGACCTGGTTTACCGCCGCCACCGCAACTGCGGTGCTGAGTGGAACTTCCATGGCTGCACCACACGTTGCCGGTGTTGTTGCGGCCCTGCAGAGCTTCGGATACAAGTCGCCAGCCGAGATTGACTTCACAATCAAATCCAGTGCGGCAGCTTTCGCAGCACCAACTGGAACCTCCAACGCCCTGGTGCAGGTGCCAACCCAGTCGGTCGCACCAACCTCATCACCACAGCTTCCGACCGAATCGCAGACTGTGCCGGTGGCACCGGTGCTAACTAGCATCCTGGGCGTAAAAACCACTGTCACCGTCAACTGGCAGATCTCTCCAGATGGTGGTTCGCCTTTGATTGAGCATCACATCATCGTTTGGGAGCGCGGTCTCGCAGCTCGAAAGATTGTGGTTGGCCCTGGCCAAACTTCGGTCAAAGTCTCTGGGCTAAAGCGCGGTCGCGCCTACACCTTCACGGTTAGGGCAGTGAACGCCAAGGGAGCTTCGCTCGACTCAAATGTGAGCGCAACCTACATACCTAGGTAGTGGGTTTAGACCATCGGGTCAGAAATACCGACGTATACAGTCTCGAGGTATTCCTCGATGCCCTCTAGTGATCCTTCTCGGCCCAGACCGGATTGCTTCACGCCACCAAATGGACCAGCTGGGTTTGAAACCAAACCCGTGTTCAGGCCAAACATGCCGGTCTCCAAGCGCTCGGCAAGTCTTAAACCACGGTTCAGGTCCTTGGTAAAGGCATAGGCAACTAGGCCGTACTCGGTATCATTTGCCATTTCGACCGCTTCGTCTTCGGTCTTGAAGGTGCAGATCGGTGCTACCGGTCCGAAGATCTCATTTCTGAGAATGTCGCAGCTGGCTGGAACTGACTTCAAAACTGTCGGTGGATAGAAGTAGCCATCACCCTCAGGAATCACACCTCCAGTGAGCACCTTTGCACCCTTAGCGGTTGCATCACTCACTAGAGCGTGGATTGAGTTTCTAGCCTTCTCGTCGATAACCGGTCCGATGTTGGTGCCTTCCTCGACACCTCTGGCAACCTTTAGAGCGGCAAACTTTGCGGTTAGTTTCTCGGCGAACTCATCGGCGACCGATTCGTGGACCAGGAAGCGGTTGGCTGCGGTGCAGGCCTCACCCATGTTGCGAAGCTTTGCCAGCATCGCGCCCTCTACAGCCTTGTCAACGTCGGCATCTTCGAACACCAAGAATGGTGCATTACCACCGAGTTCCATCGAGGTGCGCAGCACCTGATCAGCAGACTCCCTGATCAAAAGCTTTCCAACCGGAGTTGATCCGGTGAAGGAAAGTTTGCGCAACCTGGAGTCCTTGATGATTGGTGCAGTTACCTCAGAGACCCTGGTGGTTTGAATTACGTT
>JACCDO012287996.1_pt1 | contig 18103 bp, 32 predicted proteins | sample 7446101 | NCBI WGS metagenome assembly JACCDO01 (sample SAMN15323440, study PRJNA562643) | freshwater metagenome | isolation source: river surface water | place: USA:Blue River Watershed | collected 2017-08-16 | reverse complement strand
TAGAAAACTTAACGGTTCTCACAAAGCTCTTGACTCTATCTAATAAAAAATAAGAGACCTTTACTCAGTGAAACCTATACTTCGTCCCACTGACCCTCTTACCTTCCACATCTTCTTCACTTGTCAAAGTTCTTATACAACAAAACAAAAAATTCTGCCTTCGCTGCGTCCACATAAACTAATCGTTTAGCTTCCTCTTGTCAACGCATTTAATTAAAAATCTGTAAATAAATACCAACATTAAGCATAAAGATCGAAAAATATTTTTAATAAAAATAAAAATATAAAAATACCAAAGTAAAGTTTATTCGAATAAACTTTAGAAACCATATTGAGTGCTTTTTGTATTCTAAAATTTTCCCCAGCAAATCTCCCTACTGACACAACATCAAAATACCATTAAAGTTAGAAAAATTTAAGATATGGATATTATTTATGCAGCAAACCCTTGGCTTTACAACTCTTGGAAATGGATCTGAACCCGTTTTTGTGCTCCACGACTGGTTCTGTGACCAAACTTCTTATGACCTTTTACGTCCTTATTTGAACACAGGCTTTTATAAATTTGTGTTTATTGATTTGCGCGGTTACGGGCTATCAAAAAGTATTTATGGTAACTGCACCATCGAAGAATCCTCTCGCGATGTGTTGGCCATTGCAGACAAGCTCAATATTGATAAATTTCATCTTGTTGGGCACTCCATGAGTGGACAAATTGTGCAGTACATACCTACAGAAGCCCCTCATCGCATTAAAAGTATTGCAGCCATTTGTCCAGTTCCTGCTTGCGGAAGCCCTGTTCCTGATGATGTCATGGAGCAGCTAGAAAATATTGCGAAAGGTGACATTATTAACGGTAAAGCCATACTTCATATGATGACACAAAATCGTTATCACAATTGGTTTGTTGAGCGTAAGGTACTACAATGGTTTAATTGTTCTAGTCCCGAAGCGCGCGTAGCATACTTACATACTTTTTGCGAAACAGATGTATCTAACTTAGTAAATGGTTGCGATATCCCAACCCTTGTTATCTGTGGAGATTACGATTCACCCTTCTATGGCACTGAGCGAATGCAAGAAACAATTTTAAAGGATTTTAAAAATGCACAACTGGTATGCTTGCCTTCAGGACATTATCCTATGGAAGAAACACCGATTATTTTGGCTGCAACGCTAGAGCGTTTTTGGGAAAGTATTACTGCTAAAATTTAATGCAGGGAAAAGGTAAATTCTGGAGTTTTCACTGTATTAGGCATGAGCGGTCCGCCGATACCTACTTTGACGGAATGAAGCTTTCCTTCAATTTCTTTTAACCAAAAGGCTATAAATTCTTGCAAGCGGGGATATTGGGGCGGCAAGTCAAATTCTTGCCAAATGTAGGTTTGAAGTAGCGATGGATGATCGGGAAGATGATAAATAATTTCTGCTGTTGTGAGGCGATATCCGCCCCATGCATCTTCAAAGTCAGCCATAAAAAAACCTTTTACTGCATTACCCTACATAACTAGGATAAGCTGCAAAAGGTTAACGAAGAGTTTAGAGGCAAACGCTAAAATAAATAAGCATATGCAGGAAATAGCTTTCTAAATTCTGCCTCTTCTTCAGATGCATTTTGAGGCAACAAGCCATTGGAACCTTGCCCTGATGGGTCATTATACCATGTATCTTTTCCTTTTTTTCCAGTTAATTGGCCTGTTCGTTGAATAATTTTATCTAGTAATGCAGATGATAACTCTTTTTCTTGTCGATTTTCCAAGCCAAAAATCTTTTCTATAGTTAATGTGTAACTATAGTGAAATATATTAAATCCTTGCTTCAATTCCCATTGAGTTACAGTTCTCCCACCAGAAGGAATATGATGATTGACATTGCATGAAGTGGTTTCTTTTATAGACCATACACAATTTAAGAGCTCTTCAGAAGTTGCAGGTTTGGCCTCTACACATATTAAATCTGTAACACCTCTGGATAAAAATAGCTGAGTCTCCCCATCCATGATGTACTCATAAGTGGTGCGAAAATAACCAGCTTCATCAACCTCTAAAAATTCTTGAGTTTGCAAATCATAAAACTCCCCATTGTATTGAACTAAAGTTCCCCCAGATCTTTTCGAGGTTTTAGTATAAGAGTTTGGATCCAAGAAAGATTCACTCTCTCCACCTACTCTACTAGCAAAAAGCTGGAACGCACCCAAACATACCAAAAATAAAAATTGTTTTTTCATCATAAACCTCCTGTTTAGATATATTTTGCAAAAAGTGGCTGAGGTTCTGAAACTGATAAACCTGGTTTTAAGGCCACCTCTAGCTGAGTAAAATCACTTTTTTCCACCGACAGTATAGTTAGAATTTTTGAACTTGCAACAGGTAAAATGGGTTGCGTCAACATAGCAATCTGACGAATTACGTCAGCAAGTGTATAAAGTACTGTTGCCATGCGAGTTGGATCTTCTTTTTTCAAGCTCCACGGTTTTTGCGCATCTACATAACGGTTACCTTCCGCAATAATTTGCCATACGGATTCGGCGTAGCGATGCAGATGGAAGTGATCGATATGGCCCCGAAGCACTGGCAGCATTTCTTTAGGCATTGCTAACAAGGCTTTATCTTCTTCCGTAAACTCAGCAGGCGTTGGAATAATTGCATCGGCATTTTTATAAATAAACGACAACACACGCTGGCATAAGTTGCCATAGGCGTTAGCAAGATCAGTATTAAGGAGGTTAATAAAAGACGTTTTTGAAAAATCCCCATCTTACCCAAACGATAAATCGCGTAACAAAAAATAGCGAAATGCATCCGCGCCATATGTATTAATCATTTCAATTGGATCAATAACATTACCCAATGATTTTGACATTTTTTCGCCCTCAACTGTCCACCATCCATGGGCAAATACTGTTTTAGGAGGGGTAAGTCCTGCTGCCATTAAGAATGCAGGCCAATATACGCTATGAAAACGAATGATATCCTTACCCACAACATGAACAGCTTGATCCCAGTATTGTTGATAATCATTCTTAGGGTATCCCAAAGCTGAAAGGTAATTTGTGAGTGCATCAAGCCAAACATACATTACGTGATCAGGATCACCAGGCACTGGAATTCCCCACTTAAGTGTTGTGCGAGAGATTGAGAGGTCTTTTAAGCCACCTTCAATAAAGCGCAACACTTCATTACGACGAGATTCGGGTTGGATAGCTTCTGGGTGTTTTGCATAATATTCAAGCAAAGGTTCTTCCCAAGCGGATAATTTAAAAAAATAACTCGATTCTTTAACCCACTCTACTTCAGCTCCAGTTGGCGCCTTGCCATTGACCAGTTCATCTTCTTGATAAAATGCTTCATCACGAATCGCATACCACCCTGCATATTCACCCAAATAAATATTTCCACTAGCAACAAGCTGATTCCACAGATGTTGAGCTGCTTGTTTGTGGCGCGGTTCCGTGGTTCTAATAAAATCATCATTTGTAAGATCAAGAGCTTTTGCTAACTCTCTAAAAGAGGATGAAACTTCATCGACAAACTCTTGAGGAGACACACCGTTTGCTGCTGCGGCTTTTTCAATTTTTTGGCCATGCTCATCAGTGCCTGTTAGAAATTTTACATTATATCCATCCAAGTGTTTAAAACGAGCAATCATATCGCACGCCAAGCTTGTGTAAGCATGACCGATGTGGGGCTTATCATTAACATAATAAATAGGAGTGGTAATGTAGAATGATTTCATAATGGATGCTGAATAATTTTTCTAAACCATAGGCCAGTATTAGCGAATTCAGCAAGGGATAAATTAGACAATAAAGGAAGAACCCGTTCCAATGTCGTGAATTTTGTTTATAAAGCTATCTTTAAATATTCCAACCGCCTTTTGCCCTGTGCAGTGGCATGGCGCAACATGCTGAACATTTAGAGCATTAAAATCTTCCACAACACTATTAATGGTTCTCTTTAAACTGCGATGCAGATGAAACCCACCAATGACCCAATCAATATTTTTTGATAACTTTTCATGGACTGCTTTTAAAATATTTTTGATACCTGGATGTCCACAACCAGTTAATACTAGAGATCCCTTTGGTCTATTAATCACCAACGCTTGTTCATAAATATAAGAACATTCTTTTAAATCACAGAATTTTCCTTTGAGGGTCATTAGAAATACTTGATCATCTATTTCTACAATATCTCTGACAAAATTTACTGGTCTATTTTTTGGAATTTGCGCTAAAAGCTTATCGTCAAATTTAAAGGGAACGTGTATCCGGCAGCGCTCATTCAAATGTTCAATGACGTCAGAAAAACCTGCGGTATGATCCCAATGCTGATGAGAAAATGCGATATCGGTGATTGTATCAAGTTGAATATCCAGCTTTTGAATATTGTGAAAAAATGCTGCTTTATCTCCGCCCGTATCAAAAATGATTTTCTTACCATTAAATTCAATTAAGCATGCAAAGCCCCAACCATGCTTTAGTTCTGCAAGAAAGGTATTGTTATCATAAATGATGGTAATTTTAATTGAGAACATGCGGCTCTTATATAAAAAAAGGAAGCTCGAAAGCTTCCCTAAATCTTAAACACTTGAAATGATTATGCAGCTTCTGGTGTAGCTGATGCAGCCACGGCAGCAACTGGATCAAAATCTACAAATTCAATGATAGCCATTGGAGCGTTATCACCATAACGAAAACCAGCTTTGACAATTCGAGTATAACCACCAGCACGAGATGAGAAACGAGACCCAAGTTGATCCATCAATTTCTTTACGGTTGCTTGATCTTGCAACTGCGCAATAGCCTGTCTACGGCAATGTAAACCACCACGCTTAGCAAGAGTGATCAACTTCTCAACAACTGGACGAAGATCTTTTGCTTTAGGCAACGTTGTTTTAATTTGCTCATTTTTTATTAGAGCCTGCGCAAGATTCTTAAACATAGCTTTTCTATGTTCTTTTGTTCTATTGAATTTGCGACCTGACATTCCATGTCTCATGATTTTTCTCTCACTTCTTTAATTAAAAGGATCTTCTAGTGATTTCGCCAGTTCATCAATATTCTCTGGCGGCCAGTTTGGAACAGTCATTCCAAAACCAAGGCCCATCATTGAAAGAACTTCTTTAATTTCATTCAATGATTTACGGCCAAAGTTTGGCGTACGAAGCATTTCTGATTCAGAACGCTGAACTAAATCACCAATATAGTAAATGTTTTCATTTTTCAAACAATTTGCTGAACGCACTGAAAGCTCAAGCTCATCAACTTTCTTAAGCATATTGCGATTGAATGGTAATGGCTCACCACGGCGCTCTATTGCGCCTGCGGGTTTAGGCTCTTCAAAATTAATGAATTGTTGCAACTGATCCTGCAAAATACGTGCAGCATAAGCTATTGCATCATCTGGCTTTATTGAACCATCTGTTGTTAGTGTAAGCGTTAACTTATCGTAGTCTGTACGTTGCCCAACACGTGTTTGATCAACTTTATAAACAACTCTTTTAATCGGGCTAAAGATTGCATCGATTGGAATAAGACCTATAGCTTTATCTTCAATTTGTTGAGCCGATGCGGGAACATAACCTTTACCAGATTGAACTGTCATTTCCATAACGACATGCCCACCTTCATCTACATGGCAGATAACTAGATCTGGATCTAGGATCTCAATATCAGATGAATGCTGAATATCTTTTCCTGTTACAACACAAGGTCCTTTAACGTCTAAACTAATGCGCTTTGGCATATCTGAGTTAAGGCGAATTCCCATCGTTTTCAAATTGAGAATAATATCTGCAACATCTTCACGAACACCTGGAATTGCTGAAAACTCGTGCAATACGCCATCAATTTTAATTGATGTGATAGCAGAGCCTTGCAATGAAGACAGAAGAACACGACGCAATGCGTTACCTAAAGTAAGCCCGAATCCTCTTTCTAAAGGTTCTGCTACTATACTCGCCTCCCTAAGATTTGAGCTCAAATATTGAACTTGAATCTTTGAAGGTTTAATCATAGATTGCCAATTTCTCTCAATCACAACTATTCTCTTTCGTTATATCTCTAAAATTATACGCGGCGACGCTTACGTGGGCGCACACCATTATGCGGCACTGGTGTCACATCTCGAACTGACGTTATTGTAAAACCAACAGATTGCAAAGAACGTAAGGCTGTTTCACGACCTGAACCAGGGCCTTTTACAATTACACGCACTGTTTTCATGCCGTGTTCTTGTGCTTTTTTAGCAGCATCTTCTGCTGCTATCTGAGCTGCGTAAGGAGTTGATTTACGTGATCCCTTAAACCCCATCATCCCAGAAGTAGACCATGATAAAATATTACCAGCTTCATCTGTTACGCTTACTAGAGTGTTGTTAAATGTTGCATTCACATAAACAATACCGTTTACGATATTTTTTCTCTCACGACGACGAACACGTGCAACAGTTTTTTGTGCCATAATTTAATACCTTAATTCTTATTTTCCAACCATTTTCTTACCGGCAATAGCAACTGCTTTACCTTTTCTTGTACGAGCATTTGTATGCGTACGTTGTCCACGAACTGGCAGACCTTTACGATGTCTTAACCCACGATAACAACCTAAATCCATAAGACGCTTAATATTCATGCTCACTTCGCGGCGCAAGTCACCTTCTACGTGATGCTCAGCATCAATAATCTCACGAATTTTCAAGAACTCTTGGTCTGTCAATGCATGTACGCGTTTCTCGCCATCTATGCTTGCTTTCTCAATTATTAATTTGGATTGGTGTTTACCAATTCCATAAATATAGGTTAAAGCAATCCATACTTTTTTCTGGGTCGGAATGTTTACACCTGCAATACGTGCCACGTTTAGCTCCTTATAATGCGCTTATAATTTGTTCTGTTACTAATTCTACCGGTGCTATCGCATTTATCACCGTTAGAATTCCCCGCTTTTGATAAAAACCCTTAAGCGGAGCTGTCTCCTCAAAAAATGACTGAATCCTGTTTTTTAAAACTGACTCATTGTCGTCATTCCGTCTTACCAACTGCCCTTTGCAGCAATCACAAATTCCCTCTTCTTTTGGAGGGTTTGTTTGCAGATTATATACTATGCTACAATCATTGCAAGTGATTCTCCCAAGAATACGCTTATAAAGTTCATTTGCATCTATATCGAAATAGAACACACGCTTTAAAACGCTACCATTCTCTTTTATTACGGAATCAAGAAACTCAGCTTGATCCTGCTTCCGCGGATAACCATCAAATAATATACCCATTTGTCTGTGATTTTCAACGTCTTTCTTTAACAGTTCATTAACTATTTCAGACGCTCCCAATGCACCAGTTTCTATACAAACTTTTAATTTACGCCCAAGTTCAGTTTCAGCTGTAACTTCTTTTCGTATTAAGTCGCCTGTAGACAAATGATAATATCCGTGCTCCTTCTTCAAAATAGCTGCCTGAGTTCCTTTACCACACGCTGGTGGCCCTAAGAAAATCAGATGCATCACATTTTACCTTTAGCTTTTGCCTTCTTAATTAATCCTTCGTATTGATGCGCAAGCAGGTGAGACTGAATTTGTGTAATTGTCTCCATTGTCACGCTTACAACGATCAATATAGTTGTTCCACCAAAGTAAAATGGTAAAGACACACGACTAAGGATCAGCTCTGGTATTAAACAAATCGATGCCAAATATATTGCACCAACAACTGTTAACCGAGTTAATACATAATCTAAATAATCTGCAGTTGTTTTACCTGGACGAACGCCTGGAATATAATTTCCTGCTTTGCGCAAATTTTCTGCCGTCTCATTAGGATTAAACATCAATGCCGTATAGAAAAAGGCAAAAAAGATAATCAAAGAGGCAAAGCAAATCATATACACAGGATGACCATGAGAAAAAATCAGACCTATTTTGCCCATAATTGAATCAGCAGAGCCCGTGGATCCAGCAAAACCTGTAATTGTTGCTGGTAAAAGCAAAAGTGAGGATGCAAAAATAGGAGGTATAACGCCAGCACTATTAAGTTTTAAGGGCAAATGCGTTGTTTGAGCAACTGCAGGCATGTTGACTGCCACTTGTCTTTTTGGATACTGAATGAGAATCTTACGTTGAGCACGCTCCATAAAGACTACATATCCTATAACAGCTGCAACCATTACCAAAATACCTAAAATCAAAACAGCAGATAATGCACCCTGACGACCAAGCTCAAAAGTACTAAATACAGCATGCGGCAAGTTTGCGACGATACCTGCATAGATAATTAAGGAAATACCATTACCAATACCACGAGAAGTAATTTGCTCGCCCAACCACATGATAAAAAGTGTGCCACCTGTTAACGTAACAACTGTTGACAATCTAAATATAAAGCCAGGATCTAAAACAGCTAAGCCCGTTGTACCCTGAATTTTTTCAAGCCCAGCCGCTATTCCATAAGACTGAACCATAGCAAGAAGAACTGTTCCATAACGAGTATATTGATTAAGCTTTCTGCGCCCGACTTCACCCTCTTTCTTTAAAGCTTCTAGTTGAGGGGAAATTGAAGTCATTAATTGCACGATAATGCTAGATGAAATGTAAGGCATAATGTTCAACGCAAAAATCGTCATACGCCCAATAGAACCACCCGAAAACATATCCAAAATACCAAGAATGCCCCCCGCATTGCTGCGGACAAATTCTTGAATAATAAGAGGATTAATTCCAGGAAGAGGAATATACGCACCAAGCCTATAAACAACAAGGACAGCCAAAGTAAACCATATACGCTTTTTTAGATCTTCCGCTTTTTGGAAAGTAGAAAGATTTACGTTAGCAGCCAACTGTTCAATAGCAGATGACATAATACTCCTTTATAACTTACTCTATAACCAACTCACCGCCACTTTCACTAACTAGTGATTGGGCCGTCTTAGTAGCTTTTGTTACAACATAACTAAATTTTTCTTTAGGCTTACCATTTGCAAGCAATGAAATTTCATTCAAATGCTTTGACATAAAGCCAGCTTTTACAAGAAGATCTCTATCAATTTTTTCGCCTGCTTTTACTAAACCATTGTCCAACAATAAATTTACTTTATTGAAGTCTAATTCATATTTTTTTGTAGCATGAATGTTCTTAAAACCACGCTTTGGCAAACGACGATAAATAGGATTTTGACCACCTTCAAAACCATTCAAGGAAACACCAGAACGCGCTGTCTGACCTTTCCCACCCTTACCAGAAGTTTTTCCTAAACCTGAACCAATGCCTCGACCAAGCAATTTTGCTTTTGTGCGAGCGCCTGGATTATCACGAATTTCATTAAGTGTAAAAAACATAAATCACCTACTCACTAATAACTTGCACCATATGGCGCACTTTACGAATCAACCCCTGAACTTCAGGTGAATCTTTTAATTCTCTGATCGCATTCATTTTTCCTAAACCGAGACCCTTAAGATGTAATCTTTGTTCTGATTCTCGACGAATTGGGCTGCCAATCTGTTTAATTTTAATTGTGCCCGCTGTTGCTACTTTTGTTTTTTTTCCTGCCATCATCTCACCTATTGAATAGAACCTTCTGCAATTTGGCCATCACGACGCACAAGCACATCCGATATCTTTTTGCCAAGCTTAGCAGCGATTACCTTGGGAGACGAAACACTTTGCAAAGCATCAAAAGTAGCACGCACCATATTGTGGTAGTTATTTGTTCCGTTTGATTTGCTAACAATATCATGAATACCTAGCGCTTCAAAAACAGCACGCATTGGACCGCCTGCAATCACCCCTGTACCAGCTGGAGCTGAACGCAAAACAACAATACCTGCTCCACATCTTGCTCTAACATCATGATGAAGAGTACGCCCCTCACGAAGAGGAACTCGAATCATCGAGCGCTTCGCTTTATCAACTGCCTTTTTTACTGCATCTGGAACTTCTCGTGCTTTTCCGGTTGCGTAACCCACGCGGCCTTTACCATCACCAACAACAACAAGCGCAGAAAAACGCATTGTTTTACCACCTTTAACAACCTTTGTAACGCGACGTACGTTTACTAATTTCTCGATGATTTGCTCTTCACGATCATTTTCGCGCTCGCGCTTTTCATTATTATTTTTTGTTTGCTTGGCCATATTATATATCCCTTAAAACTTTAATCCAGCTTCACGAGCTGCATCAGCTAACGCTTTTATTCTTCCATGATAAAGGTAACCTGAGCGATCAAAAACCACTTTATCTATTCCCTTAGCTTTTGCCATTTCAGCAATTTTTTTGCCTACAAATTGAGCAGCTTCCTTGTTCGAACCACTTTTTAAAGCTTTTCCAGGTTTGCCAGAAGTACCAAATAAAACCAAACTTTTAGCACCACTAACATCTGTAATCTGCGCATAAGTGTGTTGATTTGTACGATGAACACATAAACGAGGTAACTCTGTCGAAACCTTACGTAATTTAACTCTAATGCGCTGCTTGCGACGTTGATGCAGTTGAGCAGAATTTAACATGACTACTTCTTCTTTCCTTCTTTTCGAATGATAAACTCGGTTTCCCTAAGAACACCCTTACCTTTGTAAGGCTCAGGCTTTCTATATTTGCGTAAATGCGCTCCCACAGTACCTACCAGCTGCTTATCAAAGCCAGTAATTAAAATAGCTGTCGGCTTTTCGCATTTAATCTCAATCCCTTTCGGAATATCGTAGACGATATCATGGCTATACCCCAATTGCAAAGTCAATTTGCTTCCTGAAACAGAAGCACGGTAACCAACGCCTACCAAGCTAACGTTTAATGAAAATCCTTTATCCAAACCTTTTACAATGTTTGATAGGTTTCTCTGAGTTGTCCCCCAAAGAGAACGACCACGCTGCGTTGTTTCTTTAGGAGAAACCAAAAAACCTTTTTCTGTTTTCTCAAAATTAATGCAATCCGGGATCTCATAATCCTTAGCTCCAGTTTTGCCCTTTAATGTAACAACACTACCCTCTTGAGCCATTGTGACTCCTGCAGGTAGCACCACTTCATGTTTACCAACGCGTGACATGATTTATTCCTCTTAAAATACTCGACACAAAACTTCGCCACCAACTGTTAGTTCGCGAGCTTTAGCATCTGAAACAATACCTTTATTTGTTGACAGAATTGAAATCCCAAGACCGTTTGCCACTTTCGCTAGTTTTGCGATAGGCGAATAAACGCGACGACCTGGCTTTGAAACACGATCAATCGACTTAATAACCGGTTGGTTTTCATGATATTTCAATTCTATTTTTAATTCTTTGTGACCAACTTCAGTATTTTCAACTTGATAATGTCGAATATAACCTTCGTCTTGAAGAACTTTCACAAGCCCTTCCTTTTCAATAGAGTAAGGACACATTACCGCTTGTTTACGCGCTCTTTGACCATTACGAATACGTGTTAATAAGTCTGCGATTGGATCTGTTATTCTCATATTTCTACCAACTTGATTTCGTTAAACCAGGAATCATTCCCTGATTACCCAATTCTCGCAACGCAATACGAGACATTTGAAATTTTCTATAATACCCTCTAGAACGACCTGATATCTCACAACGATTTCTAATACGCGTCAACGATGAATTTCTTGGACGCTCAGAAAGTTTTATTGTCGCACGAATGCGGTCTTCTAAGGGAAGATCTTTATTGTAAATAATCGCTTTTAAAGTATCTCTGCCCATTTTTTGATTTTTCATCAAAACTGTACGGTTTTTATTTTTTTCTATAGAACTTGATTTCGCCATTTCTCTTATCCTTGAATTGGGAAGTTAAGCGCCTTCAGCAAAGCTAATGCATCCGCGTCATTTCTAGCAGTAGAGCAAATCGTAATATCCATACCACGAACTTTATCTACTTTATCGTAGTTAATTTCAGGAAATACTAATTGCTCTTTCAATCCTAAAGAATAATTTCCTTTTCCATCAAAACTTTTTTTAGATAAGCCTCTGAAGTCACGAACGCGCGGCAAAGCTATATTTACAAGACGATCGATAAATTCATACATGCGATCTTTACGCAATGTAACCTTAACTCCAATGTTCATACCTTCACGCAATTTAAAGCTTGCTATAGAACCTTTTGCTTTGGTAATAACGGGCTTTTGACCTGCGATTAACATAAGATCATCATAAGCGGCTTGAATTTTCTTGCTATCTTGCGTTGCTTCTGAAACGCACATGTTGATAACAACTTTATCAAGCTTAGGGACTTGCATTACGTTTTTATACCCAAGGTCAGCCTGAATCGCTTTTTTTACTTTTGTTTCATATAACTTTTTAGTTGCACTCATAACTAAACTTTCAAAATTGTATTGCCAGTTTTTTTAAAGAAGCGTTCGTTTTTACCGGCAGTATTTTTACGAACTCCAACTTTTTCAATCTTGTCTGATTGAGGATTAACAACTGCAACGTTTGAAATATGAATGGGATGAGTTTTTTCAACTTGCCCACCCTGCGGATTCAACGCCGAAGGCTTCATATTGCGAATAACTTTATTCACGCCATCAACCACAACCTTAGAATCGTCAAGCAGAACTTTCTGCACAACTCCTCTTTGACCTTTGTTACGACCTGTAGTCACTTCGACTAGATCGCCTTTTTTTACTTTAAATCTAACCTGAGTCATTACAACACCTCCGGAGCAAGAGAAATAATCTTCATGTAACCTGCAGATCGTAATTCACGAGTTACCGGACCGAATATACGACTACCAATTGGTTCACCTTGCTTGTTAATCAATACAGCTGCATTTTTATCAAAAGAAATTGTAGACCCATCCACTCTTTTGACTGGCTGCTTTGTTCTAACAATTACCGCTCTAAAAATTTCACCTTTTTTAGCCTTACCTCTTGGTACAGCATCTTTCACTGTAACCACGATTACATCACCCACAGATGCATACCTTCTTTTCGATCCACCAAGAACCTTAATACAAAGAACTTCTTTTGCACCTGAGTTATCTGCTACTTCTAATCTACTTTCCGACTGAATCATACGTCACCTTACTTCGTTACTTTTTCTTGGACAACCCAAGTCTTTGTTTTTGAAATTGGACTTGACTCAACAATACGAACAACATCTCCAATATTAAATGCATTATTCTCATCATGAGCTGCATATTTTTTATGGCTCTTCACGTATTTACGGTAAACAGGATGCATAACATCTCTCTCAACCTTTATAATAACTGTTTTTGCGGCTTTGTTACTTACCACTACACCCTGCAATACACGACGCGGCATAATTTCTCTCTCTTTATACTGACTTTAACTGTGTCAATTTAGTTTTTACACGAGCATAATCTCGACGACATTCACGTATACGAGATGTTTTCTCTAATTTTCCTTCGGCTTTTTGCATGCGCAAATTAAACAACTCCTTCTTGATAGAAACCAATGACTCTATCAAAGCTTTTGGAGTCTTCTCTTTTAATTCAACAAATTTCATTGCAATCACCGATATATATAAGTTTAAACTAAACGTTTTACAAATTTTGTTTCAATAGGAAGCTTTTCAGCAGCTAATTTAAAAGCAACTTCTGCAACTTCTTCTGAAACACCATCTAACTCGAACATGATTTTACCAGGCTTAACTCTGCATGCCCAATACTCAACCGAACCCTTACCACTTCCCATGCGAACTTCAGCAGGTTTCTTTGAAACCGGCACATCTGGGAAAACACGAATCCACACTTTACCAACACGTCGCATATGACGTGTAATAGCTCGACGAGCAGCTTCTATTTGCCTTGCTGTAATTCTTGCCGGCTCTAATGCCTTTAAACCAAAAGCACCATAACTTATTGAGAAACCTGCTTTGGCAACTCCATGGATCTTACCTTTGAAAGCTTTTCTAAATTTTGTCTTCTTTGGAGATAACATAACTTAATTCCTTACACTGCTGCCGCACGCTTATCATGGATCATCGGGTCATGCTCTTTGATTTCCCCTTTATAAATCCAAACTTTTATACCAATAGCCCCATAAGTTGTTTGAGCTGTTGCTATACCGTAATCAATATCAGAACGCAAAGTATGCAAAGGCACACGACCTTCTCTATACCATTCCATGCGCGCAATTTCTGCACCTGATAAGCGACCTGAAGAATTCACACGAATTCCTAGAGCTCCCATGCGCATTGCTGTTTGCATACCACGTTTCATAGCCCTTCTAAATGATACGCGACGCTCAATTTGCTGAGCAATTCCCTCAGCAACTAATTTAGCATCCAGCTCGGGCTTACGAATTTCAACTATATTAATGGCAGCCTCAGCATTAGCAAGTTTGCCAATCTCTGATTTTAACTTTTCAATATCGGCACCTTTTTTACCGATCAAAACTCCTGGGCGAGCAGCATGTATTGAAACACGTGCTTTCTTAGATGGTCTTTCAATGACAACACGAGAAATACCTGCTTGAGAAAAGTTTTTCTCAACATACTCACGAATAGCAAAATCTTGATGAAGAAAACTAGCGTATTCTTTATCACTAAACCACCGTGAATCCCAGGTTTTATTAACTCCGATACGAAAACCAACTGGATTAACCTTTTGACCCATACTAATTACCTTCTTCTACAGCTTTTTCTGTCACAACAATGCGCAGATGACTGAAAAGCTTTTTAACAATACCATTTCTAGAACGCCCACGCGCGTGAAAACGACGCATACACAATCCTTTACCAACAAAGGCCTGATCAACATACAAATTATCGACATCAAGACCATGATTTGTTTCTGCATTTGCCACAGCCGAACGAAGCGCTTTCAACACATCATTTGCTACTCGCTTTTGAGAAAAACGTAGAGCATTCATTGCTTTATCAACTTTTACACCACGTATAGATTGAGCGACTAAATTTAATTTCTGAGGACTAACTCTTATATTTCGTAACTCAACTTGCGCTGATTTTTCACTTATTTGCATACTCTAGCCTATTTCTTAGCCTTTTTATCGGCACCATGCCCATAATAATTTCGCGTAGGAGCAAACTCACCAAGCTTATGACCAACCATGTTTTCTGATACTAAAACAGGGATAAACTTTTGGCCGTTGTATACCCCAAATGTCATCCCCACAAACTGAGGGATGATAGTAGAGCGACGCGCCCATGTCTTAATAACATCTTTGCGTCCTGAAGCCTTAACTACTTCTACTTTTTTTAAAAGATACCCATCAAAAAAAGGGCCTTTCCAAACTGATCTTGGCACAACTTCCTCCGTTACGCTTTACGACGACGCACAATCATTTTTGTTGTGCGTTTATTAGTACGAGTCTTCTTACCTTTTGTTTTAATACCCCACGGTGTCACTGGATGACGGCCGCCCGAAGTACGCCCCTCACCACCACCATGCGGGTGATCAATTGGGTTCATTGCAACACCACGAACTACCGGCCTACGACCTAACCAGCGCATACGACCAGCTTTACCATAAGAACGATTTGAATGATCTTGATTTGACATTGCTCCGATTGAAGCGAAACACTCTCCATTCACAAGGCGAACTTCACCTGAAGACAATTTCATAATCACATTATGACCATCGCGACCCATAATCTGAGCATAACTCCCAGCAGATCTAGCGATCTGACCGCCCTTTCCAACTTTCAATTCAATATTATGAACAACAGAACCAATTGGAATATTCTTTAAACGCATCGAATTACCTGGCTTAACATCAACTTTATCACCAGCAATTACCTGATCACCAACCTTCAATCGTTGAGGAGCAAGGATATAACGATGTTCTCCATCACTATATTTCAAAAGCGCAATAAAACCTGTGCGATTAGGATCGTATTCTATGCGCTCCACTGTTGCAACCTGCTCATACTTATCTCGGCGAAAATCAATCAATCGGTAGCTTTGCTTATGCCCACCACCACGGTTCCATGATGTAATACGACCATAATTGTTGTGCCCACTTTTAGAAGACTTTCCTACAGTAAGCTTTTTTAGCGGCACACCTTTCCACAACTCTGCACGATCAATATTCGTATGTTGGCGTTGTGATTTAGTGGTTGGTTTATATTTTTTCAATCCCATATTATGCTCCTGCACCAACTGCTATTGAATCGCCAGACTTCAAGCGAACAATTGCTTTTTTTGTATCTTGGCGCTGACCCTTACGACCTCTAAAAACTCTGTTTTTGCCTAATTTATTTATTGTGTTAACAGAAACTACACTCACTCCAAACATTGCCTCGACAGCGCCTTTGATATCAATCTTAGTAGCTTCAGGAAGAACCTCAAACGTATACTGATTAGACTGAATTCCCAATTGAGTTTTCTCAGTAACTAGAGGACGCTTAATCACATTATATAAGCTTAATGTCGCCTTTTTTTCTTTACTCATTTTAAACGCTCCTCTAAAGCTTTAGCTGCATCAGATGTCATAACAACTTTTTCTTTACGAACAATATCATAAACATTTGCACCCATTTGTGGCAAAACATCAAGTCCAATAATGTTGCTGATAGACCGCGCAAAATTCACATCAACCGCATCATTCGCGACGAATAGCATCGAACTTGAATGAAATGTTGCAGCTATTTCCTTGTTAACATTTGGCGCTTTTGCCATTAGATTATCAACAATTATCAAATTACCTGCCTGTGCTTTCGCTGAAAGCGCCATGCGCAAACCTAATTTACGCACTTTTTTCGGCAGATCATATTCATGCGAACGCACAACTGGACCAAATATGATTCCACCTTTTCTAAACTGCGCTCCACGCCTTGCACCATGACGCGCATTACCCGTGCCCTTTTGCTTGTAAATCTTTTTAGTTGAACCACTAACTTCACTGCGGACTTTTGCTTTATGATTTCCAGAACGACGCTTAGCCAATTGCCACGCAACAACGCGCGCCAAAATATCTTCGCGAGGCGTTAATCCATAAACGAGATCATCCAACTCAATATCACCAACTGCTTTGGCACTTTGATTGACAACTTTTAACTTCATGACAACAACCTATCTTGCAACTTTAATTGCATCGCGCACGTAAACGATGCCGTTCTTTGGCCCGGGCACACTTCCACGGATATACAAGAATCCTTGATCCGCATCAATATCTTCAACAACCAGATTTAAGGTTGTAACACGATCCACACCCATATGTCCAGCCATTTTCTTATTCTTAAACACTTTTCCAGGATCTTGGCGATTTCCGGTCGAACCATGAGAACGATGCGTGACCGAAACACCATGAGATGCAGGCAAACCTCCAAAACCGTGACGCTTCATACCACCAGCAAAACCCTTACCAACAGTTATTCCACAAACATCGACATATTGACCTTTTGCAAAATGATCAGCACTAATTTTTGAGCCAACCTCTAACATGTTTTCTGTGCTGACTCTAAACTCACGCAAATATTTTGAGGGTTCCATTTGCTTTTTCTCAAAAAATGCTCTCATTGGCTTAGACAATTTACTTGCTGAAATTGTGTCTGTGCCAAGCTGCACCGCATTATAGCCGTCTTTCTCAACTGTTTTTTGAGAAACAACCATACATGGTTTCACTTGAACAACTGTTACAGCCACCTGAGCGCCTTGCTCATTAAATAACTGGGTCATACCCAACTTACGTCCGATTAATCCACTACGCATAGGACCCATACCTCTATAATTTAATTTCTACATCCACACCAGATGCAAGATCAAGCTTCATCAATGCATCAACTGTTTGAGGCATCCAATCTACTATATCAATAACACGCTTGTGTGTACGAATTTCAAATTGCTCACGCGACTTTTTGTCAATGTGAGGCGAACGGTTTACCGTAAACTTTTGAATATGAGTTGGCATCGGTATAGGACCACGAACATTAGCCCCTGTACGCTTTGCTGTGCTCACAATTTCTTTTACAGATTGATCTAACAAACGATGATCATATGCCTGCAAACGAATTCTTATGCTTTGATTTTCCATAAAACTCGACCTTTAATCCATCCCGTTCTTATTTTTCAATTTTAGCGACGACGCCGGCACCAACCGTACGTCCACCTTCACGAATCGCAAAGCGTAATCCTTCATCCATCGCAATCGGTGCTATCAATTCTACTTTTATATTCACATTATCTCC
>JACCDO012226420.1_pt1 | contig 18106 bp, 15 predicted proteins | sample 7446101 | NCBI WGS metagenome assembly JACCDO01 (sample SAMN15323440, study PRJNA562643) | freshwater metagenome | isolation source: river surface water | place: USA:Blue River Watershed | collected 2017-08-16 | reverse complement strand
GTTTGAATCGTGGAGCTTGGAGTCGCCCTTTAATAGACTCCCGGGGCTGTCCCTCCGCCGTTGTAGTGAGGCGCAGGGTTGGTGTGCCGTATGCCGCGACCCGCGATAGAAGACAGTTTTTAGGCGCGCGCCTGCATTGATGACCTAAAGGAGGTCTCTGCGGCGATCGTCAAGTGTGGCACTGATTTAACCGAACGTTAATTTGGTGGACTCGGCAAAAGAAGCCCAGATTAGCAAGATCCACACTCATAAACCGCCTTGGGTTAGTCCCAAGCGGCATCTAACCTGTCCCCTAACGCAGTGCGCAAGGTCACCCTCCCCCAGAGTGGAGTGTTATGAAGCGCATGTTGTTTAGTTCAACTCAACAAGAAGAGTTGCGAGTTGCCATCGTTGATGGTCAAAAACTCATTGATATCGATATTGAAGCTGCCGGTCGTGAACAACGTAAAGGCAATATCTATAAAGGTGTTATCACCCGCATTGAACCCTCCCTTGAGGCCTGCTTTGTCAATTACGGCGAAGAACGTCACGGCTTTTTGCCATTCAAGGAAGTTGCCCGTAGCTATTTCAAAGAGGGTATAGATGTCCGCAATGCTTCCATCAAGGATGCGCTGCGCGAAGGTCAAGAAATTATTGTTCAGGTAGAAAAAGAAGAGCGCGGCCAAAAAGGCGCTGCGCTAACCTCCTTTATCTCTCTGGCTGGTCGTTATTTGGTTTTAATGCCCAATAACCCACGTGGAGGTGGCGTTTCACGCCGCATTGAAGGCGAAGACCGACAAGAGCTCCGTGAAGCCATGTCGCAATTAGAAGTGCCAGACGGCATGAGCATCATTGCTCGTACTGCCGGCATTGGACGTGATGCCACCGAATTACAGTGGGACTTAAGTTATTTGATGCAGTTGTGGAAAGCCATTGACGAGGCTGCCAAAGGTAACTCAGCTCCACTATTGATTTACCTTGAATCTAGCCTCGTAATTCGTGCGATCCGTGATTACTTCCAGCCAGATATTGGCGAGATTCTCATCGACACTGATGACATCTACGAACAAGCTGCTGCATTTATGTCAGTAGTGATGCCAGACAACCTGCCAAGGGTAAAGCGCTATCAAGATGATGTACCTTTGTTCTCACGTTTCCAAATAGAACATCAGATCGAGACTGCCTATTCACGTACTGTGCCATTGCCATCCGGCGGCGCAATCGTGATTGACCACACTGAAGCACTAGTTTCTGTGGACGTGAACTCTGCACGCGCAACACGCGGCTCTGATATTGAAGAGACCGCTACCCGCACGAACTTAGAAGCTGCCGATGAAATTGCTCGTCAAGCCCGTTTACGTGACTTGGGCGGCCTCATCGTCATCGACTTCATTGATATGGAGTCAAGCAAAGCTCAGAAGGACGTTGAGAATCGCTTACGCGATGCACTACGTCACGATCGTGCACGCGTCCAAATGGGCAAGATCTCCAAGTTTGGCTTGATGGAGATGTCACGCCAACGTCTACGCCCTGCATTATCTGAAGGCAGCCACGTAACCTGCCCTCGCTGTAATGGCACAGGCCACATCCGTGATACCGAATCTTCAGCCTTGCAAGTACTGCGCATTATTCAAGAAGAGGCAATGAAAGAAAACACTGCCGCCATTCATACTCAAGTTCCAGTTGAAGTGGCTGCATTCCTCTTAAATGAAAAACGTGCTGAAGTCATCAAGATTGAGACACGCTTCAAAGTCAACGTCTTGATGGTGCCGAATAAGCATCTAGAAACTCCACATTACAAACTAGAGCGTTTACGCCATGACGATCCGCGTCTTGACGATCAAAAAGCAAGTTATGTCATGGCTGAAGAGGCTGCGCGTGAACTCGAAACAGATACAACGGTTAGCAAAAAAGATGCTGACCTTAAAGTACGCCCTGAAGCTGCAGTTAAAGGCATCACACCGACTCAACCTGCGCCCATTAGCCAACCACGCCCTGCTCGTACTGAAGCAGTAGCTACAGAAACTTCTGGCGGTTTATTTGGATTTATTAAGCGCCTCTTCTCCTCTACTCCTGCGGTAGAAGAAAAGCCAGCTCCAAGCAATGGCCGCGGACGCAATCAAGCTCGTAATGGTGATCGTAATAACCGTAACCGCGGTCGTCGTGGTGATAGAGGTGACCGCGCTGAACGTCCAGCAGCGACTGCCGCCGAAGGCGCTCCAAGTGAAGGTGGCAATCGTAATCGCAACAACCGTAATCGCAATAACCAGAATGGTCCAAAACCAGAACGTCCAGAAGGCGCTCGTAATCAAGCTACTCCAGCAGCTATCACACCAGCAACAGAAGCTGCTCCAAGCGCTGATGTAGCAACGGGCGCTGATGGTGAGGAGCGTCGTGGTCGTGGTCGTAATCGTCGCGGTCGCGGTCGTGGACAACGTGAACGTGGTGAGCGTGCTGAAGGCGCTACTGATGCAGTGGCAACTCCAGCAGTTAACACACCTACATTCTCTGGACCTCCATCCGGAATGGCTGGCGCATCAGCAACCATGCCGATGCAAAATCTTTCCAATAGTTTCGGCAATACAAAACCTGCGACTGAAAAACAAGAAAGGGCGCCCCGTGCACCCCGTGCACCACGCCCCGCTCAAGCGGCTGCTCCAGCACCAGTGGCAGCAGCGGTAGCAGTATCCACAGTTGAAGTGATTGTGAAGCCTATGCCAGAGCTTCCTAAAGTGGCCTTCCAGGCGCTTGAAGAAACTCCGCTTCATAGCGTTGTGCAATCCGCAGGAATGATTTGGGTAGCAACTGACTCGGGCAAACATGCCGAAGTCCAGGTACAGATAAAGGCTGAGCCCGTTATTGAAAATATCGGCAGAATGCCAAAACCTGCTGCAACCCTACCCGAAGGCCCAATGGTTTTAGTTGAAACCGGCGGCCAAGAAAAAACGGTCTAAAGCTTTTTCTCCAGACCGCTATTTATCCCACAAAGATACTTGGCGGTTTGGCAGAAACCCCGTTTCACAGCCATAATTGAGAACATGGTTGAAAAAGTAATCCCCATTCGTATTGATGAAGGCAACGGCCTGACGCCATCCATTCCTGGACAGCTGATTGCGCCCCACGGCCATACCAAGGATGCTCGAGGTCGAACCCTACGCGACCTGCGGATCTCGGTTACTGACCGGTGCAACTTTCGTTGTACTTATTGCATGCCAAAAGAGGTATTTGATAAAAACTATCCTTATCTTTCGCATCAAGAATTATTGAGCTTTGAGGAAATCACTCGACTCACTTCTATCTTCTCTACCTTAGGTGTTGAAAAGATTCGCCTAACTGGTGGAGAACCATTGCTTCGCAAAAATCTCGAGTTGCTGGTTGGCATGTTAGCTGACATTCGAACACCCGCAGGTAAACCACTGGATCTAACACTAACAACCAATGGCAGCATCTTGCGAAAAAAAGCAGCTGAATTAAAAGCGGCAGGCCTACAAAGACTCACCATCAGCCTAGATGGCTTAAATGATGAGATCTTCAAAAAGATGAATGATGTTGATTTCCCAGTTGCGGATGTATTGGATGGTATCGCTGCAGCTCAAGAAGTTGGCTTTGAAAATATTAAAGTCAATATGGTGGTTAAAAAAGGAACCAATGATCACGAGATCATTCCGATGGCAACGCATTTCAAAAATAGCGGCGTCATCCTGCGCTTTATTGAATTCATGGATGTCGGCAGCTCCAATGGCTGGAATATGGCTGAAGTGCTCCCATCCAAAGAGGTGATTGCGCGCATCAATGAAGTATTCCCACTAGAACCTATAGAGGCCAATTATTCGGGTGAGGTAGCTCAACGCTGGCGGTATGTCGATGGCTCTGGCGAAATTGGCGTGATCTCTAGCGTGACTCAGACCTTCTGTCACGAATGTACTCGCGCACGCATCTCAACGGATGGTCAAATGTATCAATGTTTATTTGCTAATCAAGGTTACGATTTCAAAACCATGTTGCGCTCTGGGCGTAGCGACTTGGAAATTGCGAATGCCATTATGAATACCTGGTCCCATCGCGAAGATCATTATTCTGAAATTCGTGGATCCCATACTGCCAACCTATCGACCGGCAATCGTAAAGTCGAAATGTCTTATATTGGCGGCTAATGATTACTCCAGAAAATATTACTGGCTTAATCCTTGCTGGCGGTCGTGCTCAGCGAATGGGTGGAATCGACAAGGGCTTAATTCCCTTTCTTGAGCAACCCTTAATTGCATCTGCAATCCAGCGCCTCCAGAATCAAGTGGGCTCAATTCTGATTAACGCCAATCGCAACATCACCAAATATGCTGCCTACGGCTACCCCGTCATCCTTGATGAAACCCCAGATTTTTCAGGTCCACTAGCGGGATTCTCTGTTGGACTTCAGGCCTGCAAAACACCTTATCTGTTAACCACCCCCTGCGACTCTCCACTCCTTCCTCTAGATCTTGGATTAAAGCTAGCAGAAGAAATGGAGCGCGGTGACTTTCAATTGGTCTATGCCTCATGCAAAGAGCTTGACGATAAGATTTGGGCTCAACCTGTTTTCTGTTTAATGCGCACTGATTTGCTAAAGTCACTCCAAGATTTTTTAGATAAAGGTGATCTCAAAATCGATCGTTGGTTTAAAGAGCTACATTCAAGTACGGTGGTATTTGAAGATGCTACCGCCTTCGCAAACGTGAACACTCCTGAGGAACTCAAGTCTCTTGAAGAGGTATCAAAATGAACCTTTCACCCAATAGCCCGATGCTTCTCAGCTCTTCCTTACATGTAGATGAGGCTCGCAAAGCGATTGCGCAATTAGTTGCTGAACTCATTTCAGAATCTCGTTTAGTTCAGAACCCCGCTGATATTGAAACTGTCTCCCTAGATCAGGCGATTAATCGAGTTCTAGCAGAAGATGTTCTATCCCCAATTGATGTCCCCTCTGCTGACAATTCAGCAATGGATGGATTTGCATTCAATGGTCAATGCCTTGACACCCAATCTCAAGAGATTAGCCTGCGTGTGATTGGCACAGCTTTTGCTGGAAAGCCATACACAGGCACGATTGGCCAAGGGGAATGCCTCAAGATTATGACCGGTGCTTTAATGCCTAGCAATTGCGATACCGTCATTCCACAAGAATTCACGGAGTCTGAAGACCAGGTCTTGATTCGATTCAAGCAAAGCCAAGTGAAGTCCGGTGAAAACCGCCGCTTACGTGGTGAAGACTTAGAAAAAGGGAAGCCGGCTATTGTTGCAGGACGTTTATTGCGTCCATCCGATTTAGGTTTAGCTGCCTCCCTCGGTATTGCGCAACTTCAAGTCCATCGCAAATTAAAAGTGGCTATTTTGTCTTCCGGTGATGAACTTCGTTCATTGGGTCAGGCATTAGATAGCGGCAGTATTTATGACAGCAATCGCTATAGCCTTACGGGACTATTAAACCGTCTCAATATGGACATCATCGATTGCGGCATTGTGCGTGATGACCCAGCCTCACTAAAGGAGGCTTTCTGCAAAGCAGCTCAAGAAGCAGATGTATTGATTTCATCTGGAGGCGTCTCAGTTGGTGAGGCAGATTTCACTAAGCAAATCATGCAAGAACTAGGTGATGTCGGCTTTTGGAAAATTGCGATGAGACCCGGTCGCCCGATGGCATTTGGCACGCTCAAGCCCGTTCCAGGAAAATTTCCCGCTCGCAAAACCCTATTCTTTGGCTTACCCGGCAATCCTGTAGCAGTCATGGTGACCTTCTATCAGTTTGTACGTGCCGCACTTTTGCAGCTCAACGGTGCAAGCCAAACTGAAGTCCCCCTAACTCAAGCAATATCAGAAACCCCCATTCGAAAGAAACCGGGCCGTACCGAGTTCCAGCGCGCTATCTTGGAGCGCGGTCCTGACGGACGACCCAGTGTGAGACTGACAGGGAGCCAGGGTGCTGGTATTTTGCGTTCAATGAGCGAGGCAAACTGTTTTGTCATCCTTCACCACGATCAAGGAAATATTGCCGCTGGTGATTGGGTAGATGTAGCACTTTTTGATGGACTGCTTTAAGATTGCGACATCATGAAACTTAGCAAAAAAGAACTTGTCTTCCTAGACCCCATGCATACGGCCAAAACCTTAGTTTTGGTTTATCTATGCTTCTCAGTTCCCATCGTGTTACTAGCGCTCTTTGTTGCTTTTGTTCGCGATGGTGCTATTCCAGGATTTACCGTACTGTCAGCTTTAATTCTCAATGCGCTACTTGGCTTTGGTTTGCTGTGGATTGCCTGTAAGGTCTACAACTGGGTAGCAGGTAAGTTCGGTGGGATCGAATTAGCCTTGCGTGAGCTCCCAGAAGAAATCGACGCCGAGTAATCTACATCATTTGTAAGTTAGGTTTTTGCTTTTTATTAAGCTTGCTTAAGCATTCAATAATTCTGTATTAATTAAACTCGGTGGTTTTTTACCCGCTAATGCAGCGCGTAAATTTTCAATAGCCAAATCCACCATCGCTCTACGCGTCTTTTCAGTAGCGCTTGCAATATGCGGCGCCAACACTACGTTGCTGAGTTTGAGCAACTCAGGATTGACTTGCGGCTCACCCTCAAATACATCTAATCCTGCAGCAAATATCTTCTTCTCTTTTAGCGCTTGCGCTAAAGCCAAATCATCTACGATGCCACCGCGGGCAATATTAATGAGGGTAGCAGTAGGCTTCATGAGCGCGATTTCTTTTGCGCCAATAGTATGGTGGCTCTGGGCCGTATAGGGGAGGACCAGCACTACGTGATCAGCAGTGCGGAGCAATTCCTCTTTAGTAACATAAGTGGCCCCGCAGGCTTTTTCATCTGCCTCAGTGAGGCGACTTCGATTGTTGTAGATCACCTTCATACCAAATGCGAGTGCTCGCTTGGCGATACCTTGACCAATTCGACCCATACCAATAATGCCGATAGTACTGTGATGTAAATCCATACCTAAGGGATTATGAACAATCGACCACTTATCCCAGTGGCCATTTCTGACCCAATGCTCAGACTCAGTGATGCGTCTTGCAGTTGCCATTAATAATGCAAAACCAAAATCAGCAGTTGTATCTGTGAGGACATCAGGGGTATTGGTCGCCATGACACCAGCTGCAGTCATTGCTGGCACATCAAAATTGTTGTACCCCACTGAAATATTAGCAACCACTTTTAAATTCTTTGCATGCGCAAGCGCTGCGGCATCAATGCGTTCACTTCCAGCAACTAATGCCCCTACTACATTTGCGAGTTCTTTTTGCAACTCTTCAGGACTGAAGATCCGATCTGCCTGATTTGAGAAAACCTCAAAAGATTCCTCCAGTTTGGCCAATGCTTCTGGGAAGATTGCCCTTGCAACAAGAATTTTGGGTTTAGCGCCGCTAGATTGGGAATTAGACTGTGTATTCATAAGAAGAGACTTTACCTCAAGTAAATTACGCTTTTTGCCTGAAAAATGGGCTAATTCGGCTAAAATCAGGTTTTTATCACTTATACCCCAGCCTTGGGGTTCTTGAAATAAGACATCATGACTTACGTTGTTACCGAATCCTGTATCCGCTGCAAATACACTGACTGTGTTGATGTTTGCCCAGTTGATTGTTTTCGCGAAGGCCCAAACTTCTTAGTAATCGATCCAGATGAGTGCATTGACTGCGCCGTCTGCGTTCCAGAGTGTCCAGTAAATGCGATTTACGCAGAAGATGATGTCCCTGGAGACCAGCAAGCATTTATTAAGCTCAACGCCGATCTTTCACCAGGCTGGACATCGATCACTAAATCTAAGGCAGCCCTGCCAGATGCAGATGAATGGAAAGAAGTAAAAAACAAGCTTGATCAGTTGGTGAAATAAACCTTCGCCCAACCCTTCGAGAATTTGTGCTGCACTCACCCATTCAAACCGATGCACTCATTATTGGTGCCGGCCCCGTAGGTCTTTTTCAAGTCTTTGAGTTAGGCCTTCTAGAGATTAAGGCGCATGTCATCGACTCCTTGCCTGAAATTGGCGGTCAATGTATTGAGCTTTATCCAGACAAGCCTATCTATGACATCCCTGCCATCCCGGTTTGCACGGGACGCGAGCTTACCCAAAATCTACTGAAACAAATTGAGCCATTTGGTGCTCAATTTCATCTTGGTCAAGAGGTCACAGAATTAAAGCAACAAGCCGATGGTCGCTTTTTAGTGAGCACTTCCAAGGACGCACATTTTCTGAGTAAAACCATCTTCATCGCAGCAGGGGTTGGCGCATTTCAGCCTCGTATCCTCAATCTAGAGGGCTTAGACACCTTCAATGAATCACAAGTTTTCTATCGAGTAAAACATCCAGAGCAATTTACAAATAAAAATTTGGTGATTTGTGGTGGTGGAGATGCTGCCTTAGACTGGGCATTGCATTTTGCCGACAAAGCATCCAGTGTTACCTTAATTCATCGACGTGATGATTTTAAAGCGGCGCCAAAATCGATTACTAAGATGCGTGAACTTTGCGCTGCCAACAAGATGCGTTTACTCATTGGTCAAATTACAGGCTATGAGACTCACGATGATCGCCTCACTCAAGTGGTATTCAAAGATATTGACGGTAACTCTCAGCTTATCGCTCTAGATGATCTACTGATCTTTTTCGGCCTCTCACCTAAGTTGGGCCCTATTGCCGATTGGGGGCTTGAGATTGATCGCAAGCAAATTACGGTCGACACCCAAAAGTTTCAAACTAGCATTCCAGGGATTTATGCCGTGGGGGATATCAACGTCTATCCCGGCAAGAAAAAATTGATTCTTTCAGGCTTTCATGAGGCAGCTCTAGCCGCCTTTGCTGCAGCCGAGTACCTCAACCCTGAAAAACAGATCCAGCTGCAATACACCACCACCTCCACTAAGCTTCACCAGGTCCTCGGGGTGAAGTCGCCGACATTCGAGTAAGCTATCGGATAACCTTTAATTTTTAGCCAATTTCTTATGCGCCAATATCACGATCTCATGAAAGAAGTCCTTGCCAAAGGTGTCCAAAAGTCGGACAGAACTGGCACTGGAACGATCTCAGTATTTGGCCACCAGATGCGCTTTAATCTGGCTGAAGGCTTTCCAATGGTGACCACTAAAAAGTTGCACCTGAAGTCCATCATCTATGAATTACTCTGGTTTCTCAAAGGCAGTACCAATAACAATTGGCTCAAGGAGCGTGGTGTATCAATCTGGAATGAATGGGCCGCACCCGATGGTGAACTAGGCCCCATCTACGGATATCAATGGCGTTCTTGGCCTGCACCAAATGGCCAGCATATTGATCAGATTGCTGAAGTTATCGAGACAATTAAGAACAATCCAGATTCACGTCGCATTATTGTTTCAGCTTGGAACGTAGCAGATATTCCGCGCATGGCTTTAGCTCCATGTCATGCCTTTTTTCAGTTTTATGTAGCCGATGGCAAATTATCTTGTCAGTTATATCAACGTAGCGCTGATATCTTTTTAGGTGTTCCTTTTAATATCGCCAGCTATGCCTTGCTAACCCATATGGTTGCTCAACAATGCAATCTCGAAGTAGGTGACTTTATCTGGACAGGGGGTGATTGCCATCTGTATAGCAATCATCTTGAGCAAGTAGATCTTCAGCTCTCTCGTGATTTCTTCCCTTTACCCAAGTTGAATATTTTGCGTAAACCGAACTCTATTTTTGATTATGAGTTTGAAGATTTTGAAATTACCGGCTACGAATGTCATCCACATATTAAAGCGCCGGTCGCTATTTAAGAAAACTTTTACATGACTCAACCAGCTATTTCTATGATTGTGGCGCGCTCGCGTAACCATGTCATTGGTCGCGATAATCAAATGCCTTGGAAGATTTCTGCTGACCTGCAATTCTTCAAGCGAGTTACCATGGGCTTTCCAGTCATTATGGGACGCAAAACCTGGGAATCTATTGGTCGCCCACTGCCAGGACGTCGCAATATTGTGGTGAGTCGTAATGCTGACCTCATATTGACAGGCGCTGAGGTTGCTGGATCCTTAGATGAGGCGCTCAACCGTCTTAGCGATACGGCACGTGTCTTCGTTATTGGTGGAGAGCAACTATTTACTCAGGCATTTCCCAAAGCAGATCAACTTTATATTACCGAGATTGACATGGATGTTGATGGCGGTGATACGTTCTTTAAAGTTCCGAAACCTGAAGAATGGTCTGAACTTGAACGCACTCCTGGCTCTGAGGGTGATATCACCTTTCAATTTCTGACACTACAGCGTAAATAAAAAAGGCTCCTCAGGAGCCTTTTTATATTGATTGTATTTGTGCCTTACAGTTTTTTACTGAAACTATATTGGGCAAAAGCTTCTTCAGCCAAACCAAACCATTGGGCTTCCATATTTCTAAAGACGCGATAGTCCTCAAAAATTTTCTTGAACTGAGGATTCTTAGCCGACTCTTCTGCATAAGTCTCTTCCGCCGCTTTAAAACAAGCATCGAGTACTGAAGAATTGAATTTACGCAAGACTGCACCGTTTTGTACAAGACGCTGTAGTGCTGGAGGATTCAGGGCATCGTATTTAGCACACATATCGTGGTGCGCCATAATGGCGGCGGCCTCCCAAGCAGCCTGATAAGAAGGCGGCAATGAATCCCATTGCTTTTTATTTACCAAGAAAGAGAGTGCCGCTGCGCCCTCCCAAAAAGCAGGGTAGTAATAATTTTTTGCGACCTTGGCTAGACCTAATTTTTCATCATCATAAGGACCAACAAATTCTGCGGCATCAATCGTACCCTTCTCTAAAGCGGAGTAAATTTCACCTGCAGGAAGTTGTTGTGGGACGACACCCAATTTAGCCAATACTTGTCCAGCAAATCCAGCTATCCGAAATTTGAGGCCCTTTAAATCTGCAGGAGATTTAATTTCTTTACGAAACCAACCGCCCATTTGCGTACCAGTCTGTCCGCCCAGAAAATTGACAATGTTATAGCTGGCATATAACTCACGCATTAACTTCATGCCATTGCCCTGCAGCATCCAGGCAGACTGTTGACGTGCAGTCATACCAAAAGGTGCAGCAGTATCAAAAATGAAGGCGCTATTTTTTCCTAGGTAGTAATAACCAGCAGTGTGACCACACTCTACGGTGCCATTTTGAACAGCATCCAGTACTTGAAGCGCTGGTACTACTTCACCAGCAGCAAATACTTTGACATTAAATTTACCATCTGTCGCTTTGCGTAGTGCATTAGCAAAGATTTCTGGAGTGCCATACAAGGTATCTAAAGATTTAGGAAAGCTCGACACTAGACGCCAGTTTAAGGTGGGTAAATTTTGCCCAATTGCTGGAGCAGCCAGCGCGGCAGCACCAGCTCCTATAGTCGCTTTCTTTAAAAAGGAACGTCTTTGCATTTCAATCTCCCCGAATTACTTAGATGCTTATCTTATTTGCCGCCTATGGTCATTGAACCAATCAGAATGGAACCCGTTTCTTTAGTTCCACGAATTAATGTATCGCTTCCTATCATCTCGATATCCATGAGCATATCCCGCAAGTTGCCAGCAATCGTAAATTCTTCTACTGGATATTGAATCTCACCATTTTCAACCCAATAACCAAATGCGCCGCGAGAATAATCCCCCGTAACATAATTCACACCTTGCCCCATGAGCTCAGTTACCAATAGGCCAGTACCCATCTCCTTTAGCAAGGCAGGTAAGCCACCCTTAGGTGTTTTTTTACTATGGATCGTTAAATGGTGAGATCCGCCTGCGTTGCCGGTCGTCTTCATTCCCAATTTACGCGCTGAATAAGTGGATAAAAAATATCCTTCTAAGATTCCCTTATCTACAACAGTGCGAGCGGAGGTCTTAACCCCCTCTTCATCAAAAGGCGCACTTCCAGTCATCGATTTCAGATGCGGATCTTCAAATAGGCTGATGTGTTTAGGTAGTACCTGTTTGCCTAGGCTGTCGAGCAAGAAGCTAGAGCGGCGATATAGCGCACCTCCAGACACTGCCTGCACCAAACCACCCAATAAACCTGCAGCTAGAGGTGCTTCAAAAATGACAGGGCAGCGACGGGTTGTAAGCGATCTTGCCTTCAGGCGAGATAACGCACGTTGCGCAGCATATCTACCAATGGCCGCAGGATCAGCCAACTCTTGAGGAATACGAGAGCTAGAGTACCAATCATCCCGCTGCATCTTTGCCTGTTTTCCGGTTTCCGTAGCAATCGGTGCGCAAGAAATATAGTGCCTTGAAAATGGATAGCCGCCCATAAAGCCGTGGGATGTCCCCATCATGAAATGTGCATGATGGGCCGATACTGATGCGCCATCACTATTTTGAATTTGCTTACTCACTGCAAAGGCACTACCCTCTGCTGCCCGAGCAATTTCCACAGCTTCTGCAGACTCTAGATTCCATGGGTGAAATAAATCTAAATCTAGAGGTTTCTTTTCTAATAAGTCACGCTCTGCTGGCCCGGCACAATTATCTTCAGCTGTATGTTGCGCAATATGGTACGCAGCCTCAACCGTAGCTTTAAGTGAAGCTTTAGAAAAATCACTCGTACTGGCATTCCCGCGACGGTGGCCCAAAAAGACAGTGACACCAACTTGTTTATCGAGACTTTGCTCGATCGTTTCAACCTCCCCTTTACGAACGGTCACAGAGAGGCCTTGGCCCTCTGAAATCTCCGCAACAGCGTCTGAAGCCCCTCTTCTTTTGGCTTCTTTAAGCATGAAATCCACGATTTCTTGAAACTGATTAGATGTATATGTAAACATGCCCTAATAATAGCTAGAATAGAAACATGAAGCATACCGAAGCCTGGAAGCGAAGCGCTCCAAACGAAATCAAAATTGGCCTGATCTCAGTCTCTGACCGAGCCAGTAAGGGCGTTTATCAAGACGAGGGCATACCTGCCCTTCAGAATTGGCTCAAGAAGGCCTTGACCAACCCCTGCGTCTTTCATGAACGGCTCATAGCCGATGAGGCAGAAATCATTACGGAAACGATTGTCGAGCTAGTAGACGACTTAGGTTGCGATCTAGTCCTCACCACAGGCGGCACAGGACCCTCTCGCAGAGATGTGACCCCTGAGGCCACCCTAGAGGCAGGAACTCGGAGAATGCCGGGATTTGGCGAGCAAATGCGTCAAATCAGCCTGCACTTTGTTCCTACGGCGATTTTGTCTCGTCAGACTGCTGTTCTGCGAGAAATTGAGGGGCACGCAGCTTTAATCATTAATCTACCGGGCCAACCCAGGGCAATCGCTGAAACTTTGGAAGGCCTTAAAGATGCTGAAGGCAAACCGATTGTCCCTGGCATTTTTGCCGCCGTACCATATTGCATTGATCTGATTGGTGGACCCTATATGGAAACCGATGAATCCGTGATCAAAGTGTTTAGACCCAAGAGCGCTATCAAAAAGTAAAAAGCTTACTGCGGCAGCGGGACAATAAATTTTTCACGGTAATACTTGAGCTCTTCAATCGACTCCTCGATATCGGCTAAAGCAGTATGCGCCTGATTTTTAGTAAATCCTTTGACTAACTCGGGATGCCAACGCTTGCATAACTCTTTGAGAGTAGAGACGTCAATATTTCGATAATGAAAATAGGCCTCTAGTTTTGGCATGTACTTGGCCATGAAACGTCTATCTTGACCGATAGTATTGCCACACATGGGTGCTATGCCTGCTTTGATATATTGCTTTAAAAAAGCAATGCACTCGGCTTCAACAGTCGCTTCATCTTGTGTTGATGCCTTGACCTTATCAATCAAACCCGAGCGGCCATGAGTACCTTTGTTCCAAGCATCCATGGCATCCAAAATCGCATCATCTTGATGAACCACCCAAACAGGTGCAGTTGCAATCGTATTGAGATGAGCATCAGTCACGATGATGGCAATCTCCAAAATACGCTCAGTTTCTGGGTTTAGACCCGACATCTCCATATCTACCCAGATCAGATGTTCGCTAGCTGGTGCAGTCTTTGGAGGAATGGGGTTATTAGTATTTGATTGTTCGCTCATACCTATTTTTATTTAATGATTGATAAGAGACTACTGTAATCATCACGCCACACACTAAAACCCTTTGGCTCATCGATCTCTTGTGCGTTAATGAATTGAATTTCCCTAAAAGCTTTTTTATTTTTACTGATCAGCGCCCATTCAGAACGATAGCCTACCTTCGTTTCTGAGGCAGCAAAGCTTACCACCTTGATATCTTGGTTGAATGTATTTGCGGCAGTTTTGACTACTGGCCTCAAGTCTAGAAAGCGATTGGTAATGTGCAAGGCCAAAATTCCATCGCTCTTTAAATGCCTAAAGTAATGTGTAAATGCTTCTTGGGTAAGCAAATGAATCGGGACAGAATCACCCGAAAAGGCATCGATTACAAGAACATCAAACTGTTGATTTGGCTCCTGCTCTAATTGTAAGCGTGCATCACCTAAAACATACTCAATGTCAGCAGGACTACTAGATAAAAAAGTAAAGTGTTTTTTAGCGGCATCGATCACTTGGGGATTAATTTCATAAAAGCGATATTGATCGCCTTTGCGTGCATATCCTGCCAGGGTTCCAACACCCAAACCCACTACCCCAATTTTAATAGGCTGACTAGATTGAGATTTGACTAAGATGGCCTGGCCAACACCACTTTCACGAACATAGTATGTAGTCGGCTCTTGGGCTTTTGCAGGATCAATAAATTGATTGCCATGACTAATTTGGCCATGTTGCATTGTTTTATAGCCATTAGCCTGATCAATATAAACCTTTAAAGTGCCATAAAAATTTCGATGGCTCAACTCAATGCCAGCAATATCATGCGAATGGTCGCCGATACGAATCACGCTAATTAATACTAGAAAAGAGGCAATTCCTGAGGCTGTAACTATCTTTAATTGGGTATTTTTAAAGCGCGCATTGGATAAAAAGACTAGGGCAACGACGATTCCAGTTAATACAATGCCGATCGATAGTTCATAGTTTTCCGTAAACCAATAAGGCGCAATGATGCCTACAAAAAATCCGCCCATGACACCACCTACCGCCAACATTAAGTAGTAAGTCGTTAAATAGCGCGAATTAGGCTGCTGTGATGCAAGCTCGCCGTGACAGACCATACAAACAACAAAGAATGAAAATAAATTGATGCCCGTCGAAATGATCACTGGCAGTTCATTTAAGCCTAAGGTTGGTAAGTAAGCCAGAATAAAGAGCGCCGCCACTAGCAAGGGCAGAAACAACTTTCGCTGATACCAACCACTACCCTCAAAACAGATAATGAAGGAAAGTAAGTAAAGGGCCAATGGAGCAACCCAAATCATCGGGACAGGCGCAATATTTTCAGTTAAGAAACTAGTGTCTGCGACCATTAATATGGATGGGCATGCTGCTAACAGTATCCATATCATTAAACGAGAAGCAGAAGGCGCAGGAACAGACTCTTTTTCTGCTTCTATTAAGGCAATACTATTACGATTACGCCATGCCAAGATTGCGCAGGTCAACACAAACACCACATATAACCCAGACCAACAATAGGATTGCCACTGAGTTGGCAGCATTGGCTCAAATGCAATCGGGTAAGCCAGCAAAGCCAGCATGGATCCAAAATTAGACAATGCAAATAAGCGATATGGAATACCGCCCGTACGCTCACGAGCAAACCAGGCCTGAATCAATGGTCCCGTTGTAGAAAGTACGAAATAAGGTAAACCAATCGAAGCAAATAAAAGACCCAAGATTTGAAGCGTGGGATTTTCGCTGCCAGTAGGCTTCCATATCTCACTAGCCGCAAGGGGTAGCAAAGATAAGCTAATTAATAGCAACGCAATATGCAAGATGCTTTGCCGATAGGGGCTTAGCATTTTCACAATCCAATGCGAATAGATATAACCAAACAGCAAGGTAGCTTGGAAAAACAGCATGCAGGTTGTCCAAACGGATGCCGAACCACCAAACCACGGCAGGATCATTTTTCCAATGAGTGGCTGAACCTGGAACAATAAAAAGGCGCTTAAAAAAATCGTAAGGCCATATTGAAAAGTCAGTTGTAAGTTGTATTTCATATTGCTCTAGCGTTATGGTAATTAAAAATAGAATTCATTGGCATTCACTTTTAGCCTCAGCAAGCTAGAGCAGAATAACCCTAAACAATCACTTTCCAAGCACAGACATCTATTAGCCATCAATTTTCATAGGGTTAGATTCTAATATGGGCTGAACATATGGTATTTAGGGGCTCGTAATGACCTTTTTATTGCCATCATTCACCTTCTATGGCTTAAGCAATAAGATCTCAGCTAAGCCCCAAGAAACCATCGTTTTACAAATATAATCATCAGATGACCTTCACCATTATTTTTCTCATTGCTTTTATTGCTAGTTTTGGCCTACGCCACTGGCTTTCTCAACGCCAAATTCGCTATGTGGCACAGCACCGCAATAGCGTGCCAACTGAATTTGCTGAAAAAGTCACTCTAGCAGAACATCAAAAAGCGGCTGATTACACCATCGCCAAATTACGTTTGGGCATTTTAGAAAATGGCGTTAGCGCCATCATCCTCATTACCTTCACCTTACTGGGTGGTTTAGAGATCCTCAATCTGGCCTTACTTCAACTATTAGGTGCTGGCATTCCACAGCAAATGGCCCTCCTGATATCAGTCGTGCTGATCTCCGGAATTCTTGACCTCCCCTTTTCTTGGTACAAACAGTTCTATCTAGAAGAACGTTTTGGCTTTAACCGCATGAATAAAAAATTATTCTTTAGCGATATGGTGAAGGGCATTGGGGTTGGCGGTGCGATTGGTGTTCCCTTGCTATGGGTCATTCTCACACTAATGGCTAAGGCTGGTGACTTTTGGTGGCTCTGGGCATGGGGTGTTCTCACCGCTTTTAGTTTATTAATGCAGTGGATTTTCCCAACCTTTATCGCACCTCTGTTTAATAAATTTGTTGCGCTCGATGATGGCCCGCTCAAAACCCAAATTGAGGCCTTACTAAAGCGCTGTGATTTTGCAAGCCAAGGTTTATTTGTGATGGATGGTAGTAAGCGAAGCGCTCATGGAAATGCATTTTTTGCTGGCATGGGTAAAGCAAAGCGCATTGTATTTTTTGATACATTAATTGAAAAGCTCAACCCAGGCGAAGTAGAAGCTGTGCTTGCCCATGAATTGGGACATTTCAAATGCAACCATATTCGCAAGCGTCTCTTAGTCTCTTTTGCTCTAAGCTTCGGCATGTTTGCATTGCTAGGCTGGATTAGTACCAAAGTATGGTTCTATACCGACCTAGGCGTCATGCCTAACTTAAATGGTTATAACGGTGGTTTGGCACTGACACTCTTTATGTTGGTGTCGCCAGTATTTAGCTTTTTCTTTACCCCTTTATCCAGTCTAGCCTCGCGTAAACACGAATATGAGGCCGATGGGTTTGCTGCAGAAAAATCATCGGCGAAAGATTTGGTTTCTGCCTTGGTCAAGCTCTACCAAGATAATGCATCAACCTTAACACCTGATCCTCTGTATACCGCTTTCTATAGTTCGCATCCCCCCGCTCCCTTGCGCATTGCTAATTTGCAGCGCTTTAACTAGAGACTATGGATTCATTTCTTGCGCTACTGACAGCTTCTTATGGAAGACACTATTTAGCGCAACGTATCACTAAGGATGCCCTAGGCAATCAGCTTCTCGGTGATGAACTGATTCAGGTGAGCACACCAGCTAAGCAACATATTGGCGCAGTAGGCGATCGATTGTTGCTAGAGAGTACCTCGGCCGATCAGGCACGCATTATTGAAATTGAACCCAGAGAAAATTTGCTCTATCGTTCCGATGCATTTAAAAGTAAGCTGATTGCATCAAACGTTGATCAGATTTTGGTGGTGTTAGCGACACAGCCTGCATTCTCACCAGACCTATTGGGAAGGGCGGTAGTTGCTGCCGAAACCAACCAAATTGGCTTGCATATTTTGCTTAACAAAAGCGATCTTAAAGATAACTTAGCGCATGCTCGCAAAATCATTGAACCCTATGTCCGCATGGGCTACCCGGTTAGTGAAGTCTCAGCTAAATTTGATTCCGCATCTATTGATGCATTGCGACC
>JACCDO011735811.1_pt1 | contig 18108 bp, 18 predicted proteins | sample 7446101 | NCBI WGS metagenome assembly JACCDO01 (sample SAMN15323440, study PRJNA562643) | freshwater metagenome | isolation source: river surface water | place: USA:Blue River Watershed | collected 2017-08-16 | reverse complement strand
CGCTAACTCACCTAAAAATTCTGTTCGCGTGGTTGCCACAGGTTCTCTCCTTTTAGAGCATTAAAAAATCACCGAGGTTTTCTTCTTGAGCGCCCTCAGGCGATGGCTCATTAAGAAGTAAGGGGAAGTAGAGCTCACGTTCTTTCTGTGAAGTTAAAATACGGGCAATATGTCTTGCTACTAGCTTATAAGTTTCAGGTTGGCCCCCGTTAGGAACCTCAATGGCTTTCGCCCATACATCACGAATATGATTTAACCTTTGTGTTATCATATCCTCAAACTGCATACTCGTCACGACCGGCAAAAGACGTTCTTTGATCCCTTTATCAAGGGAAATTATCGTCTCTAAATTCTTTTGAACTCCCGCAAGAGTCACCCTCAAATTCCGAGAAGACTCAAGATCTTTAACCCCAGCACCATCACCACCAGAGGTTAGACTAGCTTGAACCTGATCAAATATATCATCGACTTCACGATTCATTTTCTCTTTATCAGCTTCGAGTGAACCTTTAGCGAAATACAGGTTATAAAAATCTTTCATCGCAGCATGAGCATTCTCTGATAAAAAACCGGACGAAATAGCAATAATCTGCTGTACTTCATGCGTCATCGTCGATTGCACTAAATTTACGAGGTCGGATACGATCCCTAAAAATAGCCGGTCGAGTTCTGAAGATTCTTCAAATTGCCAACCATTGTCATCAGAATTCGACATAAGAACTCCTAGAAAATTTCATAGTAAATAAGAACTTCTATTAGTTTAACGATTGAGCATGAACATTTCAATGCCCTGAGTCACCATGTCACTTTGACCTTACGCCAAAGTGGTATACCCCTTATTTCCTTGACGAATACCCTCTTTTTAAACTAAACATCAAATTGCGTTTTATATGCAAGACCAATGGGACATGTTAAAATCATCATAAAATTGTAAATGAGCCTTCGATGCTAAAATCCATACTAGTCGCCACCCTCGTCACGCATGTAGCCTACGCAGAACGGTCAAACTTATCGCGCAAAGAACGAGTAAAGCTGCAGGCTATTTACTGGAATGCCGGCGATGAACCGCCCTCCATGGACCCTACGAAGCAAGCGGACTCAGTCAGCGGCTTTTGGCTAGGTCACCTCTATGAAGGGCTCATGCGAACGGATAAGTACGGTAAATTAACTGGTGGCGTCGCGGCAAAGACGGAGCACACCTCTGACTACAAAACTTGGACCTTTCATTTAAGGACGGATGCTAAATGGCACGATGGCAAGGTCGTGACAGCCGCAGACTTCGTTTATGCCTGGCAAAGACTCGTTGACCCTGAGTACGCAAGTGAATACTCATTTATTGCAATTTCAGCTGGACTACTCAATGCGCAAAATATCATTGAGAAAAAAATGCCTAAATCAGCACTTGGGGTTACAGCACTTAATAGCCAAACCCTTAAAGTCACTCTAGAAAGACCTATTCCCTATTTTGATTCTATTACTGCATTTCAGGTGTTTTACCCTGTCCGCCAAGACTTCGTCGACAAGTATAGCAATAACTTCGCGCTCTCGCAGGAAAGTATCATGGGAAATGGTCCTTTTATGCTGAGGAGCTGGAGGCGTGATGAGTCTTTAACTATCGTGAAATCACCATACTACTGGGCAAAAGATGAGATTAAAGCTACCTTAATATCATCACCACAAATGGTAAAAGACTCCCAAGCGAACTTTAATAACTTCCTAACTGGTGGCATTGATTTCACAGGGGCTTCCTCTCCGGAACTTATTAAGCAGGCCCAAGCCGCTAACTTCAAAATTCAAACATTTCCTTCGGGCTGTGTAAGCTACTTAGATTTAAACGTAAGACCAGGTCGTGCTTTTCATGAAAAAGCCTACCGTAAAGCTCTACAGGCAGGGATCAATCAAAGGGAATACATTAACAAAATTCTTGGTACTCCCGGTAACAAACCAGCTTGGGGATTAGTACCTGACTATTTACCAGGGTCGAGTGAAGGCAAAACCTATAGGGAAGAAGTCGGACTCTTTCTTCAGCCAAAAGGGAGTCCGCTCATCCAACACACGCCCAACCTCCAGCCCATCACCATACTTGCGGGAGATAGTGGACGAGCAAAAAAAATAGCTGAATACTGGCAAAATCGCTTAAGCAAAATTCTACCGCATGAAATCCGGGTGTCCTCGGTCCCCTTTAAAACTAGATTACAAAAAACTCGCGATGGTGATTTTGACCTAAGCCTTAGCGGATGGTGTCCAGACTATAACGATCCCATGACATTTATGGATCTATTCACCAGCTTTAATGATAATAATCATACAGGCTGGAAAAACTCTGATTACGACCGTCTCATTCTTTCAGCGCAACAAGCCTCTTCAAAAGAGGAACGGGTAAAACTTTTTTTCCAAGCCGAAACACTTCTCTATGAGGAAGCTCCCATTATCCCGATCGAACAAAGCGGAGGAGGATACCTCTTAGCGCCCGGCTTAAAAGGAGTGAGGCGCCAGGTCTTAGGTGCGGACCCAGATTTCAGGTTTTCCTACTGGGAGGAGAAGAAATAGCCATGGTTGATTTAATTAATTTTTTTCTCAAAAGAGTCCTTTTAAGCTTTGTTACTCTGTGGGCACTCGCTAGTATCACTTTTATATTTATGCGCGCAATCCCCGGAGACCCCTTAACAAAAACGAAGGAAATTCCTGCGGCAGTGCGAGCAAACCTCGAAGAACGCTACGGTCTAAATAAGCCCCTTTGGACTCAGTACACCATTCAGATGCGAGACATCTTTTTCAAAGGTGATTTCGGTGAAAGTTTCCGCACGAGTGGGAGACACGTCAACCACATCATTAAAGAAAATTTTCTGCCTTCCGCAAGTGTAGGAATTCTTGCCGTCCTTTTTGGGACTCTCACGGGCTTGACCCTTGGGGTGATAGCCGGATTAAATCGAAATTCTGCGCTTGATAAAGCTATTATGGTGTTTTGTGTATTAGGGGTCTCCATCCCTTCAGCTTTAATTGCTTATGTCATCCAATATAGCATAGGGGTCTTACCTCTTATTAAGTGGGGCTTTGACCCTGACTTATGGGTTAAACCAGTAGGCTACGGTGAATGGCGCGATTTACTACTCCCAAGTTTTACACTCAGCTTAGGAATTATCACTGTCATGACCCGTTATATGCGTAGTCAGATCGTAGACGTATCACAAGCAGAGTACATCAAAACAGCTAAAGCCAAGGGGGTAAGCCCCCTTGGCATCATCTTTAAACACCAAATCCGTAACGCTATTCTGCCCGTTATTTCGCTGCTTGGGCCTATTTTTGTTGCATCTATTTCTGGCTCCCTGCTGATTGAAACCGTATTTGGTATTCCTGGTCTTGGGTCCGCATACATGAATTCCATCGCAAATAATGATTATAACGTCCTCATGGGACTCACTATCTTCTATGGTGGCTTCTTTATCCTTATCAACCTTCTAACCGATATCCTCTACGGAGTCATCGATCCTCGCATTCGCATGGGGTAAATCGGAGAACCAATATGCAAAGAATATTAAACAGCGAAAGCTTTACACCACTTAAAAAAGACACTCGTAGCAACTCCGAACTGATGCGGCCCACACTCACTTACTGGCAGGATGCCTTTGGCAGGCTCAGAACAAACAAACTCGCAGTCCTATCCCTAACGGTTATCGCCGTCGTTTTTGTAGTTGGGGTTATCGGTCCTTTGTTCTTCCCCCACCCTATCGACGGTATTCCCTTCGAAAATCAACAAAACTCTGATGCCATTGATCAACTCCCCTCATTTGGCGACTTAGCGTTAGTCACGCCTGACACCCCGCAATCCACCGAGGATACTTTTAGTAAGACCTATCAGCAAAGCGCAGGAGCTTTAGACCATGTTTCCTTAAACCTGGCCATCATTGGCGAACCCACCGTCGATGGTGTCTCACTGTCTTGGACCCCGCACCCTCATGCCGATGGTTACCAAATTGATCGCGTCATTCTTTTTGATGAGACCAAGCAGAGTTTACTTACCGAGGGAGTACCTGAGGTAGGTCTGACTCTTGTAGACATCAAAAACCCTGCCCAGATTTCATATACCGATGGCTTAGGATTAGATCCCGCGTTGACTTACGCTTATGTCATTACCCCATACCTTACCGAGCGCGATACAGGCATTAAGTTATACGCAAAAAAATCAAGTATGGTAAAAACCAACCTCCTTCGCACGATCCCCCTTTCTTCTGCCCGCTCGATTAACCCCGGGGTAATTATCGGTGATAAGATTCCAAGCCGCCCCCATATTTTTGGTACCGATAGCCTAGGACGTGATATTTTTGCGCGAATGATTGTCGGTACCAGAATCAACATGCTGCTCGCGCTGCTTGTTCCTATGCTTACGATTTTTATAGGAGTCTTATTCGGAGCATTTTCTGGCCTTATTGGTGGAAAAGTGGATACTTTATGCATGCGGTTTGTCGAAATCATCGACAACTTTCCAGATCTCCTTATATTTATCATGTTGCAAGTCGCGATTGGTAAGGGCGTATTTAGCCTAACCCTTGCTTTAACGCTATTTAGCTGGGCTGGATTTGCGCGGTTAGTACGGGGAGAAGTTTTGAAATTACGTGAATTCGACTTTGTGAAAGCAAGCCACCTCCTTGGCGGCAGTGTGTGGCACAAAATTATCAAGCATTTAGCACCAAATCTTTTGGGAATCATTCTTATTGCCTGGTCTGCTCGGATCCCTGGCGTAATTGCTGCTGAAACATTTCTTAGTATGCTCGGCCTCGGAATCGAACAACCCACTCCCTCCTGGGGAAATGTCGTGTTTGACGCTGCGAAAAATTTACAGGTTAACCCCTTGCAGTTTTTCTTACCAGCTTCAGTACTAGCGATCACACTCTTAGCGTTTTATATCCTTGGCGATGCTTTAAGAGATGCATTTGATCCGAAGTTAAGGGGAGGACACTGATCATGACTCTCCCATTACTTGACATTTCGAACCTACAAATCGAGTTTAAAGTCCATGGCGGCATTGTCAAAGCGGTTCGAGGACTCTCCCTTGCGCTCAATCCAGGAGAAACGCTTGCCATTGTAGGAGAATCTGGCTCCGGTAAATCTGTTTCCATGCAAGCTATATTAGACCTCCTGCCTTCACCTCCTGCCTCCGTCCGAGGAGGCGAAATTCGCTACCTTGGAAAAGATCTCTTAAGCATGTCTGCCAAGGAGAAAAGAGGGATCAGGGGACGTGACATCGCGATGATCTTTCAAGATCCAATGGCTAGCTTAAACCCTACGATGCCTGTAGGAACACAAATTGAGGAAGTACTAAAAATTCATACATCTTTATCTCGTAGCGAACGGAAAGCCCGCGTGCTAGAGATGCTCGATCTCGTGAGGATTCCTGAAGCCAAAGAAAGAGCCCGCCAATACCCCCACCAACTTTCTGGCGGTATGCGCCAAAGGGTTATGATTGCCATGGCCTTAAGTGCAAACCCTAAGGTGCTCATTGCAGATGAACCCACCACCGCACTCGATGTTACCATTCAAGCACAAATTCTGGCCTTGTTAGCAGACCTAAAATCGAGACTCAACATGGCCACCATCATTGTGACCCATGACCTTGGAGTGGTGGCTCGAAATGCTGACCGCGTCATCGTCATGTATGCGGGGGAGGTGGTTGAGGAGGGGGGAGTTTTAGACGTATTAAATCATCCTAGCCACCCTTATACGCTCGGACTCAAGCGTGCTGTGCCTGAGGCAAAAGGGGAGCGTCTCGCCGCCATTGAGGGGACACCTCCCGACCTTTTCGCACCACCGGCTGGGTGTGCCTATGCACCACGCTGCCCCTATGCCATGGCCGTCTGCGAAAAACTACCGCCCCCCGTAGTCGCAAAACGTGAGCGCAAGGCACGCTGCTGGTTACACCACCAAGATGCGCCCGTATGGCCTGACCTCACTCCGCTTGTGGAGAGAAACCCATGATTGAAATTAAAAACCTTTGCAAGTATTACCCAGTCCGCGGCGGAAGCAATGTTCATGCGGTGGATCAGGTGTCGCTTTCAATTAAAGAGGGCGAAACTTTAGGTTTAGTCGGAGAATCTGGCTCCGGTAAATCCACCTTAGGTCGACTCCTCGCGGGGCTAGAAACTCCGACTAAAGGGGAGATGAGTTACCTTCCCCAAGCCCGCGCTGCACGGGCTAAAACAGTGCAAATGATATTCCAAGACCCTTACGGCAGCCTTAATCCCCGCATGACAGTCGGCGACATCATTGCTGAAGGTCCAGACATCCTTAAACTTTGGACTAAAGAAGAACGCAAAACAAAGATACTCGAATGGCTGAAAAAAGTGGGCTTAAAGTCCGAGCATGCTGAGCGCTTTCCCCATGAATTTTCTGGAGGCCAACGCCAACGCATCGGTTTAGCTCGCGCCCTTGCAGTAAACCCCCGGTTTATCGTACTCGATGAGCCTATCTCAGCGCTCGACGTCTCCATTCAAGCTCAGATTGTTAATCTCCTGCAAGACTTGCAAAAGGAGTTTGGATTAACCTACCTTTTTATCGCCCATGGTCTAAGCATGGTCCGGTTTATTTCCGACCGCATTGCAGTCATGTACTTAGGACAAATCGTCGAGATTGGACAGGAATCTAGCGTTTACCAAACCCCTGCGCACCCCTATACGCAAGCCCTGATAGCAGCTAATCCTTCGACGGATCCAGCTATCGAACAAACTAAGCACTTGACCCTGCTCACGGGAGAAATTTCAAGCCCTATTGACCCTAAACCTGGGTGCAGGTTTGTTGCACGCTGCCCCCATGCTATGGACCTATGTCACACTAAAGAGCCAGAGATGAAACTGATCGCACCAGGACATTCTGCCAAATGCCACAAAGTTTAAACCTTTAATTTAATTTTTTGTGCGAGTTCCCTTGCTTTAACGTTATTAGGGTCAAGTGCTAGAACACGCTTTAATGCCTCCACTCCCCCTGCTTTTTTACCGCCCTTAAACGCTGCGAGTGCTCTATTATAGACGACCTTAGCAAGCGTTTTTGGCTCCTTTATAATCCCCTCGGCTTTCGCGTAGAGGCGATCGGCAATATCAAACTTTTGGTGTTGAACAGCAAAAACACCTGCATTATTAAATGCGGCTGCTCGATCCTCATCCGACGGAAGTGCTTTTAAACTATCGACTAGCCCCTTTTCGTCGCCCAGTATTAAGCTAGCAGAGACTAACCCACGGGCAGCGAGTTTATGCTTTTTACTTAAAGCTAAAGCCTTCGCAAATGAGTCTCTCGCCTCAGCGGCACGAAAATCTTTTAACTGAAGATTCCCAAGCTCATAAAGTCTTTCGGAATGGTAGGGGTTTAGCTCTACTGCCCTTTGCAAATAGACCTCTGCCTCTTTGACTTTACCGCGATGCTCTGCCACCTTGGCTTTGAGATGAAGCACCTTAGGTAAATTCCGGTCCACCATCATAATTTCATTTAAAATGCGCTCTGCTTCATGCCATTTACCTAAATGAACATAAGCTTGTGCGAGCTCTCCCTTATACCGCAGATTCTCAGGCTTACGGTCCGTTAACTCAAGGCAATAGTCTAAAGCTTTATCATAGTTTTCTCGGCCTATTTCATCGCTGTAGCGTCCTAATAACTGAAACGCTGCATTAACGGGAGACGAATCATCACAAATACTCTGAATATCGCGCCAAATATCTGCGGCGGTAGGGCCCCCTATTCTGACAAAATTGACATGATATTCAGAAATAATGTTCAAAAAAATTGGTTCAGGATTATCCGCCCAGAGGATGATCGGACGTCTGTCAAAAACCTGGGTACCTCGGGATAAATTAAGCACACCGACTGTCTGCGGCGGCTTCCACTCTAGAACTAAAATAGACTCTGGATTAGCTAAGAGAGCAGTTTTTAATTCATCAACATTCAGTGGCTTTACCATCTTTGCCGTCTGAAACCTATCCATAGCCTGAGAGACAAAATCTCCTATCAGCTTTGACTCAGCAAAGACAATGGTACTAAGCTCCTTTATTTTTTTGGGCTTAGTCATCCACAACCTCATATACATACAAGTATAGAAACTCTGAATTAGCTTCCGTAAGAGTCGAAGGGTTGCCGCACTGGCTACATGACGTAAGTTTAGTAAAAACACTATCCTGTATCACTTGCAACTCAGCAGGCGTGACAACCGCTTCATTATCGTGATCACAACTCACACAACAAAACGGCAATTTAAACGACTTTATGCTATCTCGTCCGCCCGATGGGGGTAAAAGCCCTGGGAGCATCGAGATACCTGTCATCATCGCTGTCGAAACCCGATGAAACTCCACTTCTCGATCTTTTAAAGTATCAAAAAATTGAATCCAGGTTTTACACCCGATACTATTGATATAACTAATGCCACTTAAATCAAATTTGATTAATTTCTCTTTTGGCTCAAATTTTTTAAAACTAGCGTGCTCATTCACAATGCCTTCAAGACAGTAAAACTCACCGCGGCGGTCAATCGAAAATTTTCGTTGCGTATCACTCATATACCTTCCATATTTCTATCCGTATCGGCAGCGTCATTGAAATCTTGATGCTAAGGGCTTAGGATTTCGACCTTGCCACGAAATACTAATGTTTTTTGCGCTGAAATCATCGCACCAAAATCTTGAAATGAATTTGCTAGATCTTCAGAAACAGGTAAAACCCTCTTACCTGATTGCAAAAAGAGGTTCTTTTTATCTAAGGTGTTAAACTTTGCCACCTCATCTGGTTTTAAGAATTGGGTCGCTTCACCTTTAAAGATGACCTTGCCATCGACGGCCTTGCGGATATCATCTAGCTCTTTGGAGCGAGAAGCTGGCCCCATAATTTCCGCTAAAATCACCTTGCCATCAGTCGCGAAAATACCGCTGCCTTTAGGCTCTGGAGCACTTGTAGGCTCAACCTGTATTTTAGGATTCTTTATCAGAAGTTTGACAGACGGCAGATTTTTCGCGGCCTTAAAGATCCTTACGCGGTATACTGCACTTGGTTTTACTACAATTTTCTCCTCGCTCGGTTTTGGCTTTACTACTTGCTTGGGCGCTATAATCGGTGCAGGCTTTGGCACATCGGCTACTGGAACTGGTTTTGGAACCTCAGGCTGTGCCGCAACAGGCTTTTCAACCGGTGTTTCCACCTTGGGCACTAAAGCCGCTGTGGCAACAGGTTTGGAAGACTCCTCTTCTGCAGCTTCGATTGTAACGGGAGAAGGTGCTGGAACTTCTTCAATCGCCTTTTTGGCAACAATCTTCTCACTCAGCGCAAGCTCAACTGGGATATTCAACACCCTCGATGTATCTAAACTAGTCACATGCTCTTTAATCTCTCGTGGCCGCGTGACAGCGACTTTCCGGTCTCCAACGACACTCTGCACATTCCCAGCAGTTTGCGTGACGGCTACTCCTTCAGTACCCTTTTCCTTTTTGAGCCTAAGACTACTTCCACTCCCCTTCACTTCAAAAGTAGATGTTCCCGATTTAATAACAACTTTAGGTGCGATCTGTTGCTCACCACCCTCTACATCCACCTTCAAATCACCACTTACCAGATAGATCTCAGTGTCACCGCCTAACCCCTTAGGTGGATCAAGTTTTATGACTGTATTGGCATCTAAATCCAAATACAGGTTTTTTCCGAGTGCAAGCTTCGCTTTTGATTCCTCACCGGTAGAGAAAAGTTCATTTTCAAAAAGGTTCGAAATAGCCCGTGCTGAAAGCCAATCAAAATCTGATGATTTCCGGTAGCTCACATCACCAGATTTCTCAACAATGCTCGCGACCTCTGATGAGTCACTGCGTCCACCTGTCGCCACCTGATATGAAAAGAGTTGATAGAGCACATAACAAAGGGAAATCCCCCATAGCCCCCAAAGTACGGGTTTTAAAAAGAAAACATCATTTTTTTTTGTTTGAATAGCTTCCACGGCACCCTCGGGGCAGGTTCTCAGGACTCGTTAACTAGGATATCATTATATCATCTTCTCTCCCTAAAGTTTAAGGTGAGCCTGTGAAATTCCCCCTAAGTATGCGAATATTCGTATTAACAACTGCTCTGATCCTCGCTGCAGTAAGCGTTTTATCTTGGCAGAACGGCAAACTATTACGCTCACTCCTGACGAGAAATTTTCAAACCTTTTCCATGAATGCGGGTGAACGCATCTCAAGTGAAATGGAAAAATTTATCTTACGGACTGACCAAGATCTGTATCGCAGCATTCAGTCTAGTGTACTATCTGAAAACGATCAAAGTACAATGGATGCCTTTTTCAAAGGGCATGACGATGCGGTTGCCATTGCTATACTCCGTGACATGGAGGGGCGACTTGATCTAATTCGCAATGTTACCACCCTGAAACCAGCCCCGGATATTCTAACTTCATTTACCTGGCTAAGCAGTAAAATCAAAGAATATCCAGAGAAATTTAGTCATTTTAGCGTGCTTACCTCAGGTGACCAAAAATTTGTGGCCATAGCGCGTCGGTTCAAAGTTCAAACCACCCAAGCCACGTTCTGGGGCATAGCCACCGTTAAAACATCCATGTTTGATAAGCTATTCGGCAAAAGAGATGTTGCTGAGGTGGGACTTGCCGATACAAGCCTTAACCTCTTATCAGGTAATTTTGCCGAGGAAAAGGCATGGTCTGAAATCACCGATCAAAAAACTTTTAAACAGTCCGTAGAATATGGCATAGGCTCAGCCTTTCTTGGTGAGTCACGGGATAGCTCTGGGGAGCGCTGGCTTGGTTCTTTTGTGAGAATTCCTCAGTATGATTTAGTTATTTATATCAGGCAGAATGCAAGTGAGGTGTATAACCGTATTAACCAGCTACTTTATGGCACAGCTCTTTGGAGTGCCTTAATATTCCTCATAGCTATTGCCGCAAGCTTTCTGAGTGCAAACTCCATAACTAAGAAACTTCGTAAAGTAATCGAAGTAACTGAGCGCATTGCACAAGGAGATTTTGAACGAAAAATTGAGGTCAAATCCAGCGACGAAGTCGGACTTCTTGTTACGTCAGTCAATTGGATGGCGGAAAAAATCGCTCAACTCCTCAAGGTCGAAAAAGAGAAGGTTCGCTTTGAACAGGAAATCGGCACAGCGCAGATGGTGCAAGATACGTTTTTCTGCGACCCCGACTATAAATCAAATTCCCTTGAAATCAGTGGCTATCACAACCCCTCGAGCGAATGCTGCGGGGACTGGTGGAGCCGGGTCACCTTACCAAACGGTGCTGAACAAATCTATATCGGTGATGCCACAGGCCACGGAGCAGGGGCCGCCCTTGTCACAGCCATTGCTTACACCACCATCAAGAACCTCTACGAGCTGCATCTCGCCGGAAAAATTCCTGAGCTCACACCGAAAGATGTTTTAAGTAGTTTAAATACAGTCATGGTAGATACCTTAAAAGGCTCTATGTTTATGACGTTCTTGATTATAGAAGTGAGCGCCGATAGAAAAACACTCACTTATGCTAATGCGGGTCATTGCTTTCCTTATTTAATGCCGAAAAATCCAGAAGATGACGATCGGCTCGATAGCGCAAGCCAGCTGCGGGGGCATCGCCCTATCATCAGCCCCGCAAAAGGGCGGGCTGTGTTAGGAGCTGCGCGAGAATCGCAGTTTAGCAATGAAACCATTGAGCTGAAACCCGGAGACCGTATCTTTATGTACACGGATGGATCCTTTGAATTCATTATGGAGCAAGGAAAACAATACGGAGTTAAGAATTTACAAAAAACGATGATGGCTTACAGAAACCTCCCCCTCGCTGATTTTCGCTCAAAACTTTCAGAAGTACTTGAAGAAGAGAGGCGTCGGGGCATCGCAGAAGATGATATGACTTTTGTGAGCGTGGAGGTAGGGTGAACGTACTGACCTTAGCACTAGTACTTTTACTTACGGGGTCAGCTCTCGGCAATTCTCAAACTTTTGTTATAAATCCCGCGTCGCAGCATGGCACGATTATATTACGAAATCAAAGTTTCGGTAGTCTTTCACCAAGTGAAAGTGAAGCGTGGCAAACAATATGCAAAAAAATAGCAGAATCACTCACAACTAATGGGCCCTTTGCTAAAACCACTTGCCTAAGCGGTAAACCAGACCGTTATCAGGATGGATGGGTGGTTGACTTTAGAAAAAAGGGGCGCATGCTTGGGCTTGATGTGTATATGGTTTATCAAGGCAAGCCTCTCTTACTCAGGGAACTCACCTTCACAAGTAACACCGCCCTATTAAAGACCCTAGACTCTGAGCGTACCCGCAGTCTCCTCTCGCGCCTCATTCGCAATGTTATGCCTATAGGCTGGCGTATTGACTTAACTAAAGATGGGCAGAGTTTTGCGATACCACAGGACTTCATGCTCCCCGAAGAGGTCGGGGTATTTGGTTTAAGTTATGATCCTGCTACAAAACACTTTAATCCAGATTTAAAAGGAATCTTTGTCAAATCACCTGGAACTTACAAGCTAAGTGAGGTGATTCATAGTAGTTTAAAGGAGGGGGGAACCCTCTGGATGCAAGATATCAACGGCGTGGATCAGGTGTCCGATCAAATTGAAGTCGAGCTTAAAAAGGACTCTCCTAAGTTACGATTAAAGAGTTATATGGATGTAAATCTTCTCGCCAACTCTGAGTCTTCGCTCCTATCTTACCGTTTAGGCACCCCAAAACGCGTTGAAAATGACCTCGTGCCGATGGGGGGACTTAAATCCTTAAGATTCGATCTGAGATCACCTTGGTTTTTAGGTCTAAGCGCCGGCAAAGAGGACATCGCAGAAGGTATACGAGTTAACGACCAAGTGAGTGAGTCATTTAAGTTTGGCCGGACATGGGCGGGGCTAAGCCTCGGTGCAAGCATGACCTTGCCCAAGGTCGTGATCAGACTTGATATTTCAGCAAAAAAAATGACCTCGAATCTCCACTCGACTGTGGGGATAACAAGCCTGCAATTTGGGAGAATTCCCATTTCGCTAGATATAAAAGATCAGTCGGATCAGGCAGCGGAAGTAAGTTTAGAGACGCAGTGGTCTTATGTTCGAACTAAAGTCTACGGTGAGACCATTAAAAAGAGAGTAACAAGAGCCCAAGACAATCAGTATTTTCTGAATAGCAGGACAGCTGGTGCTGACTTTATGGTAAGGATAACACCCCATCATTGGTATTTAAATGCATACTTATTAGGCTTTGCCTGGGGAACTCAACTCACCCTCGAAGCATTTGATAAGGATAAAGCTCTAAGTGAAAATACAGATTCCGTAACAAACTTAGAGATCACATCCGTGTTTACTGGGGGAGGTTTAGGGGTCACATGGTAAAAATTTTATCCTTGATACTTTTTGGCCTACTCATTCCTACTAGCTTCGCTCAAAGCCCCCTTCCTAAGGGGGGCATAAGGCAAATAACCCTTATAGGTAAGCCTAAGCAAATCCGCGAAACAGAGCCCATTATTAGAAAGTTAGCGCAGGACATAGGGTTATCTTTTTTGTCGGTGAAGGCATTAGCCTTTCGTGCCGCACTTAACAGAGAATCGTTTGATGAGGATCACTTGAGTGGACCGGCCGAAGGAAGTCTGCTACTACTTTATGACGATCAAGATGAATTCGAGGCTACTCTGATTACTCAGGGAAAACACCAATCATTAGGGGAGTGGCCTCTCGATATAAAAGCGCGATCAAGTTACGATGCCATTCGAAGGGCGATCCGAGAGGGGTTAGGTTATGATGGTGTGGTGGTTGCAGTCAAAGAGAGTGCTCTTACCATCGCGGTTAATAGTCCTGTACCGCAAGACGGTGTACAAGGGATCATCATTCCAGGAAGCAAAGAAAAAAGTACTCTTAAAGAGAAATCTCCGAAAGGGAGTGCTATGATTTACGTTGGGGGGAGTAAAGACGGCCTAGCTGAAGCAGAAATTATGCTTGCGGATCCTAGTCACCCCCCAGTCGAGATTGGTAGTAAAATCATCTTTAAGTGATGAGAAAAATGCGAGGAGTTACATCATGAAACATCTTATCATTATCACACTTCTCTCAGCAGGATGCTCGGGCGCATCCTTTAGCGGCGGTACGGGTGGTGACGGGGGAACTCCGCCTGAAACAACCACCACACCTACCACGACCACCACAACGACACCTGCCGCATGCCAAAAGGATCAGGTGGGAGTAACCCTTTCTTCTACACAGGAAGATTGTATCGTTAAAAAAGGTAAAACCTGGGATTTTAAAACTGGACAATGTGTCGATATGCCGAAAGCGACTTTCACTTGTGACTGGACCACCGTCGTCGCACAGTTAACTGCTAAGGGGCTATTAACGGAAAAAGTAAAGACCTCAGCACAAGATGGCTCAAAACTGGTGACGTGCGGACAATCTCAAGATGGGAATCGCATTGGCCTCCAATTCATCCTAGCAAAAGACGGTGCAGGGTCTCTCCCCTGTAGTGGGGTTACCCCTAGTTCTAACCAGATTACAACTGGTTGTTATACTTTTTATCCTAACGGTGGTGGTACCCCCATTCCGGCCGGGCCGAGTGCTGAATACGATGCTTATGTCTTTAACTGCCTAAACCAGATATAACGATGACTGATTCCATCACGATTTCAAGTTTAAAATTTGAATGTATTATCGGCGTACTACCCGAAGAACGGGTTACACTACAGCCTGTCATCTTAGATCTTGAAGTGGCCATTGATTTAGCAAAGGCAGCTTCCAGCGAACGGCTTTCTGATACTTTAGATTACAGTGAAATCACGCAAAAAGTAATGCAGCTTTTTCATGCGAAAAAGTTTCTACTGCTTGAAACCGCTGCCTATCAAACCTGCGGCCTATTACTTAGTTATAAGGGGGTAAAAAAAGCATCAGTTAAATTATCTAAACCTCTCGCCCTTTCAGGCTTAGGCGTCCCGAGCATTAAGGTCACTAAAAAAAAGGGGGAGGCGTGACACCAAAGCGGGTCGTGGTTCTATCTCCCCATTTTGATGATGGTGTTTTTTCCGTAGGGGGCATGATCGCTCTTTTAAGACAGCGTGACATTGCTGTCACAAACACTACGATTTATACCCCGCCCCAACAATGGAAAAAAAACATACCGAGGTGCTTCAGGCCTTATGCTGATTTTGCTCAACGCCAAAAAGAAGATGAGAGAGCATGCCTTCGTCTTGGTGCCACATGCGAGATTTTAGGATTAATAGAGACGGCCTTTAGACCCCCTATGGCATGGCACCCCTTAACTCTATTTGGGAGCCGAGACGTCAATGAAGAGGATCGGGCGTATATTGCAAACTACGTCACAACTCTACTGAGCAAGGATCCAGACCTCATGATTGTAGCTCCCTTAGCAGTTGGGGGACATATCGATCACCGCACCGTCGCTTGGGGGTGTTTGGATGCTATGGTTACACTTAGTGCCTTTAAGCGGATTAGATTTTTTGAAGATCCATATTCCTGCCTTTTACCGTTACGAAATCTTCATCCCGTTACGCGCCAAAACACCTGGATGCACGCACAAAAGCCCCATTGGCTCTCCCTAAGGTCGGCGATCACCGCGGTGGCATTAAAAGCATGGGCCAGAAACCAAACCTATCACCCCGAGCTTAATAGACGACAATGGGAACTCACGTCTTTTAGCCTAACACCAGAAGCAGAAGCCAAAAAAATCGGCGCTATGGCAGAATACTCATCACAGGTCGCTGCTTTTGGTGGAATCGAGACACTAGCAAAAGCTGTGAAGATTTTTCATACAAACTTTGGCTTTGCTGAACCACTCTGGGAATGTCACCCATAACAAAAAAGCCGCTACTGAATTCAGTTGCGGCTTTTTTATGGTGGAGGATAGGAGAATCGAACTCCTGACCCCTAGAATGCAAATCTAGTGCTCTACCAGCTGAGCTAATCCCCCAGGGAGACTCAATATGCAATAACTCGAAAAAGTTGGCAAGCATTCTTTTAATAAAAAGATATTTTTCTAATTTTATAAATAATTTAAGGTATTTGCAGCCTGAATTTAATCTCAGTCCACCCTGCTTCTGCTCTACCATATTGGTTCTTACGGGGCTTAAATTTCACGGCTAATGCGGCATCAATGACCCTTTGGTCCATGCCAAATCCGATCTTCTTTTTAAGGTCAGCTTCTTTAACTATTCCTGCCTCATCCACATAAACATCCACAACAAATGTTCCTTCAAGTGACGCGTCTAGAGCTTGATCTGTATACTGCGGTATCTTCACCGACTCTTTAATGAGCTCGGCAGGAGCACTTAAATCCCCCGCAAGAGCCGCTGGTTCTTGATCAAGACGAATACCCTGATCTTCAACCATCAAGGTATTCCCTAAAGGGATTGCAACCGTACCCGTCTCTGACGTTGCGTCTTTACTCACCCCTAATACCGGTGGCGGTGGGGGAGTATTCGTTAAAGGCCTTGGTTTAGTTGACGGAGTTTTTTTCGGCTCTTTTTTCGGAGGAGGAGGCTTCGCCTCCTCTTTTTTCTCAGCCTGAGGTTCAGGGGGCACTTCTATGACCTTAACTTTTACCGGTTTAGGCTTGATAGTTTTACCTTCATCTCTACCAGATAGCAAAGAAACTCCAATTAAATGCAAAGCTAAAGACCCTGCAAAAAGAAGTGCCCATTCTGTAAAGTTTTGACGCTTTATCATCATGGGCACTATTCTATCTTAAAATTTGCTTAAGATGTACTCTAGGATCTTTTTCTTTTTGTCATGATGAGAGGCACCATCATCATACTTATAAGACTTCTGAGTTGGAGTTTGACCTGGGGTTTGACCAGGAGTTTGACCTGGGTGGTGACCTTCATCCCAATCATGGCCACATTTCTTTCCTTCATAGCTTTCATGCTTGCCAGCATCACAGTCATCATCAACTGGTGGCTTATTTGATGGGATTGGATAGCATCCATCAAATTTAACATTGTTTACTTGTAAACTGCCGACCATGGACTGGGCCACAAGATAACCTTTCACAATACCAGCGGAACCATCGATTGTAGCTTTAGGAGCTAGCACAGACCCTTCAACTGATATTTTAGTAATGTTCAAGCTAGTTGCTTCATGGAAGTTAAAGAGTACTTTACTTCCCTTAACACCCTCAAGGACCACCGACATCGTACCAAAGGTGACTGCAGAACCACTAACATTGATGATAACGGTGCTTTCTGCTGGTGCTTTAATAAGAATTTTACCTGCGCTAGCAACCTCTGCTGCGGAAAGTCTAGCTACTACTTCTGATGAGCTACCAGAAATCGTGAAAGTCTTCTTACCATCAGACTGGTTTGCTGAAACCACATTGGCATTTACAGCTAATGCTGCCATTTTAGCAGATAATTCTAGACCTTGACTCTTAGCATTTGTGAAATCAAAGGCGTCACTATCTTTCCTCGATGGGAATGCAAAGATCCATTTATCATCATCCATTGTTCCGCCATAAACAACAACTCCATTAGGGGTTGAACCGCGAATCAAGGACAAATTTCCAGATACAATCACTTGCTCATCGTTCGCATTTTTTGGCAAGCCATCTCCAGCAGAATAATCGGTTAACTTACCATTGCCACCAATACCTAACCGTCCTTGTACATCACTAGACTTCAAATCCGCATCGGCAAAGATTAAAGCATTAAACTGGTAAGGCACGGTTTTGTCTAATGGTAGACAAAGTCCAGGTACTTCATTACCTTTTGAACTATCTAGGTTTGCGCTAGCTCCTAAATTTCCAGAATTTTGCTCATTTTTGCTTGACCCACTAAATCTCCCTCCGGATGGGCTTATGCCACCAAGGCCATTACAACCCACCAGGTTTATGGTCGACATTGCTCCAAGTACCAGTACTGTTTGAATCTTCATAATCGCTGCTCCTTTACAGTTTGTGAAACGCTACCAATTCCTGCAACATGTAAAGCAAGGCGTAGGCCAGATTTTTCCCCTGTTATTTCAGCCCACTAACAAAACCTCGGGTGTCAGCAATTTAGACAGTGCGTATACTTGTGACATCAAACCTTTGGCAACCATTTGCAAACAAAGTATTATACTACTATGCCTAATTGGGAGCGTTCATATGCATCTT
>JACCDO010317004.1_pt1 | contig 18114 bp, 27 predicted proteins | sample 7446101 | NCBI WGS metagenome assembly JACCDO01 (sample SAMN15323440, study PRJNA562643) | freshwater metagenome | isolation source: river surface water | place: USA:Blue River Watershed | collected 2017-08-16 | reverse complement strand
GATGGATGCTGCTTTAGGTATCTTTTGATTTCTTTCTCATTTTGAGGAGTCAATGTATACTTATAAGATCGAGCTTCTTTTTCAACTGGCCTTGAAACTTCTTCAGTTTTAGGTAGCTCTTTCTTAACTTGTTCTTGATCCTGTAATGCATCAGCAATTCTATTTAACAAAGATTGTGAAGAGTTTCCACGAATGACGATTACTGTTGTAGACATGATTAAATCCTTTTTGTGATTTTTACATTCTTATATTCTTCAAATAAAATAATAAATAATCGTTAATAGAGTTTATATAATAATTAACAGGAAACTAAATCTGATTTCCTTTGACACTACCTGTTGCAAAGATTTCGATTGCATCACTTAGTGTTTGTGTTGAAAATTGTGAAGGTTGTACGCCTACACCATTAATGATAACATCACGACCATATAGATTTTCACGAGTGATTAAATCAGCTACAGTCATATTGTTTTCGATTTGAATTTGTCTTGCACCAGGTCCTGGTACGACTACAAGCATTGCTGTTTTCATATTTTTTCCTATTGTTGTGATTGAGCTTTCTTAAGAGCTCTTCTTTGATTCTTTTGTTCTTGAATTTTAAAACGTAGACTTTGCATTGTTGTTCTTAGATCTGCTAAGCAAGATCTAATACGTTTACCTGCAGCGCCATTTCCTTCGTCAAACTTAACAGCTTCAACTTGTAGATCAGTTAAAGTTTGAGCTAAAACTTTTAGTTCGTCTTGAACTTTAAATTCTTGTTCTTCCATTTTATCTCCTAAATACCAAATACAGAAAGATTTGGAGTATTTGTAAAAATAATTTTATCTTTAATTTGTACTTCGTTCTTATTTCGCTTTTTAGAATACAAAGCACATAGTAAATGTACCACAGTTGATGCGACTTGACAAGTGAGAGTTGTAATAATTCTTTCGTTGCAAGCGCTTTCTGTTACTTCTGAATCATCTTTAAGTAGTGATTGCCACTTCTGAACCTTAATTTCATTGCAACAGTCTAGGTAATTGATCTCAGCATGACTGAAACCCATTCGAGTTTCAAATGCATTATTTACTAGAATGTTACCTTTAATTGCGTTGCCAATATCTTTTCTAGCAGATAAAGAATCGACAGTAATAATCACTGGACCATCTAAAAGATCAGTGTGCTTTGATGATTCAAAGAAGTAATCGTGAGTTTCAATCTGAATTTCTGGATTGAATCTTAGTAATTGTTCTTTAAGCGCAATTACCTTTTTCTTTCCGATATCATCATGAGTATAAATTTGATTAGGTAAATTGTGAGATTCTACGATATCTAAATCCCATACTCTAAATTTATGCCAACCCATTCTAGCTGCTAACATAGCAATCCAAGAACCGGTTGCACCTACACCAATAATATTCAATACATATTGATTTGAATCTTCGGGACCGAAGAATGCGCTGTGTCTTAAAAATGATACTGTCATTATTTTGTAACCGATGCTATCTTTTGTTCGAAATGAAATTCTTCAACTAACTCGTTAACTAGCTTTTCGTTTTCTAGTTTTTGAGCTTCGTAAATTTCATTCATATAGTTTAACATTTCTAAACAAACTCCAAATGTTGGCTTTTGTTTTGTTTTGAAAAATCTTTTAAGTTGAGTAGTGAATAGTTTTTCAGGAATCTCTTTCTTTCTAACTGAGAAGATATCTTTATCTTTTCTTAACATTTGAAATAAAATTAATCTTTGTTGATCTGGTAGTAATTCGTCAATTCCTTGAATGAATGCGTTGATTTCCGCTTCGTTAATAACTTTTAAATTACTATAATAAGATCCTGAAAAGATTTCATCAAGAACTAATTCTGATTCACTTCTTTCATCTTTGTAGTTTGTAGCTACTGGCAATGGATCTCCCCATAAACTACTATAATCGTTTTGATAAGAGTATGATGTAGCATATGTATTTCTAGATACTGGTCTAGCAGTTAAGCCAGGACCTTTAGTAAAGTTAAAAGTAGATACTGGTGCTAGTTTTGCAGGTTCTTTAAATTTAACCTTAGCTTGTTCATCAATCCAGCTACAATTACTTGTTAGATATTCAATATCTAGACCTTCATAAATAAAGTTTGTTTCTGGGTCCCATGCTCTACAATAATATTGATCTTTTTTGTTAAAGATTAACATGATTACTGGTGTTTTATTTTGTTGAGATGTATTTGTCTGGATCATTTGATTGAATTGAGAGACATCTTGACTGCTAGGATTTACGCCCATATTGTGATGACTGTGACACCATACAAACATCTTGCTAAATTTATTACTAGCTTCTTGAATTCCATGTTTTTCTTTTAGTTCATTCCAAAAATTAACCATCATATTAGAATCAGTGTCGACTTCTACTGTTGAGCATGTTTGTTCAGGAATAAACATCTCTGATACAACAAAATCGCCGTCCTTATCTTTTTCTACTAAATGAAACCATTGTGCTTCTTTAGGAGCAATATCAACAATATGTTGAATTTGTTGCATGAGACTATAACTCATGTATATTCGTGGAGTTGTTGCATTCATAATATTAAATTCGCTAATACATTTCATAAGTAACTCTCCTTAGTTGTTTCTACTTGTGTAAGGTACATAACCCGTATTGTTCACTACATTCACATTCACTGTTGTTTCTAATTCTTCTTCGTATTCTTCATCTTCTTGTTCAACTACCCATTCGTCATGATAGAGTCCACATTCTATGCAATGTCCATCATCATCGTGCTCATCATGGTCACATTCTCTATCACAATGAATACAATGACCATCTTCGTATTCAGTGCAACTATGATCGTCATATTCATCATGTACTTCATCTTCTGGAGTAACAGATGTCATGATTTCTTTAGCAATTTCTTCTGCTGTTTTAGCTTCTAATTCATTATGTTGTAATGTCTTTGGAAAATGAATATAATTACGACCCCAGTAATCTGCACTATTTGCGCTAGTCAACCAAATCATTGCATTGACAATAGTCATAGTCAAATCACCGGTAGTCATTGATTTCCAAATATATGGTGAAGCTTCACCTAAACAACAATATCTATTATTACTTTCATATAAAGATAAGAATGCTATTGTTTTATCTGAGCCATTTAATGTCGTTGAAGATGCATGTGGATGAATATAAGCCGTCTTATTTGATTCATTCCAACCGATAATTGAAGTCGGATCTAATAAAGAGATATGCATCTTTTCTCCGTCATGTAAGAATAAGGTATAAGGGCCGCCATACACTACATTCTTATCACTGCCATCAACTTTAATTCTTACTGGCTTCAATACTGAGAAAACTAACGTTTTGATTTTCTTTTCACCACTATTAGTTATTTCTGTTTCTATCTTATTAATTCTAATATCATTCATTGCTAGGTTTTTAAGATATGGATCTAAGTCATATCTATTTTCTTCCATAGCTTTTTTGATTTCTAGATTATATTCTTGATTTGCTTTCTCTAATAACTTGTCTGCTTTTAGCTTTGGCTTGATATAACCTGAGATTGAAGATACAGATTCTTTATAAGATGCATTCAACATCATTGATGTATTTAATTGCTCTTGCAGTTTTAGTTTTTCTTGTCTTATTTCATTGTTCAGATTTCGAATCTTCTTTTGTTGAAACAAGATAGTTCTACACAAATTAGTTAGTTTCAAACCATTTTGATTAAATGTTTCTACTGCCGAAGTGTATTTATCTGCGATATCTTTCGCAATGTTCTTTTGTTTTTCAATCTTTTCTCTAGCATTTTCAGAAATCTTTGGCTTTGCAAATAAAGATGCAATTACCTCTTGTGGGACTTCATTTTTAATAACTTGATTTCCATTTGCAATTCGATTTTCTAAATTACTTAAGGTAGCATTTCCAAAGATCTTCAATAGATTTTTGAATTGTTTATTGTTATAGATACTAAATCTTGAAGCAACGGTATTTAGTTGTCTAAGGAATTCTTTTCTATCAGTAAAGAAAAGTGGCGCTTTTTGTTTATTAACTGTAGAAGATAATAATTGTAGCATTGCTTCTTGATAAGCAGTTTTCTTGATTAAAGCTGTGATACTTCCAAAGTTCACTAAGATTACCATAAAACCTGGTTTTGGATCTTTCGATTCACTAAAAGTTTCAAAGTCATCATAAGTGATTGGAACCATTACTGGAACAAAACCATAGCCATTTAACAAGTCTCTTTCTTTGATTTCTTGAACTTGCCAATCTGTTTCTTCTCCAGTGAAATCTGGAATTAAAGCTTTAATGAAGTTCTTTTTCTTTTCTTTTCTAAAAACTAATTTCTCTATTACTTTTGGTGAGAGAAAATGAGTCTTGTCTTTATTTCTGTCTTCGATATATTCGTATTTGAGATAGTTTATTTCGTCAATCTCAAATGCATCAAGTTTAAGATCGGTAACCTTGACTGTACTATATGTCGTTTCTGATAGGAATAAAATATCTCCACCAGTTGTGCCAAAATCCATACCTTGATTAGCTGCTTTATAATAGTTTTCTTCTGTTTCTAATTTATCACCCCAATCATATCTCATACTCGAATCGTAAATGAGTTCAGGAACTACGGGAAGTGAATCAAATTGAGTAAGTAATTCTTTAGGAAACATACTAAAGATCTTTCCTTCAGTTGTTTCTCCAATTACATTTGGTGATACGCCAATCGGTACATCATCTTCAAATACGATAGTTTTGCTATCTTTTTGCGTTAGAAAACCTTCAGTAGTGATTTCGTTTACTAATGGCTTGTATGCAAACATTTGATCTCTAAAACGTTCTTCGCGCGATACATAAGTTTTTGCCATCTTATTTCTAACTGACCAATCATGATACATTTTATTATCTATTAATTGTCTAGCTAATGCTTGATCTTCATTATATCGCACATAGATACGTTCAGGTACATAAGTTAAATAATCTTCTACAAAGAACTTAAAGAATTCATGCAAGGTTGATACATATGTATTAAATGCTGCTGATGCTTTGTCATAGGCGTACTTTTCATTAGAAAAGAAATCTAAATTTCCACTATTACTTCTGTTAATATCAATCATTTGACGATATGCTTCGTTATCTACAAAGTTCTTAGGCGCTTTTGTTTTATTCAAAAACATTTCGTTTGCCCAATACAGTTGTTGTGTTAATTCAGCGCTAATTAAATTATTTTCGTAATGATAAGTAATAAATTTATCGAAAAATTCTGACATATCAAAATGTTCTTGTTTTGCTAGTGCAATTAAGTTTTTAACATCAGTCAAACTAACTGGTTTCATTTCAACATAAGCAAGTGTCGAAATTGATTTTCCTACTACATTGCTATTATTGCCTCTTACTTTTATACAAGGATTTAAGTCATAAATTGATTGAAATTCTTTTTGAGCTCTATTTGAAGTTACTCTGTTAATTGCAATTAAACCTTTTGAACCTTGATAAGTTGTGAATCTTTCGTCATAAATTTCGAATGCTAGTTTTATTCCCCGAACAAAATTTAGGCTAACTAATTGCTTTAAATTATGAAGCAAAGTGCCTTTTGTTCTATGTCTATAAGGTTGATTAACTTTTTTATTTGATGCTACATTTACATCTTTTGCTACAGCAATTCTACCTGACGCCAATGTAGGTAAATATGCACGTAACATTAAGCCACATTTATAAAGCCAATCATGAGTATTACAATAAGAAACAAATCTCTTTAAATTATCCTTATTTTTAAATTTTAATTCTGTTTCCGCATAATTCACATCAATATGATAACTATTAAAATCAGGAATTAAATTATAATTTTCCATTGTTGAACGATTGAAAATTGAAAATGCACCTTCTAAAAAGAAGTAGCTACAATCTCTATCGCTCTCGTCGAAAACATCTCTAGTCCAATATTTTCTTTTCTCTGTAGTAATATTACTCTTCGTTACTATCATCTTCTTGCTCCTCTATTTTTAGGTTAATATTTTCATTTAATGAAAATTGGTTATTTACTACTGCCGCTAAACTTCTACATTCTGGACAGTTAAAGAATCTTTCTTGTTTTGGATCGAATTCTTCTGGCGGAATATATTCAACCCAACCGCACGATTCATAATTTAAACAATATTTCTTCATGTTAAATATTCTTCGAATTCTTCTTTGTATGGATTATCTTTGTGAGATAAAACCTCTTTTAGTGTATTCCACATGTTTAGTTCGGTACTTGCATACTCGACGTCACCTGCCGAATTAACTACAGAAGCTTCATCTCTCTCGATTTTGAAATATGATTTATCTATATTTTCTTTTATTTGATGTAATAAATTATAGACGGTTTCTCCAATGTCAAGTTCATATCGAGCTTTATATTTTACTATTCTCGAAAATAGAGTATGTACTTGATACATCTGTTTTTCGTGATCAAAGTTCTCTAGTTTGAATCTTTTCTGATTCATTGACAATTGGTTTCGACTTATATTACGTAAACATTCATTTGTCATATATAAGTCATTCTTATAATAAGCACAGCATGATATCGTAAAATCAAAATTCTCAAATAAATTTTGCAAACTACTAAAGTTGGATTTTACTATTTGAAACTTAACTCTTTCTTCTCCGTCTATATGCATGCAGGATAATGCATTTTCTGTTTCGAAAGTGTTTGTGTCATATAATATCTCTTTAAACTTATTGTAGTCTATGTTTGATTTGGGATAGATGTCGATATCAGCATATTCTTTATCTGGATAAAAAATTGAATTGATTGCAAAACTTCCTGCAATCGCAAAATCTATATCGTGATATTTATCTTTGAAAATCCATTTTAATTTTTCATTTATTTTTTCTACTATTTGTTCGTGATTTTTTACTAATTGATTTTCTTTTGTTGACTTATATATTTTTACAATCCGATTAGGATATAAAAATTTTGTCATTTATTTTTTATCTTTTTGTTTGATTAGATAATCTTCTCAAGTTTTCAATAGCTTGTTGAAGGTAATTCACAATATCAAATTCATCGCTTGTTGAACTATCTTTTAAAGGTGTATAATCTTGCGCTGATTCAATTTCTAGACTTGTCATAGGTGTATAACCTTGATAACTGTAGTCATCATCATAGTCATAACTGTCATCATCATCAAATTGTTCTTCATCTGGCTCTGCTCTTTGCAAAGGCATAGGTACATAACCTGAAGTAGATTTATCGAGTACAGTAGTAATTGATGTAAGATTGTATTCAAGTCCTTGTACTTCTACAGGTGAATCAGTATTTAAATATGCTTGTGAAACCTTTTCTCTCATTTGCTTTCGAGCTTGTTCTTTTGCAAGTACTGCGTCGTTATCTGGATCGTTAGAAGTAGGTACAGTAACTCTCTCGATAGAAAAAGCTTCAAATCCCATATTTACTTTGATGTTGTAAGTTGTGTTGCTCATATGAACTCCTATTGGTTTTTCATTTGGTTTAGCATAGATTCAAATAACTCATTTTGTTCGTTTTCCAATTGAGCTATTTTTTGTTTCAAGAGTTTGTTTTCTTCTAGTAAATTCAAATATTTGTATTCGATTTCATTAGTAGGAACATCTCTATATTTCACATAATAAATTGCAAATCTTAAAGCATTGTGTGTTAGGTAACCTAAAGTGATAATTCCTAAGGCTGCTATTAAATTAGCAAATATAGGTAAAATCCAATAGCCTTGATAGAGTTGTCCTAGATCCATATTGCCGCCAGTGCATTTATGAAAATGATCAACGCTTGCAATGTTTTAATGACTTTTTCTACATTCATAATAACTCCGTATTAAAAGGATTCGTATTTTACGTATCTTTGTTCTATATTCAGTTGTCGTTTTAATCGCGCAATTAAAATCTCCAGCATATTTTTTTGATTTTCGTTCATCACTGACATAGTTACGACTTTAATAATAATAGTATTGTCGTTTCTTATATCAATGTTGTCATTCGCATTGTATTCAACACCTAAGTATTGATAGATGAATGAATTTGTATCAATTACAAAATGTGGAATTTTTTGTTTTTCTTTTAAAATCAAATTGTACATAGATTCGCTAGTTGTTCTAGCTATACCTACATATATATTTGACTTTTCGTTATCTGATTTTTCAATTCCTAATTCTTTTAGTTCTTCTTCTACTAAAGAATACTGAATTGTATTTAGCATTGAATAATCTTTTCCATATAAAGTTATCTTATTAGTATGAATATCTGGGCTTTTTCTTCCTCTTTGAGTTTCTAATTTAGCAGATTGCTTTACTGTATATAATTTTTCAAATGTTTTATAATCGATAACCCCTGTAGCGTTTAAATGATGACTTTTCTGAAAACGAAGAATACGTGAATATAACTCTGTGTCTATCTTCTTTGTTTCGAACCATTCTGGTTGCCAGTTGAATTCTTTCCACGAATCTAATAGATCACTAATTATATTTAACTCTTCGTCTGTCATATTAAGCTCTTTGTTCTTTTCTAACTTCTAGTTTTTGAATTTGTTGCGCTACAATTTCAAATGTAAGTACAGATTTTTTATTGTTTGTTTTTACATTAAAAGTTCTTAGAATGCCATAAAGTTTAATTTTATCATTCTTTTTCATGTTTTTAACAATATAAGTAGCTAGGTTATTCCAAGCTGTGCATGGGAACTCTAGAAGTTTAAATTTAGTCTCTTCGACACCTTCTTTGTTTTTAATTTTATAAGGTTGAGAAACTTCCATTTTGAAATTCAAGACAGGCTTTGCACCATCTTTTTGCGAAGTGTTTTTCATTTCTAAATCACTAATAATTTTACCTGTAGCTTGCCACAAATTGTTTTTATTTAGAATTTTGTCATTGAATTTTCTTTGGGGTCTCTTTGTCTTTTTTACTTCTGTTGTTGTTGTTGTTTCCATTGTTCGAACTCCATACGTTTTTGTTTAGTTAAGTTATAATTTTCCATCGCAACCGGCCAGATTTCCTCTGCAAATTCTCTCATTGCTTTTGCAACCATTCGAATTTCCCATTGCGCTGACTCTTCTTCTCTTAAATCTAGAAATTTTAATAAGTTATTTAAATCTGTACTCGCCCAGTATGTAGTATACAAGTTATTTGGCAAAACCATTCTTGCTTGTTCTCTACATACTCCAGCATCCAACATTTCATTGTATAATCTTAAGCAATTTTCAGAATGATTTTTAAGACATTCTGAAGCTTTAAATTCATGGATTGATTTTTCGCCATGAACTGATTTCACAGTTGGATTGAAATCTTTAACATCAATTGATGCTTGTCGATTGTTTTCATGTTGAACTCTAAAATTTTCAGGTAAATAGAATTCAATATTTTCTTCAGTATATCGACGACTTGTTTCGCTATACGACCAAGTTCTATGTCTCATGTGTTGCTTAGATACAAAGATAGGTACTTTTACTCTAAATACAATTACGTTATGTTCGAAAGTACTAGTATGTTTGTCTGACATTAAACGTTTAAGTAATTTTACGTCTTGAGGTGTCATGTCGGTCTCTTTATATTTCTCAAATGATGCTCTTGCTGCATTTACAATAGTCATATCGTCATTTAAATGAGAAACATAATGTACGAAACCGATGTCATCACCTACTTCGTTGTAGATCTTTTTGATTTTGTTTTGAGGAATGATATGCATTTTTTTCTATTTCTTTTCTTATAAAGGTTTTTATTTGTAACATGAATAAAACAAATAGTACTAAAAATAATTCTTTAGAAATTAAAACTAAAACTAAAGAAAATAAGAATAATGCTATTTTCATTTATTCTCTTCTAATGACATAATAAAGTTTTTGTAAATCGTCTACTAAAGTTTCTAAATCGTCTTTTTCAATTTTATCTCGAATGTCTTGAATCTGAGTTAACATAATAGCTTCATGACCATCTGTTTCTTTTTGACTATATTGTTCTTTAATATTTCCTAAAACTTCAGTTACTAAACTGAAATTAAATGATTGAAGTTTTTCAAAGAATTCGCAAAGGATCCTTAGTTTAAGAATAATATCCATAGCTTCTTCTCTAGTTTCACTAATTTCTAAGTTTTCATCTAATTTCTGTTGTAGCTTTGTATTTGAATAGATTACTTCAAACAATTGATCTACGAAATCAGTACCTGTATTAAGAAAAGAAGAAAGATATTCTCTTTCAATTGGCTTGTCGTTGTAATGCATAATTTTCTCCTTAGAATAAATGAGCATCATCTGTATTTGCTACAGATTGGGTATGAGTTTCTTTTGAAATATTTAAAAATATTGTAGTCTTAGGAACTACTACGAATGGATTACTACCACCCGATTCTATACTTTCTTTAGTTATATCGTTCCAATAATGATAACCTCGTAATAAATTTTTATCTCCGATTTGTTTAGGCCATTGCATCTTCTTTAAAGAATCTAATAGATTTAAAATCAAAAAATGAGAGACTTCTTTTGTTTCAATATCAATTGTTAGATTTTTATAATCAGAAGACATTTTGAAATATTGATTATAAATATTGTCAATGTCATAGCTTAAAGCAAAATTTCTTGGACTAGGTTTATTAAGTAAGGTTAGTTTTGGTTTTTTTATTGTACATTTAACTTTGTCAATAATTAGATCGTTGCAAATCATTTTTTCAAAAGCATCAAGATTTTCACTCTGAGTTATCAACTCAATAATTTCTTCAAAACTTTTATTAAGATTGTATAATTCTAATGCAAAGTTAAAGATTTTCATATTAGTAAGTTGTATATACGCTATAAAATTGGTAGTAAAAAATGACCAATCTCGTTGAGCTATATTAATTTTTAGACGATACATCTTTCATTTTCTTCTTATGTATTTTATGTAACTTGCGTGCAATTGATTTAATTGTACTAGCGTATTTTTTCCCTGATTTCCAACATTTTGTTTCTAACGAAATTACTCTACACTGAGAATTATAATCAGAACAAACTTCTACTTGTTCGAATTGTTGGCAATTAGGTCCTTTAGCATATTTCAATAGCATAGTTTCAAAATCATATTTCTTGTAATTCTCTAAATGGAATTTAATAGCAATTTCAATATTAAACTTTGAATCTTTTAAACTTTCACAAGTAACTTTTTGTTCGTTATGTTGCTCTTTAATATATGCAGGTGCGACTTGCATTAAGCCGCATTGAGGGTTCTTTGCTTTCTTTACTACTTCAGGTTGCCAACGACTTTCGTTATAAATCATGGCATGTAGTATGAAAGGCTTTAAATGTTCTTCGATACCTTTGACTTTTTCAAATACTTTGGATTTTTCAATTACGAAGTCACGCATTGCACATGCATGCATTCTAGCTTCCATGTTCATATCTAGTTTGCGTGAATCTTGCGGATTCTCAAACCACATCTCACACATTGCTTGTAAAAATAAATCAATCATTTATATGCTCGTCTATAATCTCGTTAAAAATCTTTTCAAATCTATGAGATTCTAACACAATTTTCTTTAACAAGAAAGGTCCAAAAATAATTGAGATAACACTCATTACAATTAGAAAGTGAAACCAAAATATAAGTGAAATGGTAACGTCTAATTCGTCTTCAGTAATTGTTTTATTTAAACACTCCATAAATGTTTTTGTTAGGAATACAGTGCTCGTAACAGCTATAGCTATCCATAAAGATAATAATATTTCTATCATTATAGTCTCCTTTATATAAAAAATTAGAAAAAAGAGACCTGCAAGAATCAAACTTGCAAAATCGTATCCGATTCCCATCAGGGGTCTCATATTCGTAGTATCGCTACTACGACTATTCTGCATCCGAAAGGTTAATAAAAAATGCAGAATTTACTCAGAAAAAGGTCTTCACCCTAACAAAGGATTTGAATGTTAGATTGTGGAATTTTTCTTTTTAGCTTTTCGAATTCATCATGCAATTCATATTCATTCTTTGATGACGTAACAAAAGCCCAAACTTCTAGTACTGAATCGCCAGCATACTCAATAGTTTTTGCTTGAACATTGTGCGCAGCTGGGATTTCAAACAGAATTGTAGTTTCTTGACGATCTAAATGTGTTATGTTTAGATTCAAATAAGAAATTCCGTTTTGTAGAATAACATTGTGAGATATTTTTAACATGTTGTCAACAGTTAATTGACCAAATAAGACATTAGCAGTTAAAAATCCCCAATTAATTGAAGAAACATTCTTGTCATTAGATAAAATAATGTTTGTCATTTGTTTACTCCTTGAGAGTGAAATAAGAAATGGGCCCGCTGGGGTTTGAACCCAGGACCCGCGGTTTATGAGACCGCTGCTCTAACCACTGAGCTACAAGCCCTTAAGATGGATGCTAATTTATACTCTTAATTAGCAAATGGGTCAGTCAAACTTAACCTCAACACTTCAAAAAGGAGCTATGCATAAAAATACGCAATTTAAATAGGCACAAACTTACTCTGTTTTATGCCACTCAACAACAAAAAAGGACTACGTTATGTTCAACTTCACAACATACGTATCTTATAGCTTAGAACATATAAGATTGTCAACAAATTCTTTTGCTTCTTTTGTTTGTATTCCTGCAAGATGATCAGCTCTTTCATTCATGGGATGTCCGTTATGACCTTTTACCCATTTATATTCGACATTATGAAAATCGTTCAACTTGTCCAGTTGAATCCATAAGTCTTTATTAAGAACAGGCTTTCTTGCAGCCGTTCTAAAGTCATTAATTTTCCAGTTCTTTATCCAAATAGTAATTCCGTTCTTAACATAAATACTATCTGTATAAATTGTCAAACTAGTAGGTTCTTTAAAATATTCTAAAGTTTTAATAACAGCTGTTAATTCCATTCTGTTATTTGTAGTATCTGTTGAAAAATCTGACAACTCCATTAGTTTGTCATTAATTTTTATTACTGTTGCCCAGCCTCCAATAAACCCAAACTCCTCGCAACAAATACCAGGGCGACGACCGTCGCCATATAAAACGCTTGAACCATCAGTATACGCTTCAATTGTATTTGTAGTAGTTTGAGTTTGCATTTGAGGTGATTGCCTTTCGAAACGTTAAAGAGATTCTCTCTCCAACGTTTTCTTTTGTTTTAAGTACAGCGTGTTCGTAATCAGTTTGACAATTGTTTTTCATAACGATCATGTCTCCTAATGACATAAGAAAAGATTGTTTTTCTTTTGTTTGTTTGTTTCGTAATAAAAACTCTCTAGGGTTGCCAAATGAAACTCCAGCAATTGTGCTGTTAGGACCTAGAAAATTTTCATCATCTGAATGCCAAGTAATAGAATCATTTCCATCTCTATAATATCCATATAAGATAAAATTAAATTCTTGATTACAGATTATCTCGACATTCTCTTTTAGTTTTAAAATCCATTCTGGATGCATATTCCCTTGGTTACTATAGTAATTGCCTGTGACATATGTCATTCTAGGCGTAACAACAGATAACCCACGGTCTCTTTTAAAGTATTCAACTTGTCGCCAAGGTATTTGCGATTTGAGTAAATTAAATAAATTGTTAGCATAAGTCTCCGGAACGAAATTTTTGTAAAAATCTACGTGATTATTGTTTTGAAAACCCATACTCTTTTGCTCTTTCAAAGAATGTGCTTTCATCTTTAAACATCATAGATAGCTTTTGAGAGATTTCATATGCAGTTTCATGATCTGCGCCAGTTTCTTTTAAGAAATTGTACAGTTGAATTGCATTTGAAGTTTTATTATTTAAGTTTTCTTCAATCTTAGAGTAATTGATTTCTAAATGATCAATTACAAAATTCATCTTATCTAGCATGTTGCAAATAATATGAAATGAATCTGGAATGATTACTCTTTCTACTGAAGAATGACTAATGTCTCTATGATTCCAACTTACAATGTTTTCTAAAGAAGCGTGCATATAAGATCTTAATAATCTTGATAGCCCGCAAATATTTTCACATGTAATTGGATTCCTTTTGTTTGGCATCGCAGAAGAACCTTTTTGTTTGTCTTGAAAAGGCTCAAATAATTCTTCAATGCCTGTTTGAGAATGCAACCTGATATCTGTTGCAATCTTTTCTAAGCAACCACCTAGTAGTACTAATTCAAATAAAATCCTAGAGTAATTGTATCTAGGAATAATTTGAGTTGTTTGCTCTTTTCTGGGATTAACGTTGATGGAATAGATTGAAGCTAAAGCATTTTCTACGTTTTCATTAGATTGCGTTTGTTCTCCTACTGGACCTGCGATTTTAATAAAGAATAATTCTCTTCTTGCTTTCTCAAAAGATTTGATAGAGGATCCTATTAATTCCGACCATTGATTAATAAGAGTTTGCAAACTAATTGGCAATGCATGTTGGCCATGAGTTCTGCTCATGATTTTTATATCATAACTAGTAGTACTGACAAGATCATGAGACACATCATATAACGAATACATTTTGTGTAGTACATGTTCAAACGCCGATTTCATTCTAATCATATCTGAACTATCAATTAGATCTGATGAGGTTAGTTCTTTATGAGTATTTGGATCATTGAACTTTTGATTATACCATTTCAAGAAAGCTAACGTTTCATGTTTCATTTCTAATTCGAATTCTTTAATTGCATCTAGATCTTCTTGTTCTATTTTTACAGTAGAATAATTCATTAGAAAGTCGTTATCTTTTTTAAGTAAAAGTTTAGCGTGTTCTAAATCATTCAATCTTTCTATAGCGCAGTATATTTCATATTTATTTTTATCAGAAAAGATTTGTTCAATATCTTGATCTCTATATCTTTCGATCATGTTTATCTTTCTATTGTTTGTGTTCTATCTGGACCTACAGAGATTAAATTAATAGGTAGTTTTAAAGAGTTAGAGATAAAGTTAATTAATTCTTTCGCTGCATCTGGCAATTCGTCAAAAGTTTTGCAATTACTAATATCTTCTTTCCAACCGTTTAAACTCCACCAGTTTCTTTCTACATCTAATACTCCGATAGTTTGTAGTCCTGATAGTACGTCTAATTTTGTTAACGCTAATTCTGTAAAAGCGTTTATATAATTAGCTTTAGATAGGTCGTGCAAGTCGAGCCAACCCACCCTTCTAGTTCTTCCAGTGTTTGTTCCGACTTCTTTACCTATTGATTGTAAATGTTCTTTAACATCACCAGATAAAATTTCTGTTTCGAAACTGCCATTACCAACTCTTGTTACATAAGCTTTGATAACGCCAATATTTCTATCTATCTTTAAATGCCCGATACCCATCACATAAGGAATCGCTGATGATACACAAGCAGTGCTAGTACAATATGGATATGTTCCATGATTAATGTCTAACATTGTACCTTGCGCACCTTCAAAGATAGCTGTTGAAGCCGTAGTAGCTACTAACATATTTACATGTCTTTTATTTAGGAAGTTAATAGTCTTTAACTCTTTAATAATGTTTAAAGCCGCTAAGTTTTCTTCTAGTTCTTCTTCTAAGTAATCGGTGTGAAACTTTATTAAAGTTTTTAATTTGTCCTGATAGCGGTCTCTTAGTACGTCTTTGACTTTTATAGCAATACGATTTACGAAATCACTAACGGTAGGTCCGATACCTGATTTTGTAGTACCGATATTTAAAATCAAATCATTTCTTGCATCGATCTTTTTATGAATAGGTAGTGATAGAATACATTCCTCATCAATATGTAGTTTTGGATTAAAACCATTTTGATTTAGATATTCTATTTCTTCTTTTAGTTTGATAGGATCAATAAGACAGTTACCTGAAATCAATAGTTCTTTGTCTTGGAAAACTCCAGACGGAACTAATCGTAACTTGTATTCTTTATTATTGAATTTAATTGTATGTCCGGCGTTTGAACCACCCGACCATCTAATAATTAAGTCTGATGATGCAGCTAAGTAATCTGTTATTTTACCTTTACCTTCATCACCAAATTGCGCACCAATAATAGATATTTTCATTTTAATAAATCCGTAATGCTTAATTCAGTAAATAATTTTTCTACTAAATTTAAAAGTTTATAACGCCAAAGATCATCATTCTCTTTTAACATTGTGAAGTCTTCTGTTTTATAACAGTCTTTATTCTCAGGTAAAGTTAAAGCTAAATCACAAGTAACTAAGAATTTATTACCTTCAGGGGTCTCGGCGGCATACTCTTTAATAAAAAATGTTAAGCAATACACATAACAATTATCTACCATCAAATCAAATAGATGAGAATGTACTGATTGTTCTTCATTAAAACTATAATCTGAATGATTCCATTTCATATTAGTTTTTTGATTTAAAAAATAAACGATACTTGGTGTTGAAAAGGTTGCATTGAATTTCATTTTTTTAAACTTTCTATAGGAATTTTGTGAAGCACATGAGCTTGTACTTTTTGAAAAATCAAATCGTCTATAAGATCCTGATTAGTATATCGCCTACCCCATATAGGATAACATGCACAATTACTAATAGGCTCTCCAAGCTCTTTCATAATCTTGGCAGTATAATAATCATAGATTGCATAATATGACATTTCTTCATCGTTTGGATTCAAGTCTTTTCTTAGAGTTTCTCTTACGTGTTCCATAAGAGATTCTAATACAAAGGGTATTGGCCGAACGTCTTTGTCAATCATTAATCTAGCAGCTGCGTATAATCTATAATTAGAGTATTCGTCTAATAGATCTGTAATCTTTTTATATTCCATTTGTTATTCTTTCTTTTCTTCTGGCCATTTAGACAATGGACACGTAGAAGATTTCATAAACGCTTTTAGTATAAGGAAACAGCCGCACTCTTTACATTGATTAAGCGTATCATTGTACGATTCACACTTAACACATACGTTAAGCCGGCGCTTATACATCTCTTTATCTACTTGGAACATTTATAATCGAAATCACTTCACCAGATAAACTAGTAATAAATATTTTTCTATCTCTTAACTCGACTTTAAATTTTGTATCATTATTAAAATCCTCAAAGTACGAAAACAATTGCTTCTTATCTACTATAAACTTTAAGTTAGTAAAGAATGATAACAAATTCTTCTTACTCATCGTTCTCATTAATGTCTCCAGTAATCAATGCAATCCAGTATACAATTGCTGACATTGCAAAAGGTAAATACAAATACATTAGACTATATTTATAATCAAATACTACATAGGGAAACGGCGTGAGCAAGGTGAATAACGTCACCCACCATGATACACATACGATACATTGAGTAAGCTCAAAGAGGAAGTTGCAAAAACTACTACTATCACTCTTCTTATATAGCCAAACTCTCGCGCCATAACTTATTACTGAATTCGTAATAATCCATGATAATCCATAGATACTACATAAATATACAATAGCATTCATTGATAGTTCTCATCGTCATCTTCTACGATTAACGAAAATAACTCAAGATTCATATTATTGAACTCATGAGTATATTCACTTATTACATGAAATCTAGCTTTCATTACTTCTTCTAAAAACTCTTGCTTGTCTTTCTCATCTAACATAGCAATCAAATATCTATTATCAAAAAAGAACTCAAGATTCTTATACGATAACGTCTCATTTGCTCTATAGGCTTTATCTGGAAAATCATCAAAAGCCGTAAGACTACCAAGCTCTAACGTACTCTTCGTCTCTTCATAAATAGTCTTTAACAATACAAGCGATACTTGCAAGTTATGAGTGTAGGCGCGCGCCACCTCTCTTTTTAAATAATCAAGTACTAGACTCTTTATCTTCTTTACTATCATGTCTTTTCTTTTCTCTCTGTACTTGCGCTAATATAGAATATCCACAAATATCAGACCATGGGTCTTCTCCTAATGGATCATTATTTCGCGCAATCCTACTTAACTTATCTAACACCCTAACTATTACATGTACATCATCATAAGATGTCAATGGAATTCCATTAGGATATAACAATTTCAATATTTCTGTTGTTTTCGCAAACGCATTACCGTATGCAGCATTCTTTATTTGTAAAACACTAGCAATCTCTCCTGCTAGTCTTTCATATCTCGCCATCTCTGGATACTCTTTCATTTTAACCAACTTTCGTGTATTAACTAAATCCCAACTACCACAAAGGCGTGCCAACGCCGCACAAGGGTCTCTTTGTTCGATAATCACTACGAT
>JACCDO010852177.1_pt1 | contig 18117 bp, 15 predicted proteins | sample 7446101 | NCBI WGS metagenome assembly JACCDO01 (sample SAMN15323440, study PRJNA562643) | freshwater metagenome | isolation source: river surface water | place: USA:Blue River Watershed | collected 2017-08-16 | reverse complement strand
CTCACCCACTCACTCACTCACTCACCCACGTACTCAGGAACCATGGAAGTTGGCCACATATTCACCATTGAACCAATGATTAATTTAGGTGGTTATCGGGATATATTATGGCCTGATGACTGGACGGCGGTTACGCTTGATGGTTCCAGATCCGCCCAATTTGAGCATACAATGGTGGTGACTGAAACAGGTTGTGAATTACTAACCGGAAGAGTCGGTGTTCCCGCCACCGCGTGCCCGGCCTGGGACCCCGCCGTGTTTCAACGTTAGAGTTATAATTATTGCGAAGAGTAAGTGGTAGTAACTGCATTTTCTTACATCAAAAAACAAGTTAAAAAGTATCAAAATTTTGTTTTTTCTTTTCTTTTTTTCATACAACAAACACATCACAACACATACCTCACTCCACGTTCTCGTTGGACTTATTACGATTGTCGTTGTAGGTCGCGAGGGTCTTATAATACAAATCAAATTGGGTGCCAAATGAATAGTTCAAAGAACGATTGCTCGTACCAGTCACGTCGCTGATATTGGTCTTGGCTTCCGCGCTTGGACGACTATCATCTTGCTTTGAAGCGTTTTTAACGGCTATCAAAGTCTCTTTCAAATTAAATAGAGGTGCACCAATAGATGACGTTGTGGTCGATTGTACAGGGATTACAGGAGGTACTTTATCGCGGACGTTAGCTGCGTAGTCATTTGCTGTGCTGTTGTAAGCATCACATGATACATCACTCTTTGTTTCGGATATATTAAATGGCCAGCATTCACCTTGTTGCGTTATTGCTGATAGTTTTTTCATTCCTCTTTCAGATGAACCAATTGGAAATTTCTCAATCGTATCCGCGTACATACCATTGGCTTCATTGAGGATTGGATTGTTGGAGGTAGCACTAAAACTGCTTCGACTAAGATTTTGTTGTTGATTTGTTGCTGCAGCAGATGATTTCTGACTCTTTACATTGTCGAATGCGGAGGATAACGGATACTTCGATGCCGATTGATTCTTGGCGGATGATTTACTTGCTCCTCCAGTTGTTGTTGTATCACCGAAGTACGTGATTGATGCGTCGGTATCGAACATGAGGAATATGTCGTCGTCTCTGTTCCCTGTGTGGTGCAATGACGACCATATTGGGCGAATGGAATCATTTGGTTGTTTTATTTTCATCACAGAATCTATAGAGTCTGTGGTAACTACATTCTGGTGATTGTTTGTATCAGATTTGGGGAGATATGGAGGCACGTATTCACTGTCTGTCTTGGCGCACGACGAGGAGTTCTCCTTCCACGTCGCCATGTCTTTGTGGTATTTTTCTCGTTCAAGTAATTCACGTTCTAAATATGGTTTTTTATCTTCTTCACTTAATTCATGCCATTTTTTAGCTAACATAGTGGAAATATCCGTATTTTTCAAGGCAGGATATTGCTCGCGAACGATTGGGCGCATTTGCTGACTAAATGATAAAAATGCAGACATTGCACGTTTCGGTGCACCATGTGGTTTCTTTTTACGTTTGTTTGGTACATGCATAGGACCCGTATAGTATTTCATTTCTTGGTAATAACGTGATTTGTCGTCTTTTGCTTTCGTTTCGTAGACCTCGCGGTCTGCAGGTGATAAATTCTTCCACATGGTTGCTAATTTTTTCATGGTATCTGTAATTTTTAAATCATCAGGATTAGCTTGCTTTACTTCGTCAACTTTTTCCATTACGTAACATATATAAGCACTTTTGAATCTCTTTGGTGCATCTGGTGCTTTCTTTAACAATTTACGTTTCTTTTTCAAAGATTCATCGATATTTACAGGAGATAAATGATCATCATATTGTTCCTCTTCATGTTCCTCTTCATGTTCCTCTTCATGCTCCAGTTCGTGTTCAGTATCATCTTGTAATAACAATGGATCATCATAATCAAACTGATCAAGCATTTTAATAAATTCAGGATCCATGTTCGCGATGAGTTTGTTACTATTTTGACTGTTATCCATGACTTATATTACCTGTCTATATAATTAAAGATTTATGAGTAAATATGTACGTTATAGAGACTTAAATGTGAATAAAACATTTGATGTGAGTTTAGAAACAAATCAAATTATAAAGAATGAGTATTATCATCAATATAAGAAGTTAATGACTGGGTGAGAGAGAAAACTAGGTGAAATATGTTTATTAGTGAGTGAGTATCGGTGAGTAAGAGATTGAGTGAATGGTAGCATGAATCTGAGCCTTCTTGAGTGTTTCTTCGAGTGTTTTACTACATATTTGATTATAATTCATGGTACATTACCTTGTTTTGATGCTTTTCAATGAATCTTTCGAATCACCGACTAATATAACAACTTACGTAATAGTTAACCTTTAAACACCCTAAAATGCTTTAACTGGTGACTTTACTCAGTATTTCCGACTCAAAATCAACTCAATTTTGACGTGTTGTGCTCATTCACGCGATAACTTACTCGTAGAAATGTAATTCCTTGCCTGGTCGAGTCATATCCTCGGTTCAATTGAGGTAGGGTAGGGTTGGGCGTTTCAAAAATGAATCTGGAATTAGTTGAGCAGGAAGAGGAAAGTGGTGATGTAACTACCGTTTAATAGAATAACGAACATTACCCACGTCTATTCGTCGATGGAAACATAGTAATCAACATGGTGATGTTATTATAGTAAGGAAATCAACTCGGAATAGATCATAAAGTTCCTTTTATCCACACACAATTGTTTTATTTACTAGATTGATGTTTAAGTGAAGTTTATTCATGGATTGTACCATGGAGTAGACGCTAATCCCTATTATCAACCATGGTAACTATGACACTCAAGCCTGATTGACTGTAATCAATTGATTCCATTCTATTCGGTACCCGCATGGTACGAGGATGATGTGGACAGTCTGCGTGTGCTTAGCGGTGATTATCGCGGTGAATGCAGTGATCGCAACATCGTTAGAATCGGACAGATTTCTATGGGGTGTTGCCACTGCGGCATACCAAACAGAAGGCGAATTAACAAAAGATGGAAGAGGAAAATCAATTTGGGACGGTTTCATTACACCAATGAACAGGAATATCAGTGATTCTAGTACCAATGGGGAAGTTGCTGATTTATCTTATGACTTATTTATAGAAGGTACTAATAACTTCATATTTCGCTTATTTATCCACTTATTCATGTATTAAAGATATTTCATTAATGAAACAAATGGGAGTAAATAGTTATCGTTTTTCAATTGCCTGGACTAGAATATTGCCGAAAGGAACGTGTGAATATATTAATGAAGAAGGTATTACTCATTATAACAAAGTAATCAATGAATTATTAAAGAATGATATAGAACCGATTGTAACATTATATCATTGGGATTTACCATTAGCTTTAGAACAAAAATATAATGGTTGGCTTTCATCACATATTATTGATGATTTCACAAATTATGCTGATGTATGCTTTGATAATTTTGGCGATCGAGTGAAAAAATGGATAACAATCAATGAACCATGGACCTTTGCAACGATGGGTTACGTATTTGGTGCATTTGCTCCTGGTAGATGCTCTGACCGTTCAAAATGTGCTTCTGGAGACTCAGCTACCGAAGGATATATTGTTGGACACAATGTATTACTATCTCATGCATCAGCCGTTCACTTATATCGTAATAAATATCAAAATCAACATGGTTTAATTGGAATAACTTTGAATATGGATTGGGCGGAGCCATTGACTGATAATCTTGAAGATATTGAAGCTGCTGAAAGAAGAAATGAATTTAGTATTGGCTGGTTCGCAGATCCGTTGGTGTACGGCCACTACCCGCAATCAATGATTGATCTAGTCGGCGATCGCTTACCCACATTTTCAATGGAACAGCAACAAAAACTAATTGGAAGTTTTGATTTTTATGGTTTGAATCATTATAGTTCCAAGTATTATTCCCACTACGACCACAGCAGGAATCACAATGCGACGGGCATCGTGGAGGGATGGGGAAGCGACCAACAGACATTTGAAAGTAAAGTGGATGTTAACGGCAATGAAATAGGTCCACAAGCCGCGTCGTCCTGGTTAAACGTTGTTCCGTGGGGAATCTTGAAGGTATTGCGATGGAATTATAACCGTTACAGTAATCAATATTATAATATTACTAACAAAAAATTCTATATTATAATCACTGAAAATGGATGTGACGCACCTGGTGAAGACGAAAATCCCCTGGATTTGGTGCAGTTAAATGACTCCTTTCGCATAAATTATTTATCGTCGTACTTACACTATGTGGACGTGGCTATTCAGGAGGGAATTGATGTACGAGGATATTTTGTATGGTCATTACTAGATAATTTTGAATGGGCGGACTCGTACACCAATCGCTTTGGGCTGTTTTATGTCGATTTCGCCGATCCAAAACGCACCCGATACCCCAAATTATCGTCATCCTGGTACGCTCGGTACATCCAAAGCAAGTACCAAAGTGACAAAAAACAACAAAATTGGATCGATTTCTTTTATCGTTCCGTTGAAGCGGCATATTTCGGTGTACCATAAGAAGAAGTGTGGATGCAACGTCACTTAATTCAATTCTTCCGTTAACTTATTGTCTTGAAATATAAATGGATCTGCGGTTTCAATCGTACTTAAATTTTTAACCGGTACGTGTAATTTCCATGCGTGTAACATCATTCGATATGCATCATTGCACGTGGTTGAAGGGTTGTAGGTACCATCACCGACAATGGGATGACCTAAACACATGGAATGAATACGTAATTGATGCCGCCTTCCTGTTATAGGAGTAAATAATACTTTCGTCACTGGTTCGTTACAATAATATCCATATTCAAGTATTTCCATTTCTGTTTCACAGGGGCGACTGCCGTCATCACTATGGTGTAATGAGGCATAACATCGAAAATCATCAAAATTTTCTTTTATTGGAATTGTAATAATAATTTTGTCATCCTTTAAACGATAAATATAATCTTCGTTCGATGTGAACACATCAATCGGTATAATATCCATTACTTTAGGACCATCAGTGGTGCTACTGTCAACCGCTTGGTCGGTTACATTATTATCCGGGAGACGTGTGGATGATGGACGATTTGTATTGATAATACCATATTGCTTCAATAATTTTCTTAATTTTTTTCTTAATTTAAAATTATTTTTAAAATCGTCAAATGAACGTAACCGCAATTCCTTCAATAATACTTCGTTACCACACACTGCATTACCTTCCTTACCGCATGCAGCATCAGATGCAGGTATGGTTTCAGTTTTATTCGATAAATCACTCAATAAATTTTGAAATAGCTCGAAATCTTGAGTTAGTCCAGTAATCATAACATCATACTGCCACGTGTCATTTGATTCAGCTTTTTTAAACTTTTTGAAAGGTATAATATCAGATGCTTTGTAAGAATGTATAATTCTTTCATTACGCAATGGATATATTTTAGTATTAATATGACCTTGAAGAATTGCTAAATATTGTTTGTTAGTTTCTCTGTTGCTAAAGCATACACTGGCTAATGATGCAGATTCTCTATTCAATGCGATACATAACACCCCTGAAGTTGCATAGTCTAGTTGATGTACCCACTTCATTGTTTCATTAACTTTAATAATATTTGGTACCCATTTCTTTAACATTTTCTCAACGGTTACGTTGAAGTCGCCATCCATGCGCACATCATGTGGCTTATTTATTACTAGGTAGTCATCATTTTGTTGTAATATTACTGGTTTTAAAGTATCTAATGTTTGACTACTATTTCTGCATACAATACCACTACTTTTTATGTCAGATTCGCTGCGAAACGGCTTCATTGCGACCAATCGTTTAATTATTCGCACTGTCAGACGAATTCGGTTTGTGCTCATTCAATTCTCATTATTTCCAAATTTTCCAAAAAAAATTCCATTTTTTTTATTTGAGGTACCGGTGTACCGGTAAGTTAATTTAGATGCCTAAAGGTGAACAATCACAAGTCCTATCGGTCTGATAGTAACGAAGGATCAGAGCGGGTTTGTATGAAACATCCTTTGATAGCTATCAATTTTAAAGAAACCCGTATGTATTGGCAATATTTGCACCGGTACCTTTTTTTTAAATCAAAAAATCAAAATCAAAACGAGGTTAAATTTTTGAATGATTTGTTTCCTGGTCACCTGAAGAGTCCGAGTCCGCCGGAATGCAGACGACATTGCATAATACTAGTCACTTCATTGGCGCATCGCCAAACCAGTCTTCGTACGGCTGGCCTGATCTATCGTTTGATTTCAGTGTTAGTGGGATATTCCATGAAAATGAGGTCATTGTTCAAGAGAAAAGTATCAAATTAGAGGAATGTAAGTCTTATTACTGCCGCTCTGATGACCATAAGTTGTTAGAAGTTGATATTCCAGCGACATTCAATACTCATGATTGTTTTATAATGACAATTACTATCTTGGACCCATTCATTGGACAAGATTCTCATGACGATAGCTTAGAATTCCTTAACAATTTAGATATTTCATTAAAATCTGATGTCGAAGAGCAAGTTTATTATCCGCTTTTCCATAATAGTTCTATTGATAACAAGGAATTTATATTTACATTATGTACCTCAAATAATTTCCATCAAGGAAAATATTATTTGATTATTAATGACCATAACATTTCGGTTAAAACCGATTTCAGAATCATATACAATATCACATCATTACTACGCGACATAGTGCCACTAGATGAGGGCAAGGTAATTCATGATACAATTCAATCTAATGAATGGAAATATTATAGGTTCCAATTTCACACCAACACCAATAAAGTTATTCAAATAACTACTTCTATTGACAGACATGCTCATGCTCCTGCTACCGGAGATATCGATTTATATGCGAGTAACAAGCATAATGGCTTGATACCCGTCAATAATAAGAATTACATTTGGAGGAATGTAACCCCTGGATCATCCTCTATTGATATTCATACTCAGTGTGATAAGTCCACTCAAGTACGTATGTTTGACCCGAATCATTCGAATAGTTTTGATAATATATATACAATTGGCATTTTTGGCTGCTCTGAGGCTCGTGAGGCTTGTAATTATAGTATAACATTGTCATTGATAGATCCGTTGCCTATACACGACTTAATGGAAACAGTAAACAATAAACAATCGCATACGATTCGTCTCGTACCAGATCAATATCATCATTTCAAATTGCCGGTGCAGGTCCACAGCAATTGCCGTTACATCATCGATATCAATGTGAACAATAAAGAGAAGACAGATAGTACCTTAACTGACAGGTTCGCCAACAATAGCTACGGTGTATATACCACGGATTCACTGTTTCCGTTACCATCAAACATACATAGTTATGATAATATCTGCGCCAAGAGCTCTCTATTCCCGGTTGTATACATACTAGATGGCAATAATAGTGTTCTGTACGCTTCCCAATACACCTATAGCTATCGTGCGTCATCCATTGAAGGTAATATTTCTATTATTATCGAACCGTTAGAGCTACTGCTGGCTAGCACCGGCATTAACCAATCGATTCACGAGCTACATCTGTCCATTTATGGGTATGACGTCAGTAATAACACGGCCAATTCTACCGGATCGATTATTTGCCACATTAATACAACAATTGAAATGAAACATGTTGATAACAACACTTTGTTGATCAAAAATGACTATTACCAAGGCTTTGTCCCATCAAACGATGCTTCCAACAAGGAATTGGGATCGAATATGGCGTATTACTGCGAGTTGGATTGTGATATCTTGTACAGTATATTGAATGCCGTTACAATGTCTTCCGGCTTGGTTGTGTACGATATCTACTGCGGCACCGGACGGAACGTCATATCACTAGCGCTGAGCAATAGCATCCATTTTTTTAAGTGTCTGGGTGTCGAGTTTGACCATCATTTATCCAATAAAGCCACGGAAAGTGTCAATAAACTACGGTTACTCGCCAAGGACTTGAATATAACCCTACCATTAATCGATATTTTGCATGTATCAGCATTCAATTATAGCGATCTGGTTGAAGCCAACGTGGTGTTATTCCTCAACGCATTCCTCCTCGAGGACGCTGTATTCAACGATCTATTTCACAACATACTGAGTAATATCAAACGCGGAGCTATGGTGATAACCACCAAATACGTCAATTCATTAATAGAATTCCAATTAATTCATAAGCAAAAATTTCGGTTAGAGAATCACTGTGGGATGACGAGCTTGTACTATTTGTCAAAAATGTAACGGAAAAAAATATTTTTCTTTTTATATTAGGGCTTCTAATTCCAACAATTGGAATATTTCTTCGAAATTTGCAAAATATGAAAATAATAGAAAAGAATGTACCAAACGCGCAGCGAATATGATCGCGGTGTTAATACCTTCTCGCCCGAAGGCAGGTTGTTCCAGGTAGAATATGCAATAGAAGCAGTTAAGCTAGGGTCGACCGCCGTGGGAATACAAACTAATGATGGAGTCATTTTAGGTATTTTCTTATTTATTTATTTTCATAAAATATTATTTCTATTTCATATTATATAACTGTGTTATCTCTTACTTATTTATAACAACTTGTTTGCTAACTACCGTATTCACCATAGCTATAGAAAAAAGATTAACATCACCATTGTTAGAACCTGCATCAGTGCAAAAAGTTATGGAAATTGATACTCATATTGGAGCAGCTGTATCAGGTACTTACTCGCTTAATTAGCAATATTAATATTTATCATATAATTACTAATTTTTTTACTAATTATAGGTTTAATTGGTGATGGTAGAACATTAGTTGATCACGCTAGAGTTGAAGCCCAAAATCATAGATTTACCTATAATGAACCAATTGGAGTTGAAGCACTAACTCAATCAATGTGTGATTTAGCATTAGGTTTTGGTGAATCAAGAAAAAAAGAAGAAAAAAAAATGTCCAGACCATTTGGTGTTGCATTATTAATTGCTGGTTATGATGATAAAGGATCCCAATTGTATTTTTCAGATCCTTCTGGTACATTTAATCAATATAAAGCGAAAGCAATTGGTTCTGGTTCTGAAGGTGCTCAATCAACATTACAAGATAAATATAAAGATGGTATGAATATTCGTGAAGCAGAGGATTTAGCATGTGATATATTGAAACAAGTTATGGAGGAAAAGATAAATAATTTAAATGTTGAATTTGCATCTGTAACGGCTAATGGATTTCATATCTATACTAGTGATGAATTAGATACTGTTATTAGACGTATGGCAACGACCTTATGATTGTAAAAATAAACAGTAATTTAATTTGAAAATTTTCATTTTTTTATATACAAACTATAAATCACCAGAAGTAGATTCTTTGGCTTTTGCTTCTGCCTCTTCTTCTTTTTGAATAGTTTCAATTAATATTTGCACTTCTTGATCTTGTAATGTTATATGACTAATACTACCATCTGCATTTAATTTTAAACAAGACAAATCAACGCGTTCAGGTGTAGGTGTTGTACTATCCATTGTTTTCATTAATATCTTAACCGCTAATTTTAAATTCTTTTCAATTGTATTATTTTGAACATAATCAGTTTTTAATATACTTTTACCAGCTTGATTATTTTGACCTATTACTGTCGCTTTCCATCCACTGTAATTGCCAGAAGGATCTGTTTGATATAATTGAAAACCAAAATGTTGATCATAACCAGCAAATAAAAATGCTACACCAAATGGTCTTAAACCTTTACAAGATGAGTAAGTATGAGAATACGCTTTTTAATTGAATATACTAGATGTTTCCTACCTCCGAATTGCGTGTATGATTGCTTGTAGTTACATACATTTTTAACTAAATTTTCTACTGGCATTTCTTCTTGATATTGAAGTAAATATCTTTGGGAACCTAACCTTGCTTGTTGAATTAATATATCAGCATCTGCTGTTAACCCAGCGACTAAACAAACTACGTGATCATCAATTTTATACAATTTTTCAGAAGTTTTTGATGGTGCTAATAATTTTGAAACAACTCTTCTTTCAGCTGCCAATACAATACCATCAGCAGCTTGTAATCCAATACATGTACCAGCATTATTGATGGCCTCCATTGCATACTCTACTTGATGTAATCTCCCTGTTTATGACAATTATAAGTAAGATATAGTGTATTGATTGCAACTGGGGTGTCAGCTGTACCTTCGGGCGAGAAAGTGGTCGTGGATTGATCATATCTGCGCGCCATTCGATGAAAATTGCGTGTTTTCAATCAATTTCGATATATGTTTTCGAACCTTTTTATTTATTTTTTGATTCCCGACCCTAACATGCGAGTACCGGTGATAAAGGAGGTCGTTTATGATGGTTATTCGTGGGACTGTCGATAGTAACGGGGGAAACTGGTTGGGATGAATTATGGGGTTATTCCACAAATTAGTAAATCAACGTTTGGAGATGGAATAACCGTCATTTGTAAAAAATTCACTCACTCACTCACTAACTCACTCATTTAATTAGTTACTTGTTTACGTGCTTAGTTTGTTACTTGTTTACTTGCGTAGTGAGGTACTTAACTTTCTTCTTTCTTTTCTGAGTGACGACCCCGGCCTTGGACGAGGTTGGTCCGACAAAAAAGCAGTTTAGTTTCAATCACATAGTTTCAGTTTTCAATCATTCGGTTTCAGTTTCAACCACTTGGTTTCAGTTTTCAACCACTTGGTTTCAGCTTTCAACCACTTTGTGGTTTTGTGACGAGCCGCGTAGAATACGCACCAATTGCGTTCAACGTTTAACATAAATTCTTTCCTGACTAATAAATAAATGACGAGTAGTAGTAATACCGCAAACCAACACATTGAAGAAAATAAATCAGATGTTGATATTAAAATTGATATAATAACACCATTAAAAGATGCTTATTACCGTAATAATCGTACATCAGGACAAAAGAGTCTAAGATGTTTTCCTGATTGCTGTGTTGGTAAAGGTCATGAAGTGCATGCTTTTTGTGGTAGGTCATTTATATGCAATGCTACATTATTATTGAATTCATTAGAAAATCATGAATCGTTTACAGAAATTGTTGAAGAAGTTTTAGTATACCATATGTTAGAAATGAAATCATTGCCATCCTGTTGGGTTGGTAAGATACCAACGTTTGTTATGCAAATAAGACCAGAAAATGAAGCATATTTACTATCATCAAATAATATTAATGAAGCCACTTTATGCAAGTATCTACGAGATGGGAGTAATAATGCTGCACATTGTTTTCGAAAAGATGGAATCGCGAGTGATATTATTGGACTTGGTGTGGAAGAATGTTATTCCGGACATATAACCAAAATGAAACGTTTTTATTGTGATAAATTTGATCGAATCGAGTTAGAAATCGTATTTAACTTCAAATTAGCATCTTGGGATTATAGCTGGAAGAGTAATCGATGGAGTTGTGATACGCTACATACCGTTGATATTATTGCATATAATAAAATAGAAGATGCAAAAATGTTACATCTTGTTACCTATGCTTCTTCGTCCTTTTTCCAAATAGTTGGAACAAAGGTATCGCGTGCCTCTCAAGATAAAGACAAAGGAAAAAAAGCAATGAAAGGAAATAGTGAGCTAATCGCTCCTAGTAATAACACAGAAGCTACAGTCAATTTGTCCAAGCATGTAACCGATTTACCACTTCATTATGATGAAAGTGACCAGCAATTATTGAAAAAAATGAGAATAGAAAATGATAAACCAAAAAATATTAACGAAGAAAAACAATTAAAAGATATTATGCATGATTCAATGCGCGATATTTACGCGGTTATCAAAGGCGACACCGAGCGAGATACAGTCGAGCCGACCAAAGCAGATACGAAAAATGTTAATGAAAAGAATAAAAAAGAGAAAAAGAGTACAATAGTACCAAGAATGGTCATACGAGATGGTAATAGAGACCAAATGATTATTGGCGAAATGACAGAAAAGAAAATATTAAAATTGCTTCATAATCACGATAATGATAAGAATATTTATGAAATATTCAGCACAGTTAAAGGATGGATTCCCAGTGTCCGTTACAAAGATAACAGCTCCAAAGGAATGGTACCTCCTAATAAAAGTGATGAATCTTATGTGCTTCCACCCTATCACGTCCCTCGTATCACTGCATCAAAAGAGTTCGTTTATGACAATCTTCGACTATACCAAGCCCTTCATTCTACCACGTACGGCATCAATCCAATGTTAATACCGCAAGCACCAAAATTACCAACGGATATTATTATCTTCCCTCAAAAGTATAGACAGTCAAATGTTGATGAGGCGAAGAGAGGTAAACCAGCAATGAGTAATAAGATTTATTAAGGCACCAAATATTTTATATTTATATTCCACAGTTAAATGTCTTTATATTTGTTACATTTTATTATAATTTACATTTCTTACACAATATATATTTCCTGTTCAGAATAAGAGATTTGTTCGTTATTTGCTATCTCCACCTCCACCAGTCATTCTATCAAATGTACTTTTCTTTCCAGTCATTTGATCATATGCTTCTGCACAAGGTTTACATATTGTCGAACGTAAAAATGTTATCACCATTTTACGTCCAAATGGAACATATGACATACCATACCAGAAACCAGCACAAACTTGAATAATTAATAATACTATAACTATTCCAACATTTTGTTTTGCTGCACCAACAGCCAATACAATTATCAACATTGATAAATAAAATGCAGTTGTATATCTGCGACAAGGATGCCACATTTTTCTACATTGTGTTTTTGGTCCCAATAAAAAGCCTGTAGCTGCTAATGCAATAAAATTTCCAACTGCATATAATACAGCAAATGCTTGAATATTAGCTGGTGTTGGTCCACCTATTAATATAAATGAACCTGGAAAGTGTAATTATATAAGTAAATAGTAAATAAGTAAGTAAGTAAATAAGTAAAAAAGAGTAAGACCTATCAATGACAGCATCCAACCCGATGCAGCACAACCCCCAAAGCCATACAATCTTTGTTTAAAAGTTAAATTAGGAAAACATTTTTCAAATGCATTTGGTTCTTGAAATACACCAACTTTAGGTAAATTTACATTTGCCAAAGTGCTTTTACTGTTATCGTTACCGAAGATCGAGCCACCCGATTCTTCGTCGCCTCCGCCGAACATGGAGTTGTTGCCGTCTTTCGCTCCGCCACCGAACATTATGTTGTTTGTTGTATTATTTTTTGTCGTTAATTTTTTTTTCGATTCGAAGAGTAAATATCCACACCATATTATAGAATGGAATTGTGATGAAAATGCAACAGAAACATACGAACAGGGCTAAGATGTGAATTAAATTAATTCTATATGATATGCGAGTTCCGTTACGATAATTAGCCCTAATAAGTTCATTAACTATTGGCTTCTTCCTTACGTGGTCATCGGACACACATTAGGCTTTCAATTGCTATATAGTAAGCTACGGTGATGCTGTTAAACGTCGTTTTTATATTTTTTGTATGAGGGATTAGGGTTTATACCGGTACCAAATAAAAAACAGACTCGGTTACCTCGTTATCATTTCCGTACAGTCAGCACGTGAGTGTGAGTGTGTGATTGATTCAGTGAGTCAGTGAGTGATAGTAGTAGCAGCAATTCATAGAAGTAATGGCAGATCAACTGCCTCCTTATACACCTCCCCCAATCCCAAAATCTAACAATAACGATGATAAAGACGAGATTATCAGAAAATTAAAGGCACAATTAGAGGAAGAGAGAGCGAACAATGAGGCCATAGGTACCATTATGCATCACTATTAATTTCGCAAGAATCGTTATTTATTATACTATTTTTTGTAGCAAATAGTGCAGCAGAGCATGTAAAGCAATTAGAAGATGAATTAAAAGAAGCTTATGCTAGTGTGAGAAAAGAGAGAGAACTAAATAGTTTGATAGCCAAAAGTGCAGATGATCATGTTAATGAGTTAATACAGCAGCTAGCAGAGTTGGGTAAAACTGTGACCAGAGTTAATGATACTAATACAACTAATGATTCAGATATTCCTATTGCTCAATATGATAAACCTACTACATATATATATCAAGGATATCTTGATAAACGTTCTCCAACATTTCCATTTACATTTTCAGCTGCTAATGGTGGATGGCAGAAACGATATTTTGTACTTTCTACTGATGGAGTACTTATATATTGGTTAAATGAAGAAGATTTTAAATCAAATGTACCATGCAAAGGACTATATAGATCAAGAGATATACTGCCACAAGATAGATTAAGTATGCGACCAAAAGGAGGACAAAAAAGCTTACGTTTAATTCTTAATAAACAAACAATTGAATTAGAAGCTGATAGTGAAGAAGAAGCGAATAAATGGTTTGTTGCTATATTATCAACATTTCCATTACCTAATAAAGCTACTCCTAATTTATAAACAATGTGTTACATTTCATACATGATCGCTTCTATTGGTGCTGTATCACATATTATCATACGCCAATAATGCATCCGATGCCAACTCACCACAGCATATTTTACTTGTGTCATGTAACAATAATTTAAAATATTTTTTACCATCATTTGTATTACTAGCGGCAAATCGAAACATATGATGCAGAATTCTTTGTTTCATTTCAATGTTTATAGATTTCATAACTTGATCCTCCATTATAACCAAGCACCAATCGTGACACTGTTGCTTGTATGCTTCATCACAACCCTTTACTATCGAGTACAACGTGTCGACTAGATTAGGCAGTAACACAGATGTGATACCACCATCTATTGCATAAAAAATACTGGAAGTAATTTTTTGACCATAATGAATCAACTGAGATAAATATATATTGGTGGGAATATTAGGCATGAATAATGCTTGAATCACCTGTAAAATCACACGTAACGGTCCTTTTTCTTTGCATGTATTCATTGCCTGCAGCATGATCTCTACTATCTGCAGCAATCGCGAGTTATCGTCGCCATTATTCGTGATAATATAAGGATAAAAACGTAAAAATTTATGTACAAAATTGAAATATTCTTCAATGCAATCAACTTCATACCCCCAAACGGTGGTCGTGGAAGCCACGGTGGTTCCATACTGCGTGCTGCTGAACAGCACTTGAGTCAGCGACGACAGGATCTTAAAACTAAATTCATCTTCTTCGTTACCTTTATTCATAAGTAATTCAATAATATTACCGGCACATAGTAAAGATGACGCACTTGCCTGCCCTTTCGCACTGAATATGTTCACAATACTGCTGGTTATGTGTGGCAAATATGGCAGCATGATTGGCCCCACCGAATGCAGCATACGAGTGTATAAATCAAATATAGAAGCCACAATTTTAGGGTTTATCAAAAAACGATCATGACTTTCAAGCACTGTTATTACGTCCCAGAATCGACTGAGGAGAGCCGACAGTAGATGGTCGCCCGTGCTGGGATCCGTTGGAAGATCACAAAAACGAATGACTTTACTGACGTAAACAAGAGAATTCTCAATTTGTCGATGATCGTTACGATCTAAGTATTGTTTGTCCAAGACGCAACGCTGTAGATCAGATAGTAGTGGTTCTACTAGCGTGGATAGTAGTTGCTTGCCTGCACCAATAGGCAAGGTGACAATGACTCTGGTCAGTCCTTCAATTAATTGCAAATATGGTTGTTGTATATCTACATTAAAGGTCTCATCTGCATCATTGGAGTTAATTCGTTTAGATTGCAACGGCAACAATGTTGATGCAGTAGTAACAATTTCATTTATCAACATACCGTTTGTATTATCTGCGGATATTGACGTGGTTAATATTGTTGATCCATGAATTAATAATTGATACACTGTTTTCCCAGCTGCCGCGTACAATGCGTGGTTGCTTTCACTAATATTATCAGAAGGAAATAATGAAAAAAATGAGAATTTCAATGCAGGAAAATAGTATTCCGGCAATACCAACGAGGGATTAATGTGACTCACTGACGAGAGAGTCATCATGTATACTAACGACCCTAAGAACTGGCATATAATGGTGCGCAAATGAGGAAATAATGACACGGAGCCAGAGTCCAGGTTGGTTAGTGTAAACTGCAATATAAAATGGATGAATTGATAACAATATTGACTGTTTTCACTGCGTAATGTAGCTTTCACTGCGTCACTGGCTAGTACCAGTGAATACAAGACTACCTCGATAAAGCGCCAACTAGACGACAGACTCATTCCCGTTGACGTACTTCCACCGGCGCTATCAACTTGGAATACATTATTCGATACTAAATACGTATGTAAATGCTGATAAAATTTATCTTGCAAGGAATACGCGCAAGTTAAAATAATTTCTTGTATTCCGCTTTTATTGTCTCTATATAAATCAAAATCGTCGTCATTTTCGTGATCATAATCGATAGGATAAATGCATTGAACGAACACCACGTTTAACAATTGTGAGAAGACATCTTGCACTAGATACGCGTGGCGCTCAGTGATGGGTATGTCCTGGATAGCTATCCATACGTCAAATGTAAGCATCGCGATTTTCCTTGGTTGTATTGATGCTAATGATAATAATAAAGTAAAAAAATCTAAATTAAACGTACTTGAAGCCGCTAAAAATGATAATTGAGAAACTATAACGGCCACTAAGCAATTGCATATTTCATAGGCGGTATTTTCGACTTCGTTATCCATAATAATATTCTCGTATACAAAATAATATCCGAATGAGGGTATCGACTGGACAATATGCTGCAAGAGAAATAGTATTGATTGATTATTGACGGTTTGAACAACAGGATAGTCTTGTACCGTGACTATGTCATGTAAAACAACGCAACATTCTTTCAATATTAAATGCTTGTTTTGCGTACTACTTAAACTCCAGTTTCCGCCGGTGTGCAAAGTAATAAGCACCGTATTTATCAGATTAGAATGTTCATGAAACATTTTGCTTAACGATATCCCATACTGTAACCAAGCTTTGATTAATTTGAATATATATATAACTACTAAACCATAATTTGTGCTATTAATATCTCCAGCCTGACTTAAAATCGGTGATGGCACTGTTGATTGAATTAATGTCTGGATTTCTGACGGTAGTGCAGAGATAGCACCTATGGACATATCATTACACAATTTTAACACATTTTCCACTGTTTCAACTAATAAAACGGTTATGTTTTCTCTAGTTTTGTTTGATATATCACTAGATTCTAACTCTAACGGCAATATAACCAGCATATCTAAACCTATACTAGACGATATAGGTATATTATTTAATGTGATATCATTGATATTAATTAATTGACTAGCGGTTGTTATATAAGCTTTAATACCATCAACACCACCTTTCATTGCCATACATATGTAACAAAGTAAAAATCTATCGAGAAATGCTTTACTGCAAGATAAATTTCTACTTAAAATATAATTTAATATGACATTAAATGCATTAATAATATCAACTTGTTGACTTGATGATAATGATTCCCAATGTTTTTTAATCTTTGTGTATATAATATTTGCTGCAAAAAAGCAAACATATCCGCTAGAACCAACTTCAATAGATTGAATATTTTTATTAATTACTTGAATTGCAGCTGTCCACGCTTCATCTCTTTCAACAAATTCAAGAATCCATTGATTATTTCGACTTTGATCTGCATTATTGGTACACGAAAACACAGAGCTTATCACGGACTCTAGAAGCTCCGTTGATGAAATCATAATTCAATCAAAAAACAAATAAACAATCAATTATTCGATCAATCAATCAATCAAGTTCTATTTGCGGCGAATTCCAGTGAAATTTTGCCCCGTTCTACCCATGTTATGCACTGGAAAAAACTTCGGGCATTTTATAGACTAATAAATTATAGTCCCTACCGGTACTTGGAAGAAAGCAGTCCTAGACCACACGGTTAGCATAGTATTTATTACTAGTTATTTTGTATACACAACAATATAAAATTAATTTATACAGCTATCGCCCTTAGAGTATTATCTGCCAAGCTTCTGCTCACGATTCTTGCATCATCACCAGTAAGTGGTACCTGCCTTTTATAGTAGAGATTACACACTGTCAACATTCTATTG
>JACCDO010323350.1_pt1 | contig 18124 bp, 17 predicted proteins | sample 7446101 | NCBI WGS metagenome assembly JACCDO01 (sample SAMN15323440, study PRJNA562643) | freshwater metagenome | isolation source: river surface water | place: USA:Blue River Watershed | collected 2017-08-16 | reverse complement strand
GGCGAGATCGCACCGACGGAGGCCGTGAAGGCCTACCACGCCGTGCTCGAGAAGCTCGGCGTGAAGCCGCACCGGCGGCTCACGCAGGACCTGCAGCTGACCACGACCGCCCTCAGCTACCGCCGCTGACCGCGCCATGCGCTCCGGGATCATCGCCGGCGGGAACTGGCTGGTCGACCACGTCAAGCTGATCGACCAGTGGCCGCCGCAGGACGGCCTCGCCCACATCCTCGGCCGCACCGCCGGCAACGGCGGCGGGCCCTACAACGTTCTCAAGGACCTCGCCAAGCTCCGCGCGCCCTTCCCGCTCGAAGCCGTGGGACTCCTCGGCGACGACGCCGACGGCCGCGCGATCCGTGCCGACGCCGCGGCGCACGGGATCGACGCCGCCCAGCTGCACGTCACGCCGGCCGCGGCCACCAGCTACACCGACGTGATGACGGTGCGCACCGACGGCCGACGCACCTTCTTCCACGACCCCGGCGCCAACGCCCTGCTCGCCCCGGACCACTTCGATTTCTCCCGCACGCGCGCGCGGCTGTTCCACCTCGCCTACCTCCTGCTGCTCGACACGCTCGACGCCCCGGGCGCAGACGGAAAACCGCGCTCGGTCGAAGTCCTGCGCCGCGCCCGCGCGGCCGGGCTGCGCACTTCCGTCGATTGCGTGAGCGCCCGCCCGCACCTCTACGGCAAGATCGTCGCCCCCGCCCTGCCCGAGACCGACGTGCTCTTCGCGAACGACTTCGAGGCGGAACAACTCACCGGGCTCGCGCTCGGCCGCGGCGAGACCCTCGACCGCACCGCCGTGGAGCGCGCCGCCCGCGATCTGATCGCCCGCGGCGTGCGGCAATGGGCGCTCATCCATTTCCCCGAAGGCGTCTGCGCCTGCTCGGCCGCCGGCGAACTCAGCTGGCAGCCCGCCGTGCGCATGCCGGCCGCGGAAATCGTGGGCGCGGTCGGCGCCGGCGACGCCCTGGCGGCCGGCGTGCTTTACGGACTGCACGAGGACTGGCCGATGCAGCGCTGCCTGGAACTCGGCGTCTGCACCGCCGCGGCCTCCCTGCGCGACGGCACGTGTTCCAACGCCGTCGCCCCCGCCGACGAGTGCCTGGCGCTCGGCCGCCGCCACGGGTTCCGGCGGATTTGAGCTGGAAAAACCAACGGGAACCGCGGGTACCCGGACGGTCTGATTGACCGTTTTCGTTTTGTCTGACACCTTTTTGCCATGGTCACAAACGTCCGCACTTTTCTCCGCGATTTCGCGGCCTTTAAATCCCGCGCCCGCAAGGGCGAAACGGTGAGGGTGCAGGACAAGCAAGGTGAGTTCATATTCACCGCCGCCACACCGCGAAAATCACTACTGGCCGCCGCCAAGGGTCGGATCGTTTTCCACGCCGATCTCACAAAGCCGACCCTACCCCCCAAGGCCTGGAATCCCTCGCTCTGATGGCGCGGCTTAAGTACCTGCTCGACACTCATGCCTTCCTTTGGGCGGCGACTGATGAGGATCAATTGAGCCTCAAGGCGGCACGGGTGATCGCCACCACGCCGTACGAGCAATTGGCTATCTCGGACGTCACTCTGCAGGAAGTGGGCCTGCTCGTGCATTCCGGACGAATCTCATTCGCCGGATCGCCGGCCGCCGTGCTCGGCTCGCTGCTGCACTATGTCACGGTGTTGCCGATCAACCTTGAGATCGCCCTCGCCGCGCCGGGCCTCGCCCTCCCGCACGGCGACCAGTTCGACCGCATCATCACCGCCACAGCCCGGGTGCACCGCCTCGTTCTAATCACCCGGGACGCAAACATCACCGATGCGGGGGCCGTGGAAACCTGTTGGTAAGGAGTTCGGAAAAGCATTGCTCAGGAATAACGGGCGGCCAGCGACCTTTCCCGTCCTTGGAACTTGGCAGCGGACTCCAGCGAGGCTTCATTCGGACCACCCCGCCCCGCTCGATGCCGCGCTCAACCGCGATCCTCCGCTTCCCCTTCCTAGCCGCCGTGCTCGGTCTCGTCGTTGAGCTCGCCCCCGCGGCGACCGTCGACTTCGCCCGGGAAATCCAGCCATTGCTGGCGTCGCGCTGCTACGACTGCCATGGTCCCGCGACGGCCAAAGGCGGCCTTCGTTTGAACGAGGCGACGCACGCCCGGAAGGGCGGCGAGTCGGGGGAGCCGGCCTTTGTTCCCGGACGCCCCGACGCCAGCCTGCTGCTGAAACGCGTCACGACGGACGATGAGGAGGACGTCATGCCCCAGAAAGGCCCGCGCCTCACAGAGGCCGAGGTCGCGCTCCTCCGACGCTGGATCGAGGAAGGAGGCGTCTGGCCGGAGAACCTGCGCCACTGGGCCTACGAGCCGCCGCAGCGGGCGCCGTTGCCCGCCGTGCGCGATGTCGCTTGGCCGGCTAACCCGATCGACCGCTTCGTGCTCGCACGCCTCGAGGCCGAGGGGCTGCGTCCCTCGCCCGCGGCCGACAAGGCCCGCTGGCTCCGCCGCGTCTCGCTCGACCTGACGGGGCTCCCGCCGACGCCGGCTGAAGTCGCGGCATTCGAGGCTGACCGCGACACCCGGGCCCACGAGCGCGTCGTCGACCGCCTGCTCGCGTCGCCGCACTACGGAGAACGCTGGGCTCGCCCATGGCTCGACCTCGCGCGCTACGCCGATTCCCACGGTTTCCAGCGCGACGATCTCCGCGACCTGTGGCCCTACCGCGACTGGGTCATCCGCGCGCTCAACGATGATCTGCCGTTCGACCGCTTCACGAAGTGGCAGATCGCCGGCGACCTGCTGCCGGAGGCGAAGGAGCGGCGGAATCTCGACCCGCTGATCGCCACCGGGTTCCACCGCGCGGCGCCCACGAACGTCGAGGCCGGTACCGACCAGGAGGAAGGCCGCGTGAACCAGGTCTTCGACCGGGTGAACACCACCGCCGCCGTCTGGCTCGGGACCACACTCGAGTGCGCCCAATGCCACGACCACAAGTACGACCCGTTCTCGATCCGCGATTACTACCGGTTCTTCGCCTTCTTCAACGGCACCGCCATCGAGACCGACTTCACCACACCCAAGGCGATGGCCGCGCTGAAGTTCACCGGTCCGTACCTCACCCTTCCTGACCCGGCACTCGAGGCGCGCCGACCCGCGCTCGAGGAACGCGCGCGCGACCTCGACGCCCGCCTCAAGGCGCGCACCGCGAAACTGGCCGCGGACCAGGCAGCCTGGGAGAACTCCGCGCTGCTGCGCCTCGACGCCGTCCCGCAGGAGCATGTCCTCGGCATCACCGCCTTCGAGTCCCTCGGCGAATCGAACCATCGCGTCCTCGCCGACAAGTCCGTGCTTCTCGTCGACGACGCGCCGGACCGCGACACCTACGTCATCACCGTTCGAACCAACCTCACCGGCATCACGGCCCTCAAGCTTGAGGCGCTGACGGATCCCTCGCTGCCCGGCACCGGTCCCGGCCGAGGCGAGGCGGCGCGTCCGAATTTCGTGCTGAACACCTTCCGGGTGACCGCTTCCGAAGGCACGGGCGCCCCCGCACCCGTCAAGTTCACCCGCGCCACCGCCTCCTACTCCCAGGCGAGCTACCCGGTGGAGAACCTGCTCAAGCCCGAGTCCGACCCCAAGACCGGCTGGGCGATTCATCCGCAGTTCAAGCGCAGCCACTGGGCCTTGTTCGTCACCGAGCGCCCGCTGGGGCAATCCGGCGGCACCACACTCACCTTCCGGCTCGAGCAAAACTTCGGCGGCGCGCGCACCCTCGGGCGCCTGCGGCTCTCCGCCCTGACCGGCGATCCGGGAGGCGAACCCTTGCCGGCGGACGTCGCCGCGGCGCTGCGCGCGGATGCCGCGGGTCGCACCGCCGCGCAGACGAGGAGGCTGCGCGACCACTTCCTCGCCGGGGACCGCACCCTGGCCGACCTGAAGGCGGAACGGGAGAAGATCACCCAGGAGCTCGCCGCCACGACCGGCCCGCGGACGCTCGTCATGCAGGAACTGCCGCAGCCGCGGCCGACCGCGGTCCTCCAGCGCGGCAATTTCCTCGACCGTGGCGAACCGGTGGAACCGGGCATGCCCGCCAGCCTGCATCGGCCGGAAACTGATTCACCGCGCAACCGCCTCGACCTTGCGAACTGGCTGGTCGACCGCCGGAACCCGCTCGTCGCCCGCGTGACGGTCAACCGCTGGTGGTCCGAGCTCTTCGGCCGAGGAATCGTCGGCACCCCCGAGGACTTCGGCGTGAAGGGCGAGCCGCCCACGCACCCGGAGCTGCTCGATTGGCTCGCGGTCGAGTTCATGGAGGGCGGCTGGAGCATGAAGCGGATCCACCGCCTGATCACGCTCTCGGCCACCTATCGCCAGTCCTCCCGCCTCACCCCGGAATTACTCGCACGCGACGACCAGAATCGCCTGCTGGCGCGCGGCGCGCGGTTCCGCCTCGACGCGGAGGGCATCCGCGACAACGCGCTCGCCGCCGCCGGATTGCTCAGCCTCAAGCTCGGGGGACCTCCGGTCCGGCCGTACCAGCCGCCCGGCCTGTGGGACAGCAAGGTCGGCGGCGACCGTGTGACCTATGAAGTGAGCACCGGTGAGGACGCCCGCCGCCGCGGCATCTATACGGTATGGAAGCGCGCCTCGCCCTATCCGAGCTTCATGAACTTCGACGCCCCGGCCCGCACCGCGTGCACCGTGCGACGGTCCCGTACCAACACGCCGCTGCAGGCTCTCACGCTCCTCAACGACCGGGTCTACGTGGAGGCGGCTCAGGCGCTCGCGCGCCGGGTCATCGCCGAGTTGCCCTCCGCCGGGACGGACGAGCGGCTGAGCCACGCTTTCCGGATTTGCGTCGCCCGCGCGCCCAACCCCGCCGAGCTCGCGGCCCTCCGCGCCCTCCTCGAGGCGCAACGGACGTCCGGCGGCGATGAATCAGCGTGGCAGGCCGTCGCCACGGCGCTGCTCAACCTCGACGAAATGATCACCAAGGGCTGAACCCATGCACCCGATCGAAGCCCATTGGCGCGACCAGACCCGCCGCGCTTTTCTCCACCGCTCCGGCGTCGGCCTAGGCGCCGCCGCGCTCGGCGGCCTGCTGGGCCAGGCCCTCGGTGCGGCCGGCGGTGCCCCGCTGCAGACCCACTTCGCCCCGCGCGCCAAGCGCGTGATCTACCTGCACATGGTCGGCGCGCCCTCGCAGCTCGATCTCTTCGACCACAAGCCCGCGCTGGAACGGTACGACGGAAAGCCGGCGCCCGACGAGTTCATCAAGGGCAAGCGCTTCGCCTTCCTCCGCGGCCACCCGAAGATCGCCGCGTCGCGCCAAGCGTTCCGCCGCCACGGGCAAAGCGGTGCCGAAATCTCCGAGCTGCTGCCGCACCTCGCGGGCGTCGCCGACGAGCTCGCGTTCGTGAAGTCGCTGCACACCGACGAGTTCAACCACGCGCCCGCCCAGCTCTTCCTCCACACCGGCTTCGGCCGGCTCGGGCGGCCGAGCATGGGATCGTGGGTCACCTACGGGCTCGGCTCGGAGAACGCCGACTTGCCCGCGTATGTCGTCCTCGTCTCCGGCCCGCTCGCCGGCGCCGGCACCAGCCTCTGGGGTCCAGGCTTCCTGCCCAGCGTGCACCAGGGCGTGCAATTCCGCTCCAGTGGCGAGCCCGTGCTCTTCCTCCGCAATCCCGAGGGCCACGGGCCGGCCGACCGGCGCCGGGTCCTGGACACCGTCCGCACCCTCAACGAGGCCCAGCTCGCCGACGTCGGCGACCCGGAGATCGCCACCCGCATCAGCCAGTACGAGATGGCGTTCCGGATGCAGACCTCCGTGCCGGAGCTCATGGACATCTCGCGCGAGTCGAAGGAAACGCTCGAGCTCTACGGCGCGCAGCCCGGCAAGGCCTCGTTCGCCAACAACTGCCTCCTCGCCCGCCGGCTTGTGGAACGGGGCGTCCGCATGGTGCAGCTTTACGACTCCGACTGGGACCACCACGCCGACCTCGCCACGCGCCTGCCGCGCAAGTGCAAGGACGTCGACCAGGGCATGGCCGCGCTCGTGACCGACCTGAAGCGCCGCGGGCTGCTGGACGACACGCTCGTCATCTGGGGCGGAGAGTTCGGCCGCACACCGATGAGCCAAACCGACTCCGGCGCGGGCGCCGCCACGAAGCCCGGCCGCGACCACCACAAGGACGCCTTCACGATGTGGCTCGCCGGCGGCGGCGTGAAGCGCGGCGTGACCTACGGCCGCACGGACGACCTCGGCTACGGCATCGCCGAGCGCCCCGTGCACGTGCACGACCTCAACGCCACCGTACTCCACCTGCTCGGCCTCGACCACGAGCGCCTCACCTTCCGCTACCAGGGCCGCGACTTCCGCCTCACCGACGTGCACGGCAAAGTCGTTTCGGACCTCATCGCCTGACGCCGGCGCGGAAGGGCGGCCGCGCGGCATCGCACGGGCAACACCAGGGCAAGGTCACGGGTCCAGCCGCGGCCCGGTTTCTCCGAGCAAGGCTGGAGTTCACGCCCGGCGATCCGGCCCGCGGGGCTTGCTAGGCCAAGTGACGCGGACTTTGCTCCGCGCGTGCCTCGTCCGATCCTTCGCCTGATCTTGGTCCTGCTCGCGGCGCCGCTGCGCGCGGCTGAACCGGGTGCGGAGATTTCCGGCGATATCCTCGACACCTCGCTCGGCGCCGACGGCGACCGCGTTTACCGGGGTAACGCCGTCTTCCGCAGCGGGGGACTCCTGCTGGCAGCCGACGAGCTCCGTTACGTCGCCGCCACCGAAACCGTGGTCGCCACGGGACGCGTGACCTTCACCCGCGGCGAGACTCGCCTGCTCGCGGACCGCCTCGATTACCGCCGCACCGACGGCCGGTTCTCCGCGACGAACATCCGCCTCGGTCTGCCGCCCTACTTCGCCGAGGCAGCCTCAGCTGAAGGTACGCGCGAGGAGATCACGCTCCGCAAGGCCCGTGTCACCTACGGTGAGCCAGGCCCTTGGCAGCCGACCGTCACGGCCGAAGTGATCACGCTCGCCCCCGGCAAGTCGCTACGCACCGAGAGGGCCGCGGCCGGCATCGGCCGCGCGCAGCCGCTCACGCTGCCGCACTTCGAGCACGACATCGCGAAGCCGCTGCCGCTCACGGTCGAAGTGGAGGCCGGCTTCCGGCGCACGCTCGGGGCGTTCGGTGGCGCGCTGCTGCTCCTTCCCGTTTCGGGCAGCCTGCGCGTCGGCGCCGACGTCGGCCTTTACACAAGCCGCGGCCTGATGGCCGGCCCGGCCGCCCGTTATGAATCGGGCGGCGATGGCGACGCATGGTCGGGATCCCTGCGCTCCGGCTTCATCCGCGACCGCGGCGACCGTCGGGAAGACATCCTGGGGCGCACGATCCCCGTCGACCGCGGCCACGCTGAATGGAGCCACCGCCACGCGATCGGTCCCGCCGTGACGCTGCAGGCCCAGCTCAACTGGTGGAAGGATTCCGATGTGTTGCGGGACTTCCGGCCCGACGCCTTCTTCCCGGTGCAGGAACCGGATACGTTCGTCGAGGCGGTGCACCGCGGGACGGACGCGATCACGTCGCTGTTCTTCCGCTTTCAACCGAACGACTTCCAGCACGTGCAGCGGCGCCTGCCGGAACTGCGCTACGACCTGCTGCCTCGTCCGGCGGGCGGAGGGTTTTTCCACGGCTTCGGCGCGAGCCTCGCCGCGCTCCGCGAGGCACCGGTCGGCACGGGCCCGGCGCTGCGCAGCGACCGTTTCGACGCCGTTTATGAAATCATGCGACCCATGGTGCCCGCGGAATGGTTCACGTTCATGCCGGTGGCCGGGGCGCGACTCACCCATTACGCGAACACGGGCGGCGGCACGCGCACCCGCTGGCTCGGTGAAGCCGGATTCGACGCCGCGCTGCGCCTGAGCGGGACGTTCGACGTGAAGTCTCCCCGTTGGCGCGTCGACGGCCTCCGGCACCTGCTCACCCCGCGACTAGGCTACCGCTGGATCCCGGAGTCGACCCGCGGCGACGGCGTGATCCCGCGCATCGACCGCGAGTCGTTCGCGACCTACCTCCCGCCGCTCGGCCTGGCCGCCGCACGCCACGTCGACGACCTGCGCGCCTCGCACACGCTGCGCCTGTCGCTCGACAACACCCTGCAGACCCGCGACGCCGCTCACGGATCGCGCGACCTGCTCCTCGCGAACCTTGCGGCCGACGTGCGCCTTCGCCGGCGGCCCGGCGAACGCGATCTCTCCGAGCTGCACGCGGAGATCATCGCCAATCCGGCCGGCTGGGTACAGGCCGACCTCTACCAGAGCGTGTCGCCGCGCACCGGAAAGCTCCGCGAGTTCAACAGCGGCTTCACCCTGCGCGACGGCCGCGAGTGGTCCGTGCGCTTCGGCAACAATTTCCTGCGCGGCGAGCTGCAGGACTACACGTTGCACGCCCGCCGGCGCCTCGACGAGCGCCTCTCGGCTCTGGTGCGGCTCCAGTACGATGAACGCCGGCGCCGCTTCAACGAGCAGACCTACGGCGTGGCCCACACGCTCGCCAACACGTGGATCGTCACCTACTCAGTCAGCGTCTTTTCCGGCCGCCGGCGCGAGAGCAACTTCGGGTTCGACATGCGCGTCGACGCGATCCGCTTCTGAAGTTCGCTTGAGCGTCGCCGCGAACCAGCTCCGGAACTTCCTGCGGATCGCCGCGGAACTGCGGCCTCATTGGCACCGCGACGCGGCACTGCCCGGCCGACTTCGGGCGATCCTCGCGGCGCACAAGGATTTCGGCTCCCGCGACCGTCGTCTCTACCGAGAACTGGCGTTCACCGCGCTCCGGTATCTGCCGTGGCTCGAGCCGCTGCTGGAGACCTCGCCCGACGAGGCTGCGCGCCGCCTCGCTTGGCTCTGCGCCGACCTTCCCGCGACGCATGCGTTCCGTGAGGCCTTCGCCACTGGGAGCAAGCCGGCCGGCGATCCGGCCGAATGCCTACCCGGCTGGTTCCGCGGTCATTGCCCCGAGATCTTTGCGGGCGCGGAACTCGCCGCCCAGTTTCGCCGCGCCCCCCTGTGGCTGAGGCTACAGGCGGCCGATCCAGCCCCCGTTTTCGAAGAGTGGAAATCCCTCGGCTGGAATTGGCGCGCCTCGGCACTCCTGCCGGGGGCGGTCGAACTGGCCGGCGACGTCGACGTCACGCACACGCACGGTTGGCAGGAAGGCCACGTGGAGGTGCAAGACCTAGGTTCGCAGCTGGTGCTGGAGTCGGTCGCCCCCAGTCCCGGCGGGCGCTGGCTCGACGCCTGCGCCGGCGCCGGCGGCAAGTCCCTGCAACTCGCTCGCCTCCTCGGCCGCGACGGCCGTGTCGATGCGCACGACATCCGGCCGGAGGCCCTCGCCGAACTCCGTACGCGCGTCGCGCGCGCCCGGCTCCGCAACGTCCGCACCGTCAGCCGACCCGATCCCGCCGGCTACGACGGAGTGCTCGTCGATGCGCCCTGTAGCGGCAGCGGCACCTGGCGGCGGGCCCCGCACTTGAAGTGGACCACGACCGAATCGCACGTCGACGCCCACTCGGCCCGCCAGCGCGCGATCCTCGCGGCGTACTCGATCCACGTGCGCCCCGGCGGAATGCTGGTCTACGCGACGTGCTCCCTCAGCCGGCGGGAAAACGAGGAACTCGTCGCGGCGTTCCTCGCGGAAAATCCGGCCTTCGCCGTCGAGCCGCCCGCCCGCGACTTCGGCTGCGCGACGGGCCCTCTCGGACTCGCCATCCGGCCGGCGGTTCACGACACCGATGGTTTCTTCGTCGCGCGGCTGCGCCGGACCTGAATTCCCTTGCCGCGTCCGAGGCCCCTCCAACCATCGCGCGACCGTGGTTCCCGACTCCGACTACCGCATCAAGCTCCAGGTCTTCGAGGGCCCCCTGGACCTGCTGCTCTTCCTCATCCGGAAGAACGAACTCGATATCTACGACATCCCGATCGAGTCGGTCACGCGGCAGTACATCGACGCGCTGCACGCCATGCAGCAGCTCGACCTCGACGTGGCGGGCGAGTTCTTCGTCATGGCGGCGACGCTGATGGAGATAAAGAGCCGGCTGCTGCTGCCGAAGGGCCAGCACGCGGTCGATCCCAACGCGGACGACGAGGAGGTCGACCCGCGCTGGGAGCTGGTGCACCAGCTCATCCAGTACAAGAAGTTCAAGGACGCCGCCTCCGGTATCGCGCAGCTCATCGAGAACCGGCAGAATCTTCTCCCGCGCCTTTTGCCCTCCTCGGCCGGACCCGACTCCGAGCGCCCGCTGCGCGGCGTCGACCGGATCGATCTTTGGAACACCTTCAACACCGTCCTGCGCCGGCTCGCGGAGAAACTCGTCGTCGGCGAGATCCACGACGAGGTCGTCACCGTCGCCGACCAGATGGAGTGGTTGCTCACGCGCGTCGCTCCGGGCTCCGGATGCGTCTTTTCCTCGCTGTTTCCTGAGGGAGTCACGTTGCGCCGGCTCGTCGCTACGTTCCTCGCGATGCTGGAACTCACGCGCATCAAGCGCCTCCGCATCCGGCAGGACGAGGCGTTCACCGACATCCACTTGGAAGGGCTGTCCGAGTCCCCACCGGCGGCGGCGTCCGCGCCTGATGGCACCCCCGGGGAAAACCCGCTTGAAACGACCGCCAACCCTCCCACGGTGACCACGTGAGCGACTCTCCGAAAAAGCCCGCGCGCCGCAAGCCACGTCCGGCGGTCGGCGGCATCCTCGGCGTAGGACTCGATAACGAGGACGGCCACAAACGGATCACCACGGGCGAGAAGTTCGTCCTCGTCGGCGGCTCCCAGCAGACGCACGAGGTGATGACCGAGACGATGATGAAGACCTTCGAGGAGCTGAAGCGCCGCGACAAGGCGCTTGAGACGGTCGACCAGCGCGAGCTGGCCGAGATCATCGACCGGTCTCGACCGCGCTGACCGCCGATGCGCCGGGAACCGCGGAGCGAGGAAGCCCCTCCCGCGCCACCACCCTCGTGGCTGGTCGGGCTCTGCGGGCTAGCGGCCGTCGGCTCCCTCTTCTTTTCCGTCCTGCTTTTACTGAACCACTGACGCCATGTCCGAAAAGATCACCAACCTGACCACCGATTCGCTTAAGAGCACCGTCGCCTCCTCCGCCCTGCCCGTCCTAGTCGACTTCTGGGCCCCGTGGTGCGGCCCCTGCAAGGCCATCGCGCCGATCCTCGAGGAGCTCGCGACCGAGCTTGAGGGCAAGATCGTCATCGCGAAGGTGAACATCGACGAGAACGACGCCGCGGCGACCGATCACGGCGTGCGCGCCATCCCGACGATGCTGCTGTTCAAGGGCGGCAAGGTCGTGGAGACGCTCGTCGGCATGATGCCGAAGGCGGGACTCAAGGCGAAGCTGGCGCCGCACCTCGGCTGAAGCCCGCGCTGATCCGCACCGGGCCGGCGTAGTCCCGTTCTGGGCGCCGGCCAACTTTCCGCAGCCGCATTCGTGGCTGCATCGCGCGCCCCGCCGGGCTCGGAAAACTTCAGCCTGCAGAGCTGAGCCCGGCGGAGAAGAGGAGCGCGTAAGCCGCAAGCAACCGGCCCGTGTCGCCCAACAGGGCGATGAGTTCAGCCGGCGACCGCGCCTCCCGCAGTCGCGTCGCCTGGATCCAGGCCCACGGGGCCACGAGGCACGGCAAGAGCACGGGCCACGAGGAGCCGCGGGCCACGAACAAGAAGGGAACGGCGAAAGCCACCACGAGGGAAAATCCAAACTGGATCCGGGCCGCGCGACGGCCCAGACGCACGACCAACGTGCGCTTGCCAGCCCGCGCGTCGGTATCCGCATCGCGATAATTATTCACGACGAGGATGTTTGCGGCAAGGAGGCCGATGGGGACGCCCGCCAGAATCGAACCTGCGTTGACGTTCCCAGCCTGCACGAAGTGCGTCCCGGCGACGGCAACGAGCCCGAAGAACAGGAACACGAAGACGTCGCCCCAACCGTGGTAAGCGAGCGGATACGGTCCGCCGGTGTAGGCGACTCCACTCAGGATGCTAAGGAGCCCGACCAGCAGCAGCCACGGTCCACCCCAAGCGATCAGCCCGAGTCCAAGCACGAACGCGGCAGCGAAGGTCAGGATCATCGCCCCGCGCATCGTGGCCGGCGTGACCAACCCCGCCGCGACGGCCCGGCGCGGACCAATCCGCTCGGCGTTATCGGCGCCGCGGAGGAAATCGTAAAAGTCGTTGGCGAAGTTGGTGCCGACCTGAACCAGTACCGCGAAACCCAGGCATAGCGCCGCGGGAGTAGGCTGAAATGATCCGTCCCGCCACGCGAGCGCGGAGCCCACGACGACGGGGGCAACGGCGGCGGGCAGCGTGCGCGGGCGCGCGGCCTCGATCCAGACTGCCGCGAACGGGCGGCTCACCGCCCGCCACCCCTTTGCTGGTAGATCATCAGAGGACGTTTCGCCAGCAGGCTCAGCAGGACCGGGAGAAAGACGAGACCGGCGGCCAGCATCACCGTCAGGCTGAACGGGCTCTGGAAGAACGCTCCGAAGCCGTAAATCACGGCGGCGTTGAGAGTCAGAAACACCGAGGCGTTCGGGACCATGGGGTTGAACGTCCAGGTGAGGATGAATCCGAAGAGCGCGATCTCCCAGCCGCAGAGGCCGAGCATCAGGCCGGACAGGAAGAAAATGGGCGGGAAGAAGGAAAAACGACCACCGCTCCGACGCGTGGCCTGGATCACCAGACCGAGGAGCGTGATCGCAGTCTTGATGGCGAATCCCTTGATGCCACCGCCGGCCACGGCCGCGGAGAAGCCGAAGCCGCCCCAGATCGCTATACCTCCGGCCGCTGCGCGCAGCAGGTCGAGGTAATTACGGAACTTGGTGAACTCGGCGCCGAAGTTCACCTTCGGGTCACCCGGTTCACCACCCTTCCACGGATCCTTCAGGCGCTCCACGCCCGATTTCTTCTTCCGACGCTTCAGAAGCGTCACTGCCTTCTGCATCCAGGGACGCGGAAACCAGAGCAGGGCGATTCCCAAGAGAAGTTGCGAGGAGAGGACGGTCATGGAGCGGGTCCGGCGACGACGATTGATGCCGTGGATAGGCTAGCGCTTCCGACATGCAATCATTTCATGGTCGCGCGGGCCCCGCCCGATACGACCGCTCCGGCGGCACGCCGAGTTCGCGTTCCAGCTCGCGGATGCGCCCGAGCACAATGTCGGCCGCGGCGGCGGGGTCGTCGGAGGAAAGCGTGGGGTGCAGGCGCGCAAGCCACTCCAGCGCCTCGGCGCGGCGCCCCGCCTTCCGGAGCACCTCGGCCCGCAGACGCGCCACGTAATGGGGCGCCCCGGGCAACTCCCACGCCCGCCGATAGCTTTCCGCCGCGGCACCAAGTTCTCCAAGGCGGTTCAACTCGATGTTCGCCCGCTCGACCCACAGTTCGACGCTCCCGGGATGGTAGCGCATCGCCGTTTCCAGCCCACGGAGGGCCGCGCGCGCCTGTTCGTGGGAGAGGCGCGTCTGCACATCGTCCGGCACGACGGCGAAGCCTCCGGCCGCGAGCACGCGCCAGAACGGGAAATCGTAGGCCGTGATGCGGGCCGCGTTCAGCCAGAAGTAGACCGGCCGCGGATCGATCGTGGTGACCACGCGCAGCAGCGTCTCGGTCGCGGGCAGATCTCGCTTTTCCCACAGCGCGTACATGCGAATCCAGGCGAGGTCAGCCACCAGCGCGCGGAAGCCACCGAGGATCGCCAGCGTGGCCCCCTGCCCCGCCCCCGTGGCATCGAGTCGCAGCGCCGGCTGGCGCGCCCGAAGGTCGTCCCAAACGGGCGCCACCATCAGCCGGAGTGCGCCGCCCGTGGCGGCCAGCGCGGCGATCGTGACCGCAAGGATGGCGAGCCTAGATCTCACGCCTCCGAAAACTGAGAATAGCCAAAGCCGCCGCTGCCGCCGCGTAGCCGGCCCCGTAGAGCACGACGCGGATCACGTCGCCGACGGCCGGCAGGTCCGCGCCCGACAGCGAGTCCACCAGGAGGAACACCTGGAAGTTGGGAAACACCGCCGAGATCAGCGCGCTCAGCACCATCCCTGCCGCCGAGCCCGCCCGCGCATAGCTTTCCTGCGCGAGGTGCTGCAGGTGGCACACCACCAACACGAGGAAGCCCGTCACTACGGAAAACAGCTGCGACTGCGCGAAGCTCGCCACCAGCAGCGTGAACGCCGCCAGCACCAGCAACCGCAACCATTGCATCAGCCCGCCGAGCGCCACCATCGCGTGGCTCACGCCGCCGCCGGTCGTCACCGCCTCGGGCGCGAGCGCGGCCAGCTCCGCCTCCCGCCACGCCAGCACGAGCGAAAGCAGGCCGGTGAGCAGCGCGCAGAACACCGCCGTCAACGCCGCCACGCCGAGCAGTTTGCCCAGGATGAACTCCGCCCGCCACACCGGCTTCGCCAGCAGCGTCAGCGCCGTGCGGTTGTCGATCTCGCTGAAGAACAGCTGCGCCGTCGCCGCGATCGTGAGGGCCGATCCGAGGAAGGCCATCGCCCCGAATCCGCAGTCCGCAAGGAACTTTAGCTCCGGCGCACCGAAGTTGAAGTCCCGCAGCCAGCGCGCCCCAAGCACGAGCGCCAGCGCCAGCAAAACGAGGAACTGGAACAAGCGCTGGCGCGACGCCTCGCGCAGCGTGTTGCGCGCGATCAGCGACGTCCGCCCTAGTGAGAATCGCATCGGGCTCACCTTTCCGCCTCCGATCCGCGCCGCCCGCCGACGCGCGCGCGGAACACTTCCTCAAGCCGCCGCCGCGCCGGCGCCACCGCGTCCAGCGAATGGCCGCGGGCGGCCAGCCAGTCGCGCAGCGCCGCCACTTCCGCGGGCGGAAGCGCGTCCGTCTCAAACGCCATCCGCTCCCCTTCGCCCGCCAGTTCCGCCACGGGCCCCTCGGCCACCAACCGCCCGCGGTCGAGGATCGCGACACGGTCGCAAAGCTCCTCGATCTGCCCGAGCAGGTGCGAGGTGATGAGCACCGTCTTGCCCCGCGCCTTCAGCGTCAGGATCAGCTGCGCCATCTCGGCCGAGCCGACCGGATCGACGCCCGCCGTGGGCTCGTCGAGAATCAGCAACCGCGGATCATGTACCAACGCCTGCGCCAAGCCGATGCGCTGCAGCATGCCTTTGGAATACGTTCCGACGCGCCGGTCAGCCGCACCCGCCAGTCCCACCAGAGCGACGACTTCGCCGACACGCGCCGTCAATGCCGCGCCGGAGAGCCCGCACATCCGGCCGTAGAACTCCACCAGTTCGCGTCCGCTGAGGAAGCGGTAGAAATTGGGCGCCTCCGGAAGGTAGCCGACGTCGCGACGCGCCTCCACCCGCCCACTCCCCACGCCGAAGACGGCGCTGGTTCCCGCCGTCGGCTCCAGCAGGCCCAGCAGCACCTTGATCGTCGTGCTCTTGCCCGACCCGTTAGGTCCCAGCAGCCCGAAGACCTCGCCCGACCGCACCGTCAGAGAGACATGATCCACCGCGCGGAGCCGTAGCCCCCGCAGGCCGACCGCGAAGTCCTTGACCAGCCCGCGGATCTCAATCGCGGGAGCCTCCCTCGCCGACGCTTCTGGCCCCGGCGCGCCCATCCTCAGCGGATCTCGAAGCCCGCGAAGACCGGCGCCCGCCGGGCGACCGCGCGCTCCACCTTACGGATGTGGCCGTGCATGCGTTCCTCCACCGCGCCGATGAAGGCGTCGACCTCACGCTCGGTGCCCTCCGCTTCCAGCCGCACGCGGCCGTCGGCGAGGTTCTGCACGTAGCCCGCCACCTCGTACTCCTGCGCGACCTGCCGCGTGGTGAAACGGAACCCCACGCCCTGCACGTGGCCGCTGAAGGTGACGATGGCGTGGTGGACCTCTGCCATGAGCCGGCACCGTACGCGCCCCGGCGGCGCGTTCAACCGCCAATCTCGGCCGCGCCTTTCCGGATTTTTAATTGCGTTCGGAAAAACGCGGGCCTCTGTTCGCCGCAACCGATGAGTAACTTTGAATCGGGCGGTGGTTCCGAAGGGCCTTGGGACGAGCAAGGCGAACTGGCGTGGACGGAGTTCGATTGGGAGCGCTACCTGCGCGGACAGGACGAGGCGGTGCGACGCTACCTCGGCCACTACGAGGCGGCGCGCGGCCAAGCTGACCGCATCGACGTCGTGGCGGAAAAAATGGGCTGGGACGGGGAAGGCTGGACGGAGGACGACGGCCGAGCGGAGTCCGAGGAGACATCGGCGGCCACGGCCGACGACGACGTTTACACGCTGCACAAGAACCCGGTCTACATCGCGACCAAGGCGATCTACGCGAGCCTCGAACATTCGTGGACGACGCTCGCGGCTGACCCCGCCCAGGTGGCTCCCACCGCGGCGATGCGCCTGCTGCAGACCTTCCACCGGGGATCCGGACGGGCGATGGAGGCGGTGCACGCGGTCGACTTCGGCGACTACGCGATGGCCGTCAGCCTTTTGAAGCGAGCCCTCGGCTCCTTGAACGATTCGCTGGCCACCCTGGCGGAGCCGGAGACCTGCCGGCATCCGGCGGTGGCGGCGTGGTGCGAGGAGGCGCGCGCGCGGCTCTTTGACCTCCGGGAAATCTGGCTGCGGGTGATCACGGAATGCCGTGAAGAGCTCGCCCGGCCCGACGACGAGGACGACGAGGATTCCGACTGACGGGCGGGGCGAAATCCGCCCTTGCACTTTGGGAGGCCGGCGATTCGCTCCGCCCACCTGATGGAGAGGTGGCTGAGTGGCCGAAAGCGGCGCTTTGCTAAAGCGTTGTAGGCGTAAAAACCTACCGGGGGTTCGAATCCCCCCCTCTCCGCCAGCTTCCGCCAAGTCCCGCGCCTGAGGAGCTCGCAGGCAGACTCCCGGGGGCTGACGAACGTCTTCTCCCCAAGACGGAAAACTCTGCTGAAGCCGCAGCGATTCGTCGGGACTGCATCCTTTGATCGGCGCGGCCATCACCGAGGACCGCGGAATGGGGTAGGTCGCCGCGCCGAGCGCCCCACGGCCGCAAAGACCCGGAACCTTCACTCCAGCGATTTCGCAAACCCTCCCGCGGTACCCGCGATCCGCACCGCGGGGAAGATCGGAACGCGAAGCCCGCCTCTCCGCGGCCGATTCAAGCCCGGCTCTGCCGGGAGATCACCATCGGTCCCAACAAAAAGGGCGGGGTGTCGCCACCCCGCCCCGGGAAAAAACCGGACTGGCCGGCGGATCAGAAGCGGCCGTTCACGCCCACGTTGATCGTCACGAAGTTGTAGTTGATCGTCGACGGCTGGTTGCGGAACCCACGGTAGATCTCCTGGTAGGCGTTCAGGATGTTGGAGACATCCAGCGTGAGCTGGGCCGACGAGCGCAACTGGTAGGCCAAGCCCACGTTAAGGGTGTCGAACGAAGCGCGCCAGCGGTTGCGGCCCACGGTGGCGGCCGAGTACTCGACGATGTAGTCGCTCGTCCAGTTGTAGAGCAGGCGGGTGCTGAACTTCTTGTAGCGCCATGAGAGCATGGCGTTCGCCGCCTTCGGGATGAAGCCCACCACCTCGCGGCCCGTGATGTTGGTCGTCGAGCCGAAGTTGCCGCGGGTGTTGATCATCGTGTAATTCAGCGAACCGCTGAGGCCCTTGAGGAGACCCGGCAGCGACGTGAACTGCTGCTGGTAGCTGAACTCCCAGCCTTGCACGTAGGCCGTGCCGGCGTTCGCCGAGGTGAAGAGGTTGAAGCCCGCATACTCGCCGTTGAACCCGTTGTCGTTCCCGGCGGCGACGGTGCCGATGTTGATGTTGCGGACGATGAAGTCGGAGATCGTCTTGTGGAAGAAGCCGACGGAGAGATTTCCGACAGGCTCGAAGTAATAGTCGATCGAAGCGTCCCAGTTGCGGGCGTCCTGCGGCAGCAGGGCCGCGTTGTTGATCGTCAGGGTGTTGGCGGTTTCGTTCACCGACTCGCTGGGCAAAAGCTCACCATAGCCCGGACGGCCGAAGCTGGTCGACCACGCGAGGCGGGCCTTGAGATTCGGGGTGATGTCATGGGTCAGGTGCAGGCTGGGGAAGGCCTTGGTGTAGCTGCCGTCGATCGTGCGCCGGGTG
>JACCDO010979188.1_pt1 | contig 18126 bp, 13 predicted proteins | sample 7446101 | NCBI WGS metagenome assembly JACCDO01 (sample SAMN15323440, study PRJNA562643) | freshwater metagenome | isolation source: river surface water | place: USA:Blue River Watershed | collected 2017-08-16 | reverse complement strand
TTATATTTATTTTCATTATCATTTATTATATTTGTTCTATATTGTATCATTTAATATTAATTTTATTCTACTTTCTATTTACATTTTATTTTTAGTTTTATTTTTTAGTTTTTTTTATTTTTTAACTTTAGCTTTTAATCTTTATTTTATGTTTACTATCTATATTCTTAAACTCGAACAAAACAAATATTATGTTGGTTTAACTAAATATCCAGAATCTCGTATTCAAGAACATTTTAATGGTACTGGTTCAACTTTCACTAAAACTTTCAAACCTATTCAACTTATTCATTCTTTCAATACTTTTGACCGTTATGATGAAGATAAAACTGTAAAACAATATATGAGTAAATATGGTATTCATAATGTTCGAGGTGCTTCTTATTCAACTATTGAATTATCTGAAGAAACTATTAATAACTTACAAAAAGAAATACTTCATTCTAGAAATGTTTGTTTTAGATGCCATAAAAAAGGACATTTTATGAAAAATTGTTATGCTAAATCTGATATCAATGGTGTTATTCTTCCTTCTAAATTTAATAAAAATAATATTATTCATAATATTGAAAATATTGATGATGATGAAAATAATAATAATTTAGAATTAGAATTAGAACTAGAACTAGAATTAAATGATTTTTTTGATTTTATAATCGAATCATTAGTTAAAAATAAAACTTATTTAATTAAAAATTTTATATTTTTAACTAATAAATATAAAGAACACAAAAAAATATTAAATACTATTATTGATAGAAGTTGGAACATTTACACTAAATTCTTTAAGTAAACTATTCTTATAATTTATAAAAAAATATAATAATCCAAAAAGGATTAAAAGAATAATATATATATATATATTACCAAACCGTATTGGACATTTTTTTAAAAATAATTTATTATTTTTTATTAATACTAAATAATCATTATTTTCTTCATATTCAATATCTTTCATCTTCTCTCCTAATTGTTCTTCATCTATATTCAAAATCTCTAACTTTTCTTTACCCCTTTTATCTATAAATATATCATAATTTTTTAATTCAACTAAATCTTTTATATTATCTTCTAACGAAGATTCTTTATTTATATCTATTTTTTTTATAAATGTTGGTTTTAATTCATTGTTATCTATATAATCTTCAAAACTATTTGAATTGTAAATTCTTACTTGCATTTTCTATTTTCTATTTTTTTATTATTTAATTATTTATTCAATTAAACTAATTTTTATATTTTTTTAGTATTTAATTATAGAATTATTTACTTTTAAATATGAATCTTAATGTAAATAGAGTTTATAGACAATTTACAAATCCGATTGAATTTACAAAAGGAAGATATGCATCTATTAGTACTAATAATAATAATCTAACTAATAATCATCAAACAAGTATTACAAATCCACAACCAATTACAAATTTATTAAATCTTCAAAATGATTCATTATTAGAATATTATAAAAATAACTATTTTTTAACTATACAACCTTTTTTTTATAATAATTTTATACTCCCTTTATTTTTAGATAATATTGAATTAAGATTTAAAGAAACATTTAAAAATATGTTATATCATTTAAGAGTTTTAATTATATCAGAAATTATTAATAAAAGAAATGAATTTCAAACAAAAGTAGAAAGTGAATGGAATAATCAAAATAAACTTAAATTTTATACATATTATTTAAATTTATATAATGAAAAATTGAATCTTGTTCAAAGTATTTATGGAATTAATCCTGACACTATTGATGTAAATCGATCTTTAAAAATATATAATTTCTTTAAAAATATTATTAGAGATAATTCATTAAAACAACGCCAATTAGGATTATTAAAAAATGGATTATGTAAATCTGAATTTCATATGATAGATTTAATTGCTCAATATAAAAAAAGAAAAAATTTTACACAAAATAATTATGAAAGTGCATTAAATAATTATGCTCATTATGTTCATGAAAAATATCCAGAAAGAACTAAAACTAAAAATGGTAGAAATATAAGTATTTATAATATATTAAAAAAACATAAAAATATACCTGGTATTTCTAATAAATTTCAGGAAAATAATTTTAATTTATTTTCATTTTCTAAAAAAGAACATTTATTAGGTACAAAATGTAAATATGAATTTACTGAAAGAAATTTAAATAATAAACAAAATTTTTTAGATACTATTCGTAGTTTACCAGTCATGACAATGAATTGGGACGAAATAATTAATTTTTTTGGTATTGATCAATTAGAATTTATTAAAACTAGAAATTCAAATAATGTAATTAAAAATACACTATCAAAATTATTTAGTTTATTAACTATTCCAATAAACGAAGAAGATTCGAAATTATTAAGAACTAGTAGAGATAATATTTTATTTGGTATTTCTTTGGTTTTATTTAATAATAACTATAATTTAAAAAAACCTTCTGGAAAAATAATTGCTAAGGGAGCATATGGAACAATTAGTAAAATATCAAATAAAGAAATTATTAAAGGAGAAAATTTACGCTCAACTATAAAAAATCAATCAATTACAAAAGGATCCAAAACTTACTATCCTTTATCAAGTTATATGTCTTCGTTTACTTTATTAGCATTTGTTTTACAAAAATTTTTATATAATTTAAATCCAGAATATATTCCAAATATATATGATTTACAATTTAATTTTGAAAGCAATAAACCATTATTATTAAATAAAAGAAAATTAAAAAATATGAACGAAGAAGAAAAATCAAAATATTTATTAAACTTAAAAAGTATGACAAGAATGAATATTTCTGGTTCTCAATATTTTAAATTAAATAATAATTTAAATATATCAAAAGATTTTTATACTCTTTTGTTTAAAGATAGTTTTTATAATATTAATAATTTTATTCCATTTGTATTAAAAATTCTTTATAAGTTATGTGAAATACTTGAATTTTATCAAAATCAATGTATGTTTATACATCGTGATTTACACGCTAAAAATGTTATGGTTAATTTTAGATATAAAAATGGTCTTTTTGATATAGACAATTTTAATGTTCAAATTATTGATTTTTCTTTTTCATCAATTGTTATTAAAAATAATGAAAATAAAATATCTTTTTTAACATATGAAAATTATAAACCTACAAAAGATTTATTAATTGCAAATCCTTATATTAATAATGAATGGAATCAAACAGATTTAAAATATTTTTTTATATTTTTATTTTTAGAATTTTCAAATAAATTTTTACTTAATCCATTAGAAAATGATTATCATATAACAATAATTAGAAATATACTATCAATACTTAATGAAATTTTTAATATTAATACAGATTATTTATTAAATTTTAATAATTTAAATAATAGTAAATTAGAATGTAGTATTCGTTCTAAATTATTTGTTATTTTTTTAAAAAAAGAATCTCATAAAAATATTTTTGGGGAAAATTTTAATTATGATTGCTATATACCAAAAATATTAAAAAATATTTTAAAAACTTATATTGAATAAATTAATTAATCTACTTTTAAAAATTTAATAAATTTAATATTTTTTTTGTTTCTTTATTATCTTTTTTTAATTTTATATCATTATATAATTTTTTAACTTCTTTTTTTAACTTTTTAAATTTATCTAGTTTTAAATCTAATATTTCTTTAATTTTTTTATATATTGTATATTCATAATATAAATAAATTTTATCTTTTATATATATATTGTATTTAAAATAATTATCAATTTCTATATTTAATTTATTATTTTTAATTATTTCTTTTATATTTTTTTTATTTAAAATATCAAAATGATAATTATCTTTTATTATTTTTTTTATAATATCTATTTTAGTTAAATCATCTTTAAAATTTAATAATAATATTCTTGATTTACCAATTATATATACTTTTTCAAAATATATTGTTGCTAAATATACTATATTTATTATTTGATAAGATAACCATGAAATATTCATAATTACGTTATCATTTTTATTTAAGTAAAAATAACATAAATATAAAAAATTTATAAAATATATTTTTTTATTTTTAAAATATAATTTTTGATAATCATAAACATTTTTATTTTTTATATCATCTATATTTTTTAAACTTTTTGTTTTTACATAAAAATTTTTAAAACTACCTTTTTTAATTCTTGCTATTGGTATTTTATTTATATACTCATTAATATTAATTTCATTAATATTAATAGTTTCATATTTTTCTTTTTTTGTAAATCTTTTAAAAATATATTTTTTTATATTTATTCTTTGATCTATATATTTCATAATATCAATATATTTTTCAATATTCACATCTTTTAAATAATTTTCTCTTTCATCTATATATTTTTGAAAATATGGGTCTTTTTTAAATACTTTTTTTACCACAATTATTGGATTTTTTTCATCATTTTCTATTTCTATTAATGTTTTTGTTTTTTTCATTTTATTATATATACTTTTATCCATTTTTACAGGTATTATACACTATTTATTTATTATATATTTTTATTTATAAAATCAATAAATAAAAAATATTAAAAATATTAAAAAATATAAATATATAATAGGTAAATTATATTTATATAAAATATGAAAACTAAAGATATTAAAAATACTAATGATATTAATGAAAATTTAGAAACTTGTGAAATTATCCATAAAAAAAATATAAATATTGAATATTTGAATTTTTTTAATAAATATTTAAACTTATATGGTAATAATATTAATCCCAAATTATACATTTCCCCTATCAATATTTCTAATGAAAAAATTATTAATGTTGTTCAAGAAAGTATTCTTATAAGTGGTTCTAAAACTCGTGTTGCTTATCTTTTATTAAAAAGAATTCTCGAAAAAAATCCTGAAATTAAAACTTTTACTTATTGTGGTACCTATAATGGATTCGGTGCTGTTGCTACTGCTTATGCTTCTTATTTATTAAATAAAAATTGTGAAGTTTTTTTATCTAGAGTACCAATGAGTTCTAAATATGTCTCCAAAACTAATGAAGAAATTCTTAATTGTAGACAAATCATCTCTTTAATAGGTTTAAACGCCAAAGTACATTTATGTAATGATTATAGAAGTGCTCGTGATTTACAATATTCTTTATCAACTAAAGAAATACCTGGTAAAAAAGATGAATGGGAACTAATTAATGGTTATTATAATGTTGATTTAGGATTACTTGATAAAAAAGGTATTATGGTTAATATTTTATCTAATCAAATTAAAAAAGCATCCAAAAAAACTATTTTAGAAAATTATAAAAATCCTTCTTTCTGGTTAGTAGCTGGAACAGCTGGTATTGCTCGTTCTATTAAAAAAGCATTTCCTGATGCTACTTTATATTTACTATTCGTCGGCAAATATGAACCCGATACTATTTTATGGACTCGTCAAACTAAAGGTATTATTGTTTTAAATGGTAATCCTGATTATCCAATTAATAAAGATATTTCGAATGAAAATATTAAATCTAATCGAGAATTATATTATAACTCTACTTCAGGTTATGATGATAGAATTTGGAAATATGTTAAAAAATTTGCTAAAAATGGTGATTTTATTTGGAATGTTGCTGCTGATAATTTTCCTAATCTTATTCCTTTTTAATTTTTATTTTCTCTTCAAAAAACCATAATACACATAATATACTTTAAACTTATATTTTTGAAAAACATCAGCACCTTCATTACATCCATTATCGTAATAAATCTTAAATATATTATCACGATAATCTCTCGCTTCTTGAATTGGTATTTCTAAAACTGCTTTTTTTATTCTTTCTTTTTCTTCATTTGTTATCTCAATGTTATCAAATGATTCTTTATATAATTCAAAATGTGCATTGTGTTGTCTTTCTATATAAAATGCTCTTTCTTCATCATCTATATATCCTTTATATAAACGCACATCATCTGACTTTATTGTTGACATACCATCTAAAGTCGGTTCCTCTAATATATGTTTGTATTCATCTGAATCTGAACGAATTCTTATGGATTTATAATTATTTGAATTATTTGATTCATTATCATCATTATCATCATTTTCAGTCATATCTTCATCATCTTGCGCTTCGCTTATATCTGAATTATTATTTTCATTTATTATATTTTCAAATAAATCTGTTGTTATATTAACATTTTCTTCTTGCTCTTCTTCTTGCATTTCATTTATTTCAGATGATTCGGATGATTCTTCTGATTCTTCTGATTCTTCTAATTCTTCTGATTCTTCTGATTCTTCCAATGATTCTTCCGATAATTCTTCCGATGATTCTTCCGATGATTCTTCTGAATTTGAATCTATTTTTTCTTTTTTTAATTTTAATCTTTCTTTTCTTCTTATTTTTGATTTTTCAGAATAATCACTATCTCCATCATATTCAGGATCTTCATACTTATAATAACTATATTTTTCATCTTCTATCTCATCATAATGTTTATCAAAAAATTTATATGAAAATTCTTCTTCATCAAAACCTTTTAAATAAGTATGATATATATACCATTTTTGAATTCTTTTATTTGTTTTAAATTCTTCTAAAGTTATACCTAATTCATAATTTTTATATTCTTTTTCTAAATATTCTAAAAATACTTTTAATTTTTTATTTTCCCATTCATTTAAAATAATATCCTCATCTTTCAAGTGTGTATATAAATCTAAATTTATTGGGTCTTTCCTTCTTCTTTGTCTTAATCCTCTCATCTTTTTTATAGCCACATAAGTTATATTATATATTCCTTTTCTGATATTTTCTAAATATTCTTCTCTTTCTCTCTTTTCTTTTTCTTTACAAATTTTATCTATTTTTTTTGCTTTCTTATTCCATCTTTTCAATTTTCGTTTCATATTATTTTTATTATCATTATCATATTCTTCTTTTGAATCTGAATCTGAATCTGAATCTGAATCTGAATCTGAATCTGAATCTGAATCTGAATCTAAACTCAATTCAGATTCTGAACTTAAACTTGATTCTGATGAATTATGATTTTCCCTCCATTCTTTATATTTTGGATTTTCTAAACCTAATAAACAACTATAATAATCTCCATATTGAATATTTCTTTTCAACTCTTCTTCTGAACGACAATTCCAATATTTTTTATATCTTTTATATCCTTCTTCCAAATTAAATTTAAATAAATTATACATATGAAAATGTATTAAATTTTTCATTTTATTTACCGTTGTTTTATTCTTCATTTTATCATTATTATTCATCTTTTTACACATCTTACCCAATATATTATGTCCGTCTAAATATTGACAATTACCATACATTATTGTATAATCTGAACCACACCATTGTTTTTCCATTTCTAAATTTTCATTCATTATTGTATATGAATTATATTCATATAAATTTTTATCTATTTCATAATATGGTGATATTATATCTAATTGTTTATATATCTTTTTACCATAATCTTTCTCACCATTTATTTTCTTCTTCATCTCCCTTCTTAAAAATTGTCCATGTTGATGATTAGGATATCCATCTTCTATACTCTCCGAATATTCTACTGATACTTGCAAATATTCTGTTATATCATTCCAATGATATACTACTTGAAAAGGTATATAATTCATTTCTTTTGCCCATTCTACCATCCATGGTTCAAACTTGTCGAAATATATATAATCTTTTAATAAAGATTTCTCATTTCTTTCATTCAATTCTTTCATTATTCGACTAGATAATTTACAATTCTTATATTCAGATGGTATTATCATATATAATGCTAACTTTTCATTTATTTTTATCATTTCTTCTTTATTTAATTCAATTTCTAAGCACTCCGTTGATAAATAATCAATCATTAATTTTAATTCTTCATCTTCTAATTGTGTTTCTATACTATTACTCCCTTCCTCTGATAATGTCTTATTTAATTCCTCAAATAATGTATTCTTACATCTCTTCTTCTCTACATAATACTCTTTACCATTTTTCGATTTTATTTTATAAAAATTATCAAATTCTTCCTCATAATCCCTCTTTATCGCTCTTAAACTAAATGTAAATATCCTCTTCTTTTTATTATCATCATCTTCAAATTTCTCACTAAAATGCCTCAAATCCGATTTAAACCACATTAACCCCCCTCTCATTATACTTTCATAATAATTATTATACTTATCTTCTTCTGTATCCCATACATATGTACTTCCTGATAAACAATTTTCTAAACCCATTATACATGTGTATTGTTGAGTAAAATTTGTATGATTATTTATAAAATCTATATGTTCCTCAAAAAATCCATTTTTCACATATTCTATATAATCCATATGCATTGGTAAAACTTCAAATAAATGTCCATACTTCTTACCCTCTTCATTTATTAATGGTAAAATATTATCTATTATATATAATCTTAAATCTTCATCATCTATTATAGATTTAAAACTCTTCTGTCTCTTCTCTGAATATACTTCTCTCTTCTTCTTCGTTTCATATATTTTTGCCTTATCTAAATCTTTTAAATATGGTTTTATACCTTCTTCTATTCTATTTATTATTTTTTCTTTCAATAATTCACCTTTTATTGTAAATGTATCTTTAAATTCTCTATTCATTTTTATATTTTTATATTTTATATTATTTATTTATTTGTTAATATTTATTATTATCTCATTTTACTCATTTTTACACTTTCTTTAAGTACTCTTTAAAAATAATAATTTTAGTTAATTTATTATTCAACTTAAAAATAAAAAGAAAAAAACTTAAGCATCAGGATCATATACAATCGGGAAAACATTTTCTTTTATTAAACCATTTAATTCATCTTGTAAATCACCAAATAATGCTGTCACTAAAGCTTCTGCTACTGATTGTGAAACTGTAATAGGAATACTTGTTAAACCATCTATAACATCTACATTTACAGTAATAGTAGAATAATTTACTTCCATATTTGATAATTGAGAATTAAATATATAGAATGGTGAAGGTAAATTTGGGTTAGGTTGTTTAATTGGGGGGTCTTGTAAATTACCATTAGAAGGTTTATTTATAGATGTTGATATTGTAATTTCTCCTTTCATTTCACAATTTTTTAATGTAGCTGTTCCTGATGTAGTAAATCCTATATGAGGTGAAGCATCATATGTTGATGGCCAATTGGTACATGTTGTTGTACAATCACATGAAGGACATTTTGTTGTTAAACCACATCCACAAGATAAAGAACATTTATTACATGTTGTTGAACAACAAGTTAAACATGCTGTTGCACATGTTTGAGATGATGGTATATATATTGTTTCTGAACCAGAAGCAGTAAAACTTGCTTTAATATCTGAAGTATATTTGGCTGTAAATGATGTTTTATATGATATTGTTTCTGTTCCAACTTGATTCGCTATTTGTACTAATGAATCTATTTCAAATTCAAATGCATTTGACACTTGTGTTATTTGTGCATCATATTCTACATAATAACCTGCAGAACTTTTATTACCTTGTGAACCACTCCATTTTAAAGAATCTAAACAAGAAGTGTCTAAAGAAGTTAATGGACCTGACGGACATCCTGATAAAACAACTGTGTTATTTGCTGATGCTATTATTGGATTAATAATTGCAGTTACATTAGAAGTATTTGTTGTATATGTTACCATTTTTTATTTTTTTATTTATTATATATTAATACAATATTTATTATTTTTTTTATTATAAATTAAAATAACAATATTTATTATTTTTTTTATTATAAATTAAAATAACAATATTTATTATTTTTTTTATTATAAATTAAAAATTATGAAAATAATAATTTAATATTTATTAAATATATAAACAAATTAATTTTAATAAAATGTCATTTTACCCAAAAACATACTTTGATAAAAAAATAATGGAAAATAACCAAGTTATTCAAACTAATACTACTTTATCTTTTACTTTACATAATAAACTTAAAGAATGGGCTGGAGATAATAATGGTATTTTTAAAACTGCTTTCTTTAAATATAATGTTAATTTTCAAGATGATGGTTCAATTAGTTTAAATTTTGTTATTAATAATGTTACTTACATTATCGGTGGTATTAATTCTAATTATCAACCCAGTTCTGATTATCAATTCTATTCAACTGAAGAATATACTAATAACGCACCGTTCTTTTATTTTAAAGGAAAAAATAAATTGGGTTTCGTTTCTAATCCTGATATTGAATCTGTATCTGGTTCTTGGGAAATTTTAATTAATAATATTGACCCAAATATTTCTGATGAAGATGCTGGTTTATGGATTTCTAATGAAAAAGTAAATCTTTTTGATATGCAATTCTTATTTAATAAAAATATTGTTTATAAAGATTATATTGCTACTGATTTTACTAATTCAGGACATCTCATAGAACTTCAATTATTTATACCTTCCTATGTTCAAACTTTTATTAATGCTAACAATGCTAGAGCTTTATTAGAAAATACACCTGATTCTTCTGAATTATCTTCTTTTATTAATACTCTTTATAATACTGATTTTACTAATATTCAACAAATCAATAATGTTAATACTTCTTCTTAAAGTTTAACTTATTTATTACTATTTTTTTTGCGCTTTGCTTAGAGAAAACGTATTCAATTTTTTTGATAATAATTATTATTAAATAATCATCACAATATTCATATTCCTACGAATTTCTATTTTAGTCAATAATATATCTTGAATTATCTTATTCATAAAATATCTTATCGTATTATTTACTAAATCTTGAATATTATATAAATTTATATCTTCTTCATTATCTTCTTCTTCAAAACCTATTAAATTATAGTCTTCTTCATTTTTCGAATTAAAACTATATAATGTCGAATTCATTCTCTCATCTGTTATTATTTTATCTTCCCTTCCAAAATAATACTCTTTTCCTCCTAGAATCAATATTGAACTCTTCCTCATATCTGTTTCATCATTCATATCTACATAATCAATTTCTGTTAAATATATCTGTCTTTTTACTTCTGCTATTAATTCACGAGGTATTCTCGCATTTATTAATAACATATCTATGTTGCGATTATCTTGAATCAACATCTCTATCATAGAACATATATGTTCTAAAATACAATCAAAAAACTCACGTTTTGTTCTACTATATATATGTGATATTATAGGTGATATTATTATCATATTATCAATATTCTGATTAATCTCATCGAACATAATATTTGCATGTTCTTGTGTGATTTGGTGTCTACTAACAAACATTTTATTTATATTTTTTATTGTTTTTATTCTTAGTTTTATTGCATTTTACATATTATTTTGCAGTTTTTTATATAAATTATTTACGTTTATCACTTTTGGCTTCCTCTGGGAGCTGAGTGATAATAGGATTTCTCTAAGTGGAAGCGCTTAGAGAAAACGTATTCATATTAAATATAATAACTTATTGTACCTTTTTCAAAATTATTTGTTTTATTTACCTTTTTTTTAGAAGACTTTAAATTCTCACTTTTATTTTGACATAATATTTTACATAAATCTAAACCATTGTATTCTAATTTTTTATTATTTTTATCTATATCATAACATCTCTCTAATAATATTTTAACCGTTCTTTGTGATATTCGTATATCTTTTCCTTCAATATCTTTCACTATTAAATATACCTCTTTTCCACCATAATATCCATCATTTACTATTAATTCAAATCTAAAATTCTCAAAATTTTCAATTGGTATTCTGGTTAATTCATCTATTTCTAAATAACAATCTGGCGTTTCTTTATTTTTTATTAAAATATCTAAATTTTTATAAAATATATCAAAATTTAAATTATCTATTCTTATAAAATAACATCTATAATAATCTTTTTCTTTATTATTCGATTTTTTTGGTACTCTTGTATCAACATATCTTTTTATTGATTTATTTTTAGTTATTTTTATCAGTTTTTCATATACCTTTTCTATTTTACTTTTTTCTATTTTTATCATATTTGCTGTTTCTTCAACTAATTCATATGATGCATTTTCTGGTATACTCTTCTTTTCATCTGATACCCCTCCACCAAATTCCTCCCATTGGTCTTTTTTTAAATATTCTGATTTATTCTTTTCACGAGCTAATATTATACATGGTTTATCTTTATAATTTTCACATATTATTGTTCCAACTCCTGATATAAAATTATTTTTACTAATTTCTATTTTTACCATATTTTACCTTTATTTTATCTAAATTTAATTTAGATAAATCCATTTATTATAAAATAAAAAATAAAATAAAATAAAATTATTAATTCTAAAAAATATAATCAAAATTTCTAGCTATTTTTTTACATGGTTTTTTATTTAAACATTTTTCCTTTTATAAAAGAAAATTTTTTATTTAAATAAAAACTCTAATTCTAATTTTTTATTATGATAAAAAAGAATTTATACCATAATTCATCATAAATAATATTAATTGAGAACTAAACACAAATTGATTTTGTGTATAAAAAAACATTATTAACATTTTCAGAGAATTCATTCCCATTAAAAAATTAGCTGGTATATCATGAGTGTCCGGTGATTCATCATTTAACCATAATATAATCCTAAAACAAAAAACTGTTTCTGATATTTGTAAAAATTGGGCAAAATCTACTAATGTTTTAAAATATTGATAATATATAATTATTGATAACAAATTCATCATTATATTCGTTTTAACTACTCTTTTAATGATTTTCGTCACATATCTTTCCTCTTCTTTATTTACTCTTTCTGCTTCAACACCTTTTATTTTTAAGATTATATTATATGGTATTACTCTTCTACAATAACAACATCTTTCTATACTATTTACTGTATTAAAATAAGTACGTAAACATTTTAAATGATATAAAGAACCTGAACATTTACATTCTAATTGATATAATTTATCATCATCTTTTAAAAGATTTAAGTTTTCAAAACATATAGGACATTCTTCTTCACTTTGCATCTTTTATATTATTTTTTTATATTATTTTTTATTAGTTTAATGAATTAATATTATTTTATATTATAAATATTCATTTTTTAATTAATATTTCTACGTAAATTATTACTTCTTTTAGACCATATTAAATATATTATCATTAAATACATCGGAATATACATATATTTTATATATATTTTAATATCATTATCTATAAATATTTTATTCTCATATATTTTTCCCATCATTGATGGAATTAATTGTAGAATAAAATATGATTCTATAAATATATCTTTACTTTTTGAAAAATATAATTGAATATAATAACAAAATTGTCCTAACAAAAATATTGTTATTTGTATCTTTATCAAATTTATTATATTTTTTTTTATATTATAATTAATTTTATTATCTTTTTCTTCATCAACATTTTCAATAAAATATTTATTTTCTATAAAAAATTCTAAATTATATAATGCATATAAATATGACATCATTGTAATTATTATTATATTTTTTATATCTTTTTTTGTTATATTTTGATAATAATCATTATTTACTATTTTATTATAATCTTTATAAAATATATTTTTTTTACATATAAAACATTTAGGTATTTCTCTATTTATTTTACAATAATTTATATATTCATCATAACATTCTTTATGATATTTATTTTTTGAACAAATACAAAATATTGATATATTTTTTTTATACCAACTCAAATTTTCATGACATATATAACATTCTTTCCGTTCATATAATATTTTATTTATTATATTTTTTATCATTTTTCATATATAAAAATTTATTAATTTATTTTTTTATTTTTATCTAAATTAATATTTTTAATTTATTTATATTTAAAAAAAATATAATTTTAATTAGTTTTTATTATAATAACAATTAAAAACAAACATATTTGGTTTTTTGAATAAAATAATCTGATGTAACTTTATCTGGTATTTGATAGGGTAAAGATTCTACTTCATAAACCAATACTTTTTCATATTTTTCTTTGTCAAATATACTTTTGAATCCTTCTATTCTCTTTCTAATTTTCATTATTTTTTTTGAAATAACTTTAAATTCAAAATTTCGGGGTAATAATATCTCAAATTCATCGTGTAAAGTTTTATTCCAATTCTTTAATATTTTTTTTATTGATTCCGAAGTTCTATAATACGAAAACATCTTATCTGTTAAAAATATAAATGGTACATTATGTTCTTTTTTTATATTAATTTTTATTATTGTTTTTAAAGATTCTTTTCCCCATGAATGTGAAAATCCTAAAGCTATTAAAGGATTTAATGATGTACTTAAATATGCATTATTTTTTACTAATTCTCCTTTTTTATAATCGATATCTTTATCATATTCTACTTTTGATAATTCATGAAATTTTTCATATAATTTTGATTCTTCCGATTTATTTTTATTATTTTTTTTATTTTTAATTGTATTATGTGTTTTATGCAATCCTCTATATAATACTATATCTTCTAAATTATTCATTTTATAAAAAGAATTATCTAATATATTTATCGCTTTTATAAATGAATCAGTATATTTATCTTTTATTTTTTGTATATCTTCTGGATAAAACATTTTTATTTTATCATTATCTTCTTCTTTACCATTATCTTTCTTTCTCCTTATTTTATTAAAATTTAATTCTTTAAATGAATAACCATAAGAATCATCTATAATAAATGGAAGTTTTTTAGTTATTAATGAACGATTTAATGTATAAAATAAAACACCTTTATATTGAGATATAACATATAATTCTTTTCTATTTAATTTTTCTAATAAATTTATATTCTTTTCAAAAAAATCTCTATTTGGTAAATTTAAATTAAACTCATGTTTATATATATCCCATATTTCATTATTTGATTTATTCTGTTTTACTTCCTTCTTTTTCAATATTAATTTTGTTCCTTTTTTTGATTCTTTTTTTTCTACTTCTGTTTTTTTACTTTTTTGTTTTATACTTCTTTCTTTCCTCTTTTTTTTATTTTTCAATTCATTTGCTCTTATATTATCGAGAATATCTTGAACTGATACTGATTCTCTTTTTGATTCTTCTTTTTTATCTTTAAAAATATTCATTTACCTATATAATATTTATATATTATTTGTAATTTTTGATTTAATTATTTTATAATCTTTACGTTAATTTATTTTATCAAATAATATATTATACGTAAATAAAATAAAAAATGATTAATATATAAATTAAATATCATAAATTTATAATATAAATAAGATATATTTAAAAAATGGAAACAACAACTGAAAATACTCAAAAAAAAGAGTTTAAAAGTATTCATCATGGATATGTACCTGTTTTTACAAATGAAATAGAATATATTAATGATGATATTATGAATGAATTGAAAAGTAAATTAGAACCGTTTTATAGTAAATTAGAACCAGCTAAGATTTATGATTTTCATGACAAAAGTGAAATTATCAGTGAAATTAGAAATTCTAAAAAAACAACTATTTTTGAAGATGATATTTTCTCATTTTTAAATACTAATATTTTACCTATTATTAACAATATTTCTGAAAAATATAACCAAACTTTTCAAATTATTAAATCACATCTTGATTTAGTCGTATATGATGGAGATAATTATTTTAATGGTCATCATGATTTTATTGGTGACCATACTAATTTTTCACATCAATACACTTTGATAATTGGTTTAGTTAATTCAAATTCAGGTAATACATTAGTATGGGATTCAGAAGATAAAGAATATAAAACATATAGTCAATCTATTAATAAAGGCGGATTATTATGGTTTTGTTCAGATATTAATCATTTATCAGAAAAAATTAAAAAAAATGATAGAAAAGAGATTTTAACAGTTCAATTAAGAGCATTTAAAATTAATGAAGAAAAAGAAGAAAAAGATTTAGTTTTACTTAAATCAACAGAAAATACTGAGTATTATATTGAAAAAGATTTAATTAAAAATACTTTATTTAATAATTTAATTGAAATTAATAATTCTAATGAAAATAATAATGAAGAAGGTTCTTCTCAGAATAATCTATATCAAATTCAAACTAATTTAGATAATAATAAACTTCAAAAAATTATTCAATATATTAAAAAAGAAAAAGATTTTACAATTGAAGAAATGGAAGATATTCGTGAAATTCTCAACTTTTATATGATTAATCATATCGATTATAGAGAATGTAAAATATCATCTAAATATCTTCATTATATTAACGAAAACTTTTATGATAAAGATTATATTGTATTCGATAAATTTGAACCTTGGATGATTCAATGGTCAAAAGATATGGGATATATACCTTTCCAATTTGTTTTTTATTGGACTGATTTTAGAATTAAAGATAGTGAAATAAGAAAATTAGGACAAAGTTGTGTTAAACAAGTATTTAAATATACTGAAGATAATCCGACTAAATGGAAAGATTTAAAAAATCAAATAAATTCATTTTCTAATAATAATAATAAAAATTATAGTGATTTAAATCATCTAAATAATATTAAACTTATTATTAATAATAATATACCATTTAAAGTATTTAATCATTCTAATGATTATGATTTTGAAGAAAATTTAGAAAATACTGAACAAAATGTTGAAGAATTAAATAATTATGAAGAAACTAAAGATGATGAAATTAATAATATTGATAATATTGATAATATTGATAATAATGATAATAATGATAATATTAATGAAGAATATTTATATCAAATTAAAATAAATAAAGATAGAAAAGACGAAATTATATCAAATGAAAAATACAATTTATTAGAAAATTTTAATGAAATATTTAAAAATCTATTAGAAAGAGATTTTAATGAATTAAAATATATACACAGAAATTCAAATAAATTTTTAGAATATTTATATTCTGATAATAGACTTAATAAAAAATATTTTTTAGATAAATATAATATTAATATTCTAACATTAAATAAAAATGAATTATTTAATTTTTTCGGATATATTTTTAATTTTGGAATATCATTCGATTATGAATTATATAAAAAATTAAATTTATCTGAAAATACTATCAAAAAATTAACTATTTTAACTATTAAATCAAGTGATTGGAATAAATGTTATTTATTATTTAATCAAATTCGAGAAGAACGTTCTCAAATTTTTACTGAGATTTTAACAAATAACAATAACAATGATTTTGAATTTCCTTTCGATGATAAATTTTTAAATATTAATTATGAATTAAATAATTCAAAAAATTATTATGAATGTTTTGATGATTATACAAATGAATATATTTTAAATAATTATGAAAATAGAGATTATGAACTATTATTAATGGTAAATAATGCTGATTTATTATGTGCTACTAATGAATTAGCACAAGTTTGGAATTATATTCATTCTTTCAATTCTGAAAATATAAATATACCTTTTATTAATAAAATTAGAAGTATTGTTCATTATCATCAATATAGAAATATTTTAAATTATTCTAGATATAATGATGATTATGAACAAAAATATTCATATAATATTAATTCTTTAAATAATAAAAAAGTAAAACCTTTATTTTATGATAAAACTCATTTTAAAATTGAATATTTATATACTATTATGGATTCTAAACTTGTAGATTTATTAATTGGAATCCGTTTTTACAATATTATTAATTATTTAAATATTAATAATCCTATTATTCATTTAGATGAAAATAATCCTATTTTAAATAGTCATTCATTTAATAATCAGAATGAAGAGTCTACTATTAAAAGAAAACATAATGTATCTTTTAAAAAATTTGAAGAATCTAATCAATCTTTTGATTATATCAATATTGATAAAAATGATTTTAATAATATTAAAAATATTGTTAATAATTTGTCACTTAGCAATGCTTTACAATTTAGAGATAATATTTATGAATTTTATTCTTATGAAGATTCTGGTTGTAATGATGATGGAGGAGATCAATATCATTCATATGAGAATTATCATTTTAATGTTTATTATGTCTATTTCGGATTTTACAAAAAGAAAAATTAATTTTAATTTTTCTAAATTTATAATTTTTGAAACCATTTTTTCTTTGTAAAAAGAAAAAATCCTTTCATGGCAAAAAAGAAAAATATTTAACAATCATTTTCGAAACCATTTTTTCTTTGTAAAAAGAAAAAATCCT
>JACCDO010687590.1_pt1 | contig 18129 bp, 13 predicted proteins | sample 7446101 | NCBI WGS metagenome assembly JACCDO01 (sample SAMN15323440, study PRJNA562643) | freshwater metagenome | isolation source: river surface water | place: USA:Blue River Watershed | collected 2017-08-16 | reverse complement strand
GCACGATAGGTTATGCTAGAAATTACTTGACGGGAATATACCGGTCTTGAGTTATAGCTGATACAAATTATGAAGATAATCATTGGATGCGCTCTCATGAGTTCCCTCCGGTTCCCCTTCCCAACACCATACCTTCCCACTTTGCTTCAATGCGGAAAAGGTTTATTTATCCGTCCTTGGCTCCATACGTGCGCCTTTTTTAAAAAGAATTTGCATTAAAGTATACAATAAAAATCTATTTGGTATTTATCTGGACCAAAAACAACAGAAACATTGCCAAGTTCGAAACTAGATTTTTTGAAGCAAACACACACCTTAATTATGTCAACGCGATTTGATGAAGAAGAATGCATCGTAGTTGAAGTTAGACCACCTGGCGATACATACTTTTGGCAAGAGTGGTTAGCTGATCGCCTAGGATGGATTTTGCTTGATGGGCAACACATTAAACCGGCTCCTTTAACGGAAGACGAGATCCGCTCTTCATCTTCTTCTACGAATAAAGTAGCTGTTAAGACAAGAGATACGAACCCATATGCTAAGCTTGTATACAGAGGCGAAAAGCATTCCATTTTAAAAGTGTGGAGATCAAAACCTATCGGAATGCAGGTTGTCTTCCAAGGGGTTATGATCAGCATACGCCCGGTTGGTATAGGGCAATATACACCAACTCAGTTTGGACCCAGTGGCATTTCAGCAACTCATGATGTTCCCGACGCTATTGAATTTGACATGAATGAAGATAATAACGCAATACAAATGAAACGAGATTTAGGAAGAAAGTTGAGCATTGATGAGTGTACCATGTTGGATGTCATTGATGAGCTCGGTGATCTTCTTCCCCTGGCACAAAAGACATTTGAAATTCACGCAGGAACTATAGACCACAGCTCTAGTACTGCATGCACTTCCACTCCGAAAAGTGCGGCTAAAGGAATTGACAGAATTACCCCTTATGCGTGCTGCAAGGCTATCGGCTCTCTTCTCCGGATCAATGTCACAGTCGAAGAGTTATTGCTAGACGATTCAAACAATATACAGGAACTGCAAGTGCACTCTGCTTTAACTCGCATTGACGAGCACACAGACCCACCGAAAAATCAGAGATCAGGTCGAAAAGGTGGAAGCCTGCTTGTGACTAATGTTGCACACCTTGCTCTGGGATTTAATAGTGGTGCAGGCAACTTTCCGCAACCTACTATAACTTATGTGAATTTTTTGTATATACTTCTACGACTGAAGCGACGTAAAGAGGAAGATCCTAGCATCGTCTCCCCCCGCGCCTCGCCCAGGGGAAGCGCGAAATCTGGGACTGGAGTCGGGAAGGCACTTGGCGGCGACGGAGATACATTCGGCATGGGTGCAGGAATCCACCAGCGAGAGCTTTTGCAAAGTCCTAGGAGCCCGCGAAATACCATATATAGCCCGCGGACCTCCATGATGTTGGCAAATGCGGGACCCTCCGGCGGTGTGGCATCGCCCAGGCCTTATCCCAGCCTGTCCTCATCCGCTGCATCTCGCGTTGCGACCTTGGAAACAAAACCAGCTACCGACTTCAAGCCTTTTAGCTTAAATACTTCTATCAAAACAAACATATCGGCTGTCCCTGACATCGATCCGCCTCGACCCGACGAGTATCATGCTAGTCCGAAGCCTGAGCCGCTACGACAAGCTGCAAGCCCCGCAGTAAAGGCACATGTGGATGGAGGAGCAGAAGCGAAAGCAACAGATATAGACTTAAATACCACTATTATCTCAGAGAGGCGTGCGCAAATTTTAGTGCATGTACCTACGGACAGCTTATGGACCGCCGTTAATCGAGCTGCCAAATCAGCGACGGACTGCGCCGTCATTCCTGATGAGAGATCTTATCAACGCAGCAAAACAGACAAAGGGAAAGATGATCCTCGCCTGGATGCCATGCGAAGACACCGCATTGCAGCATTAGAGCGTCGGCCATCAGCAGCCGATGCCGTGCACACTGTCTTCGATGATAATCGCAGCAAGGAAAAGTCTTCAAGTTTGTCCATGCCAAATTTCAATTCAACACCTCCGCCGTTGATACCTCAACAAACAGCTACATTTGGCACAACATCACAAGTTGGTTCATCCGATAGCATGCTCAACTTTCAAGGTAATCGGTTGCTACCGCTTGGGCGCTTCCCGCTTCCCGCTTCTTCAGTGGAACCGCGTCTGTGGTTTATCTCGTTAAATTTCTACGAGAAATTGAGCAGGCTATCTTCCATGTTCTTGCCGATGCGCAGTGGAGGTACAAGTAAGAATCGTGACCGCGGTGAGGTGTCTGGGGAATCTCCATCATCGTCGGACCCAGTTGATAATGACGAAGAAGAAGAGAGGACAGGAAATGATCTGAGCTGTTTGTCAGCTGTCGAACTTAATACGACATCTCGCGCTTATCGCACCGTGAGACGTGCATTCCAATCATGCGATACAAATAATTTCTACACAGAGAATAATTGCGATTCTGATCGTCAAGCAAACGACCTCGCCGTGGGAGGGGGAGAAGTGCTGCTTTCAGATCTCTCGACTATTATGATGGCATTGAATATTCATGCTAAAGTAGTCATTCCTGAAACCAACCCAGGGTCTAATATTCATAGTATCCGGCAGATAAGTGGCAGCAATCGAGGCTCTGCCAACATAATTAGCGCCATCGATTTCGAAGAAGATATGGACAGAGGGACTCACGCGCACAATAATCCTACTCCTGTGCAACTAAATTTGGAATCAAGACGCACAGAGACTGATCCCATAACAGGTCTACGCACTGGCACAGGAACAGTGCTATGGACATGCTTGCCAGCATGGTGGAATGAACACTGGGACCGCTATTTAGCAAGCCGTAAAGCACTGAAAAAAGATTTTGAGAAAAAAGTGCGCAGGTTTCGCAATTGCGCATCGCAGAGGAAATTGACGTCCGCTGAAATTGCGCGATTCCATACAATAACAGACATTGTACAAAAACTTACCGCAGAACTTGCATATTTCACTACACCCTTCGGAGAAAGTACTGCAAGTACAGGTATTGACGAAACTATTCAGCCTCCAGTACTGCGCTTGAGTTGGGACACATTTGTGCGGTATTTACGAGGTGTGGTTGAAGATGCAAACACCAATGTAAATGCATTACGCCGTCTAATATCAGTGGACATTTGGAAAAATGCGAGAAATGCAGCATTTACTGCAGCGGTGAGTCACCTTGCAGCTAAGAAATTACAAGAGAAAAACCATTTTCAATGGACCTTCAGAAAGAAGATTGATAGAAAGGACCGGGATTTCACAGTTCAAAAGAACTTATTTGTAGGATATTTCCCCAAGACAGTGGCAGAAGAAAAGGCTGAGCTGGAAACAGCGGCGCTTGAGAGTGAACGCGTAAAGAAGAACGATGCAGAAAATCAAGAAAATCCGGTTGTCTCAGAATCAGTACATCTAGAGAAGGAACTAGTATCCGCGCAAGTGTCAACAGCGCACAGCATCCCATCATCAGCATTGGTAACGCAGAGCTCTGTCGGAGATGCAGGCGCCGATCTTGATATTGACTCTAAAGTACTGCAGACCACAATATTAGAAACTGGTGTTACACCAGCGTCAGCAGAAGCCGTAACAATAGAAACTCCATCCGAGGCCTTAATACCGGAGACTAGTCAAGAGCAGGTTTCTATTGCCGCAGATGTACAGCACAATGCAAGTAGCACCATCACTGCTTCAAGTCAACTTTCAGCTCGTCAGAGATTCAAGCTAGCAAACACATCTCAGCAGTCTCAACAAAAGCAGCACAACAATATCCAAAGTTCCGATACACAGGCCAGCAGCATTCAATACGCTGATAACAGCAAATCCTCACAGCCATCAGTTGTTCCCACTCCTTCACTAGCTTCTGATCAAGATGCCACTAGCTTACACCAACCACAGATAACTTCACAACCTCCTACAAAAGCGCTTGCTCCTATGAGTGCTCGTGATCGCTTTAAGAAAGCACAAGAAGAGAAAGAGAGAGTTCGGAAACAGGAAGAGGAAGCTGCTGTGGCAGATATGTTGGCCATGGCTAAAGCGGCAGAGGAATCGCCGCACAAAGGAGACGCACCAGATCCCATCGTAAAAACCGCCTCTTCGCCTCTGTCAGCTAGACAAAGATTTAAGATGGCTCAGGCAGCCCAACTCGCTCCAAAACCATCCAAGGATACAGATGAGGTGGAAGAAGAGCTAGACTGATGCAAGCATATTTATTTTTTACTTGTAGAATAATGATTAATATATTCACTTTACATATACACGACAAAGGGACCAAACGGATAGGAGGGCGGAGATGAGCCCACACGAACTGCAAAAGGCTTTGGAACACCACTCCACTATTACATGTGATGAAGGCCAAGCCATAAATTACAACGCAAATATTATTCTATTTACACGACGGGACCAGGTAGCACCATGGCACGGTATTGCTCGAAAAAAATGCGACTTTGCTTCATGCCATTCGCATCATGAGCTGTAAGAGGCCGACAGTCTTTAATAAGACGATCAGCTTCTTCATCCGATAGTTTGTCGCCCATAGAAATAAGTACTCGACGCAAATCTTCGGCTAATATAAACGGCCTACCCATTGCGTCACGTTGCTCCACAAAAATTGAGCCCTTGGAGGCAAGAATACCGTGATACAAATCTGAATAAGCACTCTCAATGGCGGCTACCAGTTCATCATCCACCATAGTCGCGCGCACTTCACCAAGCAAGATGAGAAACTGCTCCGCATTCAGCAAATCTACTCCGCTATACTCTCGTCTGCGCGTGTATAATGCATGAATATGAGTTTCTGACTCTTTGATGCCCAGCAGGGACAAAGCTATCATCAAACTATTTTCATCAATTTGTCCTTCACCCCGAGCATCACAATACCTGAATATTTCCAAAGCACGATGCTTCTCTGTTTCGTCCAAAAGTTTGCTCGCATCTGGTGCGAATTCTGTTGCATTTACAGCGGACTGAGATGTGCTCAACCCTGCAACATCAAGAAGAGGCTTTATTTTTGACACATTTTGGTTATCATCGACTAGCTGTTGCAAAGAATTTTCCGGTCCGTTTGATGTTCCTTTCCCTTCCTCGTCATCAGTGACCCATTCTTCATCACTAGCGAGCATGTAGTCTTCATCTACTTCAACTGTTTCACTCACCCAAATACGCGGTGCTTTACCCGATATGCTTCTAACGTTTAACTCGCCTTCATAATCACTACTATGTTCGCTAACAGATTGAAAGCTGCTTGCAGCAGCACTTTGAGTAGTATGTCTGTCTCCTGCTGCAGGTACTCCTGGATATTGTGATCCCGACATACTGTATATTTAGCTTGTACTTTCTTGAAGGAATCTACAAATTCTTGCGCATTGATGCTTGTAAAGTCCCTTTGGGGGATTTCCGAGAGATCATTTTCATTTTCTAAGAGCCGAGGGATTCTGGTCTTTTTTGAAAAGGAAGTTGAAAAAATAGAAGAGTGCCTTGTTGCAATAGTTGTTGTTACATCTAGTTAAATAACAGAAATCTTGTAAATTTTAAAGCATTAATTATATTAATTCGTGGGAAAAGTATAAAAGTAGATCAAACAGCAATGTCAACTGATATGCCTGCTTATTGGCCTGAAATTCTAGTGCAAGAGCTCAGACACATCGTACGGTCATCAAAGTTTGACTTCTTTAAAGCTTCAGATAAGCTAAAGAATTGGTGGATGAGTACAGCGTCTGATATTACTGCTCGCGACCGTGGTGTTAGTCTTGAGAACATCGACAAGGCTAGTATTGTGATTAGTTCAGACACTTGTCGTACAGAATTTGCACGAGATTATAGCAACGCTCCATATAGACGAGATATTTTTTTATCTTCTACACCGGTTGATGATTCGAAACAAGTTTTAGTGACGAACAATACCGTAGAGATAAAGGTTCCAGTGACTGTGAATATACTGCCAGCAAGTGCACCAATTAGTAATGATTTAGAGAGCAGCGAAACTTACGAAGAGTTAATGGATCGCCTAGAGCGACAAGATCAAGAGAACTTCCGCAGGAAAGAAGAGGTATTTACTAAAGTAGCTAAAATCCTTCTCATGGACAAGTACCTCCAGGACGATGCTCAAGCTTCAGCCCACGGTCATGCTATTGAGACATCTATATCGTCTTTCAAAGCGAAGACCCCAATGGATCAGGAAGTGCGTCGTGCATACGAAGAAGGGATTGCTGAGCGTCAGAATCGCAAGCTAGGTAGAAGCGCTTTGCTAGCGCAGCGCCAGGAGAGACTTCAATTAGAAGCTCAACGTGAAGCTCTGCGAAGACGATTCGATGCGGATAGCGAGGATGCTCAAGGGGAAATTTTTACGTTTTCCTCTTCTCAGACACATAACTCTCCTTTAAAGGTTGCTATACCGGCCTCTAGTGTCACGAAGTTCGGTGGACTCAAGGAGGAGAGCGAAGAGACAGATGCCTTGTTTGCTGCCAACGCCAAGGTATTTGAACGCCTGCGCCAAGAAGTTCAGGGATCTGATGCCGTATTTTCTGCTAATACCACAGCTGGGGCTTCATTAGACAAGGCATCCGCATCTGCTCTACAGGCCATACAACAGACCAATCTGCTGCTGCCCAGAATCGAAGATAACGGAGGCGCAGACCTAACAATGGGGAATTTTATCAACAGCGATGATTTCGAAGAGTTATTATGCAACCTAGAGGTGTGTATCTGTATTTCGTTCAAACTGCTGTTTACGCACATTCGGTATTTATTACGCTTTTGAGCCGCCACCTACATTCTTCTTTGATACCACGATTCCCCGCTTATTACTGCGCATTCATATACTCACTTTATGCTTCTTCACCTTTTCTCCTTATCTAATTTCTTTGTAACAAAATGGTGTTTGACGCAACCACCGTAACTCCAGGCCGAACAAGCGCTGAGCGCCCAAGAAAAGACATCCCTTGCTCCCAGCACGGGATCGAACGCAGATGAAGACGAAACAGACCTGGGTTCCATTTTACGCATTTTGGACGAAGCAGCGAGATTGAGTGCGGAAGCATCTGCTGCATCTGCTGCCAAAACAAATGTCAACAGTTCAAGCGAATCTGGATTAGTTAGACCCAAAGTCATGCTCAAGGCCGGCATGGGCATTGCGAGCGACCCGCGTATGACCAAAGACACAACCAGCACCAGCAAAGCAGCAAACGAAGTTGTAAAGACTACGCAGCATGAGCCTCTCGAGCACAATTCCACAGCTATCCGCCAGACAAGCAACAGCACAACAAGTAAACCTCCTACGACAGCCCGCAATGGGAACCAGAGCGCTCGTCGATCAGAACGGCGGCCAGAAGAGACCAGCGACGGCAGCGAGGAGGAAGAGGGCAGTGATGATGACGCTTGGCGCAATCGCCGCAAGACTCTCAAAGGCCGCGCCGAACAACGTTCAACACAAGCAGTAACAAAAAGCTCTGCCGAAGGCATTAAGGTACCAGATGTGTCCATTTACGGCTTTGGAGGTGCAGGCACCAATGCAGCTGCGGTAAATTCAAGAGTAAATAAGGCCAAGAAGCAGGACACCAAGGTACAGACAACGACTGAGCGTGCAAGTGACCGTGTGCTCTCTGCACCAATGGCTGACAGCACAGCTAGCAGTGAAGGAAATAGTGGAAGCCACGACGAAGAGAAAAGCGCAAGCGTCTCCCCAATGTCACCCACTTCATCTCGTACATCAGTTCCACTTTCGAGCTCTCTGTCACCAGAGATGGGCGGAATGTGGGTAGATGTCCCTTCACCCACTCCATCTTCTGCTAAAAATGCTTCCGCTGATAAGCAAGAGCTTCTCCCACTTCCGCCATCCCAATACACTGACAGACAGGCAGTGGTCGAAGATAGCGAAGATGCCGATGAGCACAATACACGAATACCTATCATCATGCCTCCTAAAGTGGAAGCAGCAGGGATATTATCAGATGCTGCTCGCTCCAGAAAGCCTAAAGGAGGCAAATTACTGAACGTCAAGAAAGTTGCTAATTAATCGACCTACAAATATATTGTAAAACATAAAAAGTCTGCAAAATTTCTCTTTGGTTTAGTAGAACCCAAACTTAAGTAAGTGTTTTTGTTATTACCGAAAATGGATTACTCAATCAATAAAATATTACATAATTATATACATAAACTAAAAAAATACATTTGATGTTTATTAAGTGTTTATATATGATGTTGACTCATCACATATTTAGATGCTTAAAATGCACTTCGATATCAGCACCAAGCGCTTGAACACATTTCCCGAATTGTCTGTAAGCATCATCTATGTCGGACCATATAGCTAAAATATCTCTCGAAGCTAATCCCATCCACTCTTTCTTTCCTTCAGCGTTGCCTTCAGTAGCAACAATCCCTTCACGACCTAATTCGAGCAGCTTAATAGAAGCAGCAATAAGATCTGTACAGTAAAAATACGACGCAGAACCTTTAACCGTATGTGCAGCTTTGACGATTACCGAAAAATTTTCGGTATTGATTCCATTTAGAATTCTATCACTGCAGCTAACTGCTTCGTTGTAGAGGTCATGTATAATTTCTTTTAAAAAGGGTATGTCATTACGAACTTGTTCAGTAGCCTTATCCCAATCGATAATGTTTGTCATAGCCGTTTATAGGAAAATGTTCACTTTGGTTATTGACTTGAACTCATGACAAAGTAATGAATTATAATCATCGTCATCAAGTCAAAGTATCCCATCAAAAAACACAATCACATTTGCTCTCATGTGTCTTCTGAGAGAGGATTAACAAGGAACGGGATCAGAAAGACAACAAAAAAATCTTTTTTCCTGCATAAGATTAGTATTTAACTTCAAAAAGTTTTCATTATTTGATTATTTCATTTGTCGATATCCATCGTCGGCGACTCGCAAGAATAAATGGGTCGTGTGCCAGGAAGTAAGAATAGCGCGAAAAAGAAAAAGGTATATAAGAAAGCTCACGCAACATGGTGTCGTCCGCGCGATATCGATCAAGTACAGGATGATTTAAGAAAGGAGAAAGAGCAAGGTGCGAAGATGTCATTTCATGCTGACGACGATCTGCCAGGTTTGGGGCAGTTCTATTGCACACCGTGTGCCAGGCACTTCAGCGATCAAGGAACTTTGGATAATCATTGTACTTCAAAGCCGCATAGACGCAGACTCAAGGATGTCGCTCGTGAGCAATATACACAGGAAGAAGCCGACCGTGGTGCTGGGAAATCAAAGGAAATTTTGCCGCCTGCCCACCCAGAACTTTCAAATGCAAAGAAGCGAAATATGGATGTATAGAGCGTCCGCCTTATGTGGCGTGAAATATTATGGAATCAAAAAAATGTATGCATGTAACATGCATATGTATATATAGTTTATATTGTTGAAGATTCATGAAATGAATGTTTAGTGAACAACTATGCAATACTGTATAAATACTCTGTAAATCAATACAGTAAAGCAAATTAATCAATATATTTGAAGTTTATGACTCCATGCATATAAAAGAATCAAGAATCACATGTTTTTCGTGAATTCAAGCAGACCAATTTGCAGCCCCTTTGGGAAGAATGCTAAAGTAATGACCATATTCAATAATGTCACTAATGATGTGAATCGCAGCAACTTGCAAATAAATTTTCAATTATGGAGTTTGAAATGCCAACACCTTCAGTCGTAATTGATCATGAAACAGATCCTCGGGATAATGAGGGATCGAACGGAAAAGATCTTATGGAAAAGCTGACTACACAAGAAAATGCACCCGTAATAACACAATCTGCAGCTATTACTATGGCAGAAAGCGTAGCAGAAGTACCTCATCAACCTGTGCTTAATACTATACGTCTGCAAACACCAGGGTTCAATCATAAGAGAAACCATAGTGTTAATTTTGGCAACATAAAACAAATCGAGCCGACACTACCGATACTTAAGGAAGATCAAGATCAGGACATTACTTTGGACGAAGTTTATCCATCGAATCAGGACACAAACTTTGGCGCTGGCAGGACTCAGGACAGGGAGGAATACATCTCTGATACCACAGGTATGCACAACCAAAATAATCAAGAGAGAGTATTTCGCGTACATGATGTAGTAAGTAAGTTTGAATCGGAGCATCAGAAGCATCTTAGCGGTCGAGTAGTTGGCCAAAACTCCAAACCAATTTTATATAATCGGCCCGCGAGCCGAAGACTGAGCTCTAATAAATTTCAACTGCAAAATGTTTTGGCAAAAGGAGTAAGCGAAAATCTTTTGCGCCGCAGATTAACTAAGAAAGAAGACAAGAAAATCGTCGCAGCGCAAGAAGATCTGGCAATGTGGAGTGAAACAGACGTCCATTTCGCCTTGCATGAAGAAGACGACGAACATAACGAGAACAACAACGGAATTCACGAACGGCTCAGCACATTTGTTTATAGTAGGAATACTTTTTACAACAGGAATGTAGGTTATGACGACAGGGGGGCAGCTGACCAACTGGGATTGAGCGCTGTCAGTGTAATAGAGGCCTCTAGTCCAATGCATGCGCACAGCTCTTCGATTCAAAGCAGTTCAGCTCTAGCAGCAGCCATGTCCACAGATTTGGGTTTGCCACGCGATGACCCTTTACAGACAGAGCTAAATTCGCAAACATTATCCGGAGCAGAATTAGAAGAGAACACAACATCAGATCCTGATACGAAGAGCAAAGTGCCTGTGAGGCGCGTGTCTTACATTGATAAACAACATGTATACAAATTGCAACAAGCCATTAAGGAATTGCAATTTCTACGCTTTTGCTATTATATGTTATGTTGGCATGTATATTGGCTATTTTATACTTTGCTAATTATTGCAGAGCCTGTTCTCGCTTCATATAATCCGTACGCCTATCCTGGTACATACCTCGCTCAACAGATCATCCTTATTATAAATGCTTTATTGGTTGGTATATCATTGGCTGGACATTTGTATTATCACAAGACGGTCATTCAGATGAAGCAAAATAACTTGAAGATATCTTACTGGACAGCATTCAAGACCATGCATTGGAATACTCCGATTGTGCTGGAAGTCACATGTATTGTAACAGGTTTGATCTTTATCTGGTCTTATCCTGGCATTGCACTATTACGGCTGTTTAGAGTTTTCAGAACATTATTTTATCATGATGGAAAAGATGGGTTGCCCAAGAGCGTGCTTGACCCGCTTACAGGGATGCTGTCCTGTGTAATAGGTGAATTCTATGTGCTGCTTCTGATGAGAGTTCTCAAATTCGCTTCTTATAGTTTGCAAAACATGGGTCGAGAGATCTTCGCCCTAACAAATAAATCAAAAGGTGGTTTTATTTTGCTCTTTATGATGCTGTTCTCAGCCTATGTGTTAGGTACAGTGTTCTGGATCGTCTTATTACCCGAAGGTACTGACAATGAACTATGCAACAGTCTACACAGCTGCGTATTTACGATGATAAGGCTATCGTTCTTCGATGGGAATGGATTTGATTTTGCATATTCGATGTTATTTAGTCACCCGCGTTTATTTGTAATACTGATTGTTTACTTCTTCTTAACCGCCATTGGAATGGCCAATGGTCTGATCGGCGTCTTTGGCGAGATATTCAGAAATAATAGCCAAATTGCGTTCAAAACGGACCAGATTCGCAAGAAGGAAGAGGAAGACTTGATCGAAAAACACGATGCAATCGAATTTCGAATCCAAACAGCAGATCGCATAAGTCATTTGGAAACGAAACTTGAAGCAATTGAAGTTCTACTCAAAGCACTAGTCGCAGCGCAACAAAATATTCAACCAAATTGAAATATTACTGTTAGCTAGTGAGATGAAACGTGATCGATACCGATGAATTTTTGTGAATTTATAAAAAATGTAAAGATGTATTCGATGTCACATCCTCCACATAATTGAGATTCAATCACTACTTTATTGTTGTTAATTTCTTTCGCTTTCCTTGTCATATATGTATTCGATGTCACATCCTCCACATAAATGAGATTCAATCACTACTTTATTGTTGTTAATTTCTTTCGCTTTCCTTGTCAGTGTTATTTTGATGTAACGTATCAGTACTATTAACTGGCATTTGTGCCATTAGACGCAGTCGAGTGTGTTCCAAAAAGTATGCCATTTGTCTAACTCGCCAAGATCTACTCAAAGAAGTTTTATCTGACGTAGCACATTTATTTAGCCTGACACGCATATTGACGAAGTCCATTTCAGTTTGACGATTGATAATTCTGCGATTCATTTTGAGTATGAATAGCAGCAAACACACCAATTGTGACTTCTCCGGCAAAAAAAGAAATCGAACACAACTTCACAACTTCAAAGTGGGAATTGTGGGGAACCTCCAAGCCCACAATCATTCCGCGCGGCGGAATGTATTTCGATCCAAAGCTTCTTACAAGCATAGGCACTACCACTGACTCTAAAAAATGAAACTTATCTACTTTCTATTAATGCTTGCCGTTCTGGCGGTGGCTTTCCAAAATCGTAAGTACATTCGTAAAGTTATTACTCAAGATTCTATTTCTGGAAGGCCTAAAGAAACTAACCCTTTTCTTAATGCAATTTTTCAATGCTCATTTTCCAAAACCCATTTTTATTGATATAGATTTGGTTTTAGGCGATGACGATGCAAATCGTGATGCAGTTTCAAGTGTATTTACTGAGGAAAATGAAAAAGCTATTGAAGCTTCCAAAGAATCTTTCGAGTTTCAGGCAGAAGTGAACAGACTAATGGACATTATTATCAATTCACTATACAAGAACAAAGAAGTGTTCTTAAGAGAATTAATTTCCAATGCTAGCGACGCTCTTGATAAGATTCGATTTCTTTCTTTGTCGAATTCTAGCTTGCTGGATTCCAACAAGGATTTGGAAATATTGATTTCTTTTGATGAGGAAAAGAAGACTTTAACTCTCCGGGACACAGGTGTGGGTATGACTAAATCAGAGTTAGTTGCAAACTTGGGTACTGTTGCGAAATCTGGCACTACAAACTTTGTGGAAGCACTTGCAGAGGGTGCAGATGTCTCACTCATCGGTCAATTCGGTGTGGGCTTCTACTCTGTCTATCTCGTGGCAGATAAAGTGCGCGTGACATCTAAGTCCAATAATGACGACCAATACATTTGGGAGTCTACGGCGGACTCATCTTTCTCGGTCGCGAAAGATCCCAGAGGTAACACGCTAGGTCGTGGCACTGAGATCACCATGTTCTTGAAAGAAGACGCATTGGATTTCATGCGTCAAGATAAAATCGAAGAGCTGATCAAGCGTTACAGCGAATTCATTACCTTCCCCATTAGGTTATACAAGAAGACTACTGAGACCGTGGAGGTGGAGGAAGTGGAGGAGGGCGAGGAGGAGGCAAGCGCAGACGGAGACATCGAGGTCAAGGACGCAGACGAGAAAAAGGACAAAGTACCCAAGACCGAGCAAGTCACAACTTGGGACTGGCATCGCGTGAACTCCAATGTGGCGCTCTGGGCCAGAGATCCTGCCGATATCAAGGACGAAGAGTACAATAGCTTCTACAAGTCCATCGCAGGAGCGGATGGTGTGAATGCTCACGATTGGATCCATTTCAAGGCTGAAGGCGAAGTTGAGTTTAAAGGCATTCTCTTTGTTCCTGACAGTGAAAGTGGCATCTATGATAACTACAACGAAAAGAAAGCAAAGATCAGGTTGTATGTACGCAAGGTGCTGATCCAAGAGGACTTCGAGGATCTCTTGCCCCGCTACCTCAATTTCCTGGTCGGCGTTGTCGATAGTGATGACTTGCCTCTCAATGTATCTCGCGAGACGCTGCAACAACACAAGATTTTGAAAGTGATGTCAAAGAAGTTGGTTCGCAAGGCTCTTGAAATGCTCCGCAAGATGTCTACTGGTAGCACTGGTGGCGAGGATGGCGAGGAAGAGACAGAAGAAGGTGACGCAAAGAAAGATGCTGTTGCAGCGGATAGCCCAGATCATCCCTATATCAAGTTCTGGGAAAAGTTCGGAAAGTCCATTAAGATGGGAGTCATTGAGGACACTGCTAACCGCAGCAAACTTGCTAAGCTTCTTCGATACAAGACATCCACAAGTGACGACAAATGGACAAGTTTGGAGAACTACGTATCATCCATGGAGTCATGGCAGAAGGACATTTACTACCTGGCTGGCGACTCGTTGGCTAACGTCAAGGCTTCCCCCTTCCTGGAAGCGGCCAAGAAGAAGGGTTTGCAGGTGCTGTATCTGACTGACCCCGTGGACGAATATGTGTTCCAGCACATGTCTGAGTTCGAAGGACACAAGTTGCAGTCTTTATCTAAGGAGGGCATTAACTTTGGTGATGAGGATGAGGATGTCGTGAAGGCTCGTGCTAAGGCCTACAAGGAGAATTTCAAGCCACTCACCAAGTTCCTGAAAGACTTGTTTGGAAGCCGCGTTGGCAAGGTCACAGTGTCCCAAAGAGTGGTCAATACTCCTGCAGTTATTGTGACTGGACAGTATGGTCACACTGCAAACATGGAGCGTATAATGAAGGCACAAACGTTTGCTTCTGGCGAAAATGTGAAGATGATGCAGGCGCAAAAAACCCTGGAGCTTAATCCGCGCCACCCTGTGGTGTCTGCACTTCTCCGCCAAGTACAGGCTTCTCCTGAAGATCAAAACACGAAAGATTTGGCGATGTTACTGTATGACACTGCCTTGGTAACGAGTGGCTTTACCCAAGATGAAGTCGAGGAGCATGCCCAGAGAATGTATCGCACATTGGCGAAGAGTTTGGATGTTACGTCAATGGAGCTTGAGGAGGAGCTTGATGTGTCAGCAGAAGAAGAGGTGAAGGAGGAGGCGAGCACAGAGCGAGACGAATTCTAAAATCATTTCAGTACTCAAAATTGAGCTAACATAAAAATTTATTTTCTGAATCTTAAAAAAGTCATTTGTTATTTATACACTGCATTACACTACACGCACATTGGGACTTGATATAAAAGCAGATATATACAATCTACACTATACAATCACATTTAAACAATCTCAAACCGTATAAACGTGCCAAACTCTAATCTGTCGCCGGAATTCAATATTTCCAGAAATGTGTCATAGGATGGCAGTAGCTCAGGTCTTTCGGCTGAGTACTCACGACCAATTGTGAGATTGGGTCTCCTCAATTCACCCTGAATCACATGACAGTCTTGAACGATAGTTCTTTCCACAAAGCCAGGGCTGTGCAAGCGGGTCACGCGTATTTTGGCTTTCAATGAACAACACCTATTTTGTGGCAGGTTTTCCTCTAAGCATACATACAAACCACACGTTCCACCTCTTCCAGTCAGCGTACGTGTCACTTTCAACCAAATGCTGAAGTTATGCTTGCCAACGCGAGTTGGCGCTGAGCGGAAGATTTGACTGACAGCCAAGTTAGGATCTTGGACGCCAGCATTGGCGGCATGTGAACGTGTCGCTTCTATGCGAATGTGATCTAGATGAATGGGCAAGTTTGGCGGAGGAGACCAAAAGAAGTAGCCTGTTGTATAGCGCTCTTCATTATCAGCAATCATCAGTTTCAAACACTCAGTCTCCACGGTGGAGTGCATCATGCGGTGACGCAAACCGCTGACTTCTTTCTTTACAGCGATGAATGCTTGCAAGAGACCAGGAAGGTGCCTAGCAGCATCATTTACGTGTTCTCCCATTTCTAATCTGCTTCCGGTGTGTGCACAACCAGCTTCTGCATAAGGGCAGGGAACGATCTCGAACTGGCACACGCTCCGGTGCACTCGCATTTCATCACCGACACAACTCACAGAGCAGCCAGTATTGGGGCACTTCTGCAGTCGACGAGGACAGATGTTGACATGCTCGGATAAGATAGGTGCGCTATTGCTGTTCTCAACAGTGGAGTTAGCGTTGGTTATTATCGCAACGCCATCTAAAACGCGGAATTTTGGAAACAAATGTAAGCAATGTGGGCAGGATATCATATCATGTATTACCATATGAGATCTTAGCTCTCCACGCCGCAATAATTGCCCGCAACCTTTCCATTCACAAGGTACACGTGCCAGTGGACAGCTCAAGCTATGTTCATGCTCGTCTTTAACTTTCCCGGACCATTGACATAATGCAAAATCATGCCCCGCATCTGATCGGGCCCGATCTTCTGCTGTAATATGCGGACAAGATATATCTAGCGCATTCAATATATCCTGAGCAAGTCTGAAGACCTGCAGCGGTGGGCCAGATCCTGCCGACTCAACAAGACTAAGAGGAGAACGGTCCATTGGACATGTGCCATTCCCTTTACTGAGCCACGCAGTTATACAAGAAAGGCAAAATACATGTTCCTGCGCACAGCGATGGGGATTTCGGGCAACCTCAAGACAAATGGCACAATGCAGAAATGCAGGCGGCGATCCCGATTTGAAAATGGATGCTGGATATCCGCCAGCACTGCTCGAACTCATATTAATCTAAATGACTATAAGATTGGTAGCAAAGTAAAAGAATTAGCCTAGATTTCAAAGAAAATTTGCTGATTTTTGCGGGCGTTAAAATAATGGAACGCTCGCTGGGAGAGTCCCCCCTCGGAGAGTCCCCTGAGTAACATGAGTCCGAATAGTCCAGCGGATAACAACATTTTTACATGATACATGACTACCGAAGTTAAGTATGCTGCCACTTTCAGCAGCGACAGTGAAGATTTTGTCGATGAACATCTTGGCTTGGAAGTGAAGCGTTCTTGGTTATCGAAAGATGACGCATCAACTTTTCTGGGACTATTCGCAGCAAAGTCATTTGAAGAAGGAGATGTTGTGTGTATATATACTGGTAAAGGTATGTGAACAAGTTTAATATTTCTTTCCTTGACAGTTTATTCTCATCCATTCAATCGAATCCAATCCAACCTGAAGGTAGACGCAGAAATGATGATTGACATTTTTACCATCTTTCGACTGAGTTTTACAGTGAAGACAGCCGTCCCGACATACTGATCTACGGCTACCAAGGGTTTTCTTTTATGCACATGGGTCTGACTCTTCAAAGCTTTTACCTGTTGCGTTGTTATGACGAGCTAGATAGGATCTTAGCTTACTGACACTAATCACATTTTTTAATTTCATTCACAATCTGTGGCTATATGATTTCCTTAATATATTCACGCTTATAGTCTATCGAACAACAGCGGCACAAGCATTAGAGGATAAGAGCTACCTAATGCGCATCGGCGAACAGTGTTACATTGATCCAAGGACATGCGATGATGAGGAAGAACTTGAAGGCGAAAGTCGCATACAAGTACTAAAGCAAGGAAACGCCCGAAAACGCTTATGTATCGCTCGTTACATTAATGATAGCATCAACCCAGCAGGCTACAACGTCGAGTTCCAGAAATTTCCGATGCCGTGCCCTTACCCACCACGCCTCCCTTACACTGATTCAGCTTCACCTTCTTCTGACTTATCGTGTCCATTTCCATATGCACTTGTTCGCGCTCGCCGGCGTATTGAGTGCGGCGAAGAGCTATTTGTGAACTATGGTCGCTGGTATTGGGCGAGCGCCGGCCTGGAACAGCCCAGTCTTGGCGCTCCTGGTTCACCCGGCATGCGCACGCAGACGGTCAAGCTATCTGTACCATATAGGATACCATTTCTTGAGTTGCATGCGCTAAGAACTAAAGCTGTTGAAGCAGCAACTAGAGGTGTTCACGGGTTAGCTGACGTGACAGCAGAACTCTAACCGAAAGGTCAAACGTTTTTTTTGGAAGTTAATTATTTGTTTACCATGCAGATGTTATTTACAAAAGTGGATCATATCGTGATAAATGTTTGCGTAAAAGATTAAAAGTGGAAAAATTCGAATCGTAAAATTTACATCGCAAAATGCACACTCATCTCTCTGTCTCTACCCCTTCATTCATGTTCTAGCTTTTGCCAACGTGTTCCCATTATTTTGCAGCGCCATCAGTATTACGCTGATCCATGAGTAGTTTTTCCAGTCGCTCAAATCGCCTATCCAGCGCCTCGAGCTTCAGTTGAACCAGCACCAACGATTCGGCAGTGTTATTGTATCGCTTGAAGTGTTCATTTTC
>JACCDO010127935.1_pt1 | contig 18129 bp, 19 predicted proteins | sample 7446101 | NCBI WGS metagenome assembly JACCDO01 (sample SAMN15323440, study PRJNA562643) | freshwater metagenome | isolation source: river surface water | place: USA:Blue River Watershed | collected 2017-08-16 | reverse complement strand
TCACTCACTCACTCACTCACTCACTCACTCACTCACTCACTCACTCACTCACTCACTCACTCACTCACTTAGGTATTGCATAGTCCGCATATTTCAGCAAAAGCGACGTCAATGAGGTGCATAACCAAGAAGCAAATCATCGATGCAATCGCCGAGTCCGCTGCGTTGACAGAGTTGATCGAGATGCAGTTCAAGGAGGCGACAGTTGGTGCATCGAAAGGATTGAGTGAAGTGTAGCAAGGCAAGCGAGCTGGGTCTAGCTATAGCAAGGCAGGTGCGAGTGTATCGAGACGGGTCTAGCTATAGGGAGGCAGGCTAGGTGGGTCTAGCTATAGCGAGGTGGGTCAAGCTACAGCGAGATGGGTCAAGCCACGGTGAGGTGGGTATAGCTATAGCGATTGGGTATGTACAATTGTAGTAATTACAGCGTTTATCATCTATTTCTGTTGTTTTCTGTGAACTGGCGCCCTAACTGACTCGAAACTTCGTATAGAACAGTGGAAATGGGGCGATAGGCTGGACCGGTGGAGATGGAGGCTGGAGTGCGGTGAGTCGAGTGAATACTTGCCTCGGGACTCCTCATTGCGTTGGTGAGGCCACTGACAGCAGGACTCTTGATCACGGTTGCACCTCCTCCCTTATTCAGTCCATATATTGCTTTCTGTACAGTGATTGTTGCGGGGGACGCACTTTTCTTAGGTATTCCATGGGTGTGGCTTGGCTTGCGGTCCACTGCCGCCGCGGGCAGCGCGCCGCTCGCAGGGATTTGCGGCACAACTTTCAACTTATCAAACCTTTCATTTATTTCTGCTATGTTTCTTACTATTCTACTCTTTATCTCTACTAACTCGTTAATTCTCTCCTTGATGTAACAGTCATTTGTTTCCATTTCATACTTATACACGTCAAGTTGGTTTTGAATGGCGGCAAACTTGGCATAGATCCGTTGGCATTTGAGTGTTAAATCACATGACAGTGGTGTAGACAACAAGCTATGTGGACTTGGGTTATTTCCATATTTTAGTGAACGTAATAATCGATAGAAATCGTGCATTTTTGATTGCGTTTCAATGATCTCCTCAACGGCGTTTTCTAGCTTGATTTCGTCGTCAGTTGACGCGCACATCTATATCAATGAGCAAGTGAGTGAATACTTAATAATGAGTGAATGAAACAAGAGAAAGTCATACCATGTCATTATATTTCATTCTGAAATCGTTATAAACGCCATCGTGGCTGGTTTTGATCTTGTTTCGCACCATGTTATGCAACTTGTTGATCTCGTATTCCTCTAGTATTGGTTCTAGTTCATTGATTTTCTTTCTAACTTCCTCCTGTTCAATTTCTTCCTTTGTTTTTCTTTTCGCTAGTATTTAGTAAATGATTGTGAGCGAGTTTGTAAGAATTAAAGAGGGAGAAGGAATGTATGAGCACCTGACTTATCTTCATTGTCATCAGCAATATCTGACATTTTCTAAATTTTTATACATAAAATGATAATTAAAACTAATACACTTCTTGAGCTAGCTTAATGCAAAATTAATTACGAACACAATAGATATATCAAGACACTTGTCACCACGTATACCACTCTTGGTCCCTATTGCATTGAAATTTCAACTTTTTTACCAATTTTTTTTGTCAAATTTTTATTTGGTACCGGTTCCGGTTGAGAGAAGGAGGGATTTGGCGGCATTTTAGCCACAAAGAAAGCATAATATATGGATAGTCGATAGATAATTCAGTTATACAGCCCACGCAGAATCATTATCGCGGCGTTAATATTAGTAATTTCGCCTAGCACCTACCCCGGTACTCTCGGTTGATTTTGGAAAATTTGGATATCAAGTTCGGGACCTTTGGGTACATACGTACGGTATAAAGAAGAAGGCTTCCAAGATAGCATATTTGTATTTATTATCCAATGACAAGACCTACTGCAGATCAATTTAATTCTCTTATTCGAGCATATGCAATTTGTACTTTGATATTATTTGCAAAATGGTTTATCGCACTTATTAGTTCAGCAGAACAAGCGAATCATCCCGCAGAAGATGAGAAGACAATCGGTGGTGTCGCTGAACCAGAACCACAAATATTGGCTCGTAGGAAGAGAGTTTTTGCTAATGATATAGAGAATATCCCATTGAATATGATTGTATTCTGGGCAGCATTTGTACTTCAATTCATTTATTACCAATTGGACGGAGGCAAGGAGGGAACGATTGGTCTCACAGTGCTTATATGCGTGTACACAAGTGCTAGATGTTTGTTTCACATCTGTTATCTGTATGCATTGCAACCATACAGAACTATTTGCTTTGTGATTGGTAATGTAACTACTTTTGTTGCAGCGTCTTTCCTTGTTGCTGCAGCATTCAAAATAGATATGAATGACATTTACGTTTAACTTTTAGTTATACATAGTGTGTATCATATTATTGTCATTAATGAAAACAAAAAATAATAATTTGTTGAAAGGTAGTAGTAGTTCCTAATCATAAACTTTGTCACTTGAAGCTCACTATCACTGACGCTACATTTATAACAAACCGTTAAAGTTCTTTATATTTTATAGCTTTTATTGATGAGGAACTCTAGCCTATTGTGTTGCCATCAGTAGCTGCACTGTGGTACTAGCCTCATCCATAAAAGCTGTAACTATAATCCAATAACTTTACAGGTCTGTTATTTATGTAGCGTCAGCGATAGTGACGCTACAGTGAGTAATTCCCTGGCCTAATTGACTACGTCATTCCTTGTAATCTAGTAGTTGGAGCAGTTAATAATCAATAATAGCCCTGTATCTGCATTGAACTTTAAGTAGACAACTGCGAACGATGTAACCAAAAAGTTCAATGAAGACATGGGGCTATAATTGATTAATAACTACTTCAACGAAAGGTTTAAATAAGGAATCTTGGGGTAGACACTGAATCATCTTCAACACAGCGGATTTCTGAGGGATTTTGGAAGAACAGAAGTAAAAAAAAAAGAAGATGTCGGAGAACGTGGAGAACGCCGTGAAGGTCGCGGAGGTTATACCTCTATTCTCCTGTGGATGCTGTATTCAATCATTCTACTTTACTTGGCCAAATTGTTTGGGATGTATCACAATTGGCGATATTCTATGCTTTGATATAAATTTAAAGATGTGTAAAATAGCAGAGAATCCAGCTCATTGTTGTACTTTTATTCAAGGTAGTTTGAAGTTAAATATGCCAGCTACCTGTATGAAATGCATGACACAATTCTGCTGTATTGATTGTAGAGTGGGGATCCCGTGCGATCAAGACATTCCAAATATATGGACTATTCTAGGTTTAACGTTTTGTTATAAGAACGAATTTGTTTGTAAATGCTGCAGGTAATGCAATCACTCGATCTCTAAATTACGTAATTCTAATTTCATATTTTTCAGTCCCGTTGCAGATATAAATCCTATTTTTGATGTATTAGAAAAAGATTTCCGTGAAAATTATCAATTTGCCAAAGAATCAGTGAATTCGGCTAATAAGCCAAGCGGGGCGCAAGCTCACGGTCAAGTCAATTGGAATTAATAAGCGAGTGAGTGTGTGAGTGAGTTTCACTGGGTTAGTGAGCGTGTAAGGTTTATATCTTTAACTACAGCTTTGTACAATTATATAATGATATCATATTCCTAAGTCATTTTCATCTGTAATAACCATTGCATTGTCGTAGTCTTCCTTCACTGGACTACCGTGAAATGGCTTGGCGTTCACCAGTCCGTTATTCGACGGCAACGCATCTGGAGGGCACTCCAACTGGGACACTTGAGTTATCTTGTTATACCTACAAGTAAATAAGTGAGTAAGTAAGTTATTAAGTGAGTGAGTGAGTGAGTTGTACCAAAATATATTCCCTGTTTCCGGATCCTTGTACACCTTCCACACACCGCTATCCTCCTTCTTTATTTGGCGGTTTGCACCCTCGTCACTGTCCGAAGACACATGAAATTCTTGAGGATTTTCCCATTGAAACTCGCCATTTTTTTCATTATAATAGAAATTCTGCCCTGTTTCCGTCTTGTACTTCACCCAGTCGCCCACTTTTTTCAACCGCATCGAAAACTTCGATGTCAAACCTTTGCCTTTGTCCCCATCACCACTCATGTCTACCGCCGATGGCGACCCTCCTCCAGCCTGCAGTCTCGCCACTGAGTGAGTGAGTAAGTGAGTGAGTAAGTGAGTGAGTGAGTGAGTGAGTGAGTGAGTGAGTAAGTGAGTGAGTGAGTACCTTCATCTGGCTTCTCATACTGTCCAACACCAAGGTTGTGGTTATACCAATATATCTTATTAGTAACTTGGTCTTCATAAGCCAGCCAGTCGCCCCATTTCACTAGCCGCAACGAGTTATTCGTCTTCAATGAGAACATCGACTGCACTTTCTTCAATACTTCTTCCTTCTGATTACCCGAAGCGGCGCTCTCCTTGATCTGCTGGTGACCCTTTAGTGTGGCCAAGAATAGCACAGAATCAAAGTCTAAGTGAGTAAGCAAGTGAGTGAGTAAGTAAGGAAGTGAGTAAGCAAGTGAGTGAGTGAGCACCTGAACTAGTAGAGTAATGAAGGTGATACTCCGCCAACACTTCTCTACATTTCTGTTGCTTGTTCTTTATTGCAAGATCAATTGCCTTTAATCCCTTGTGATTTGTGGTGCGCGGATCAATACCGTACTGCAACAGAAGCAATAAACAGTCCACAGATCCGTTACACGCAGCAGCATGAAGTGGTGTATCACCACGTTTGTCTTGAGTTATAATAGACGAGTCAGTCTCATCTAGACAGTTGATAAGATACTCGGCGCAATCCACTCGATTCATGGCGCAAGCAACGAATAAAGGCGACCGTCCGCTGGCGTCCGACGTGGACATATCAGCGCCGTACTTGTATAAAATATTCAAACAATCCACATTCTTTGCTAGATGAGCTGGTGTCATTTGCGCATTATTCCGCGCGGATACTATCGTCTCTAATGCGTCACTGCTGCATGTGGATATCATTAGTTCTAGGCAGTCCGCGTTACCGGCGGAGGTGGCGGCGTGGATAGGTGTATCGCCGTGCACATCCCGCTCAGTTACTAGCTCCTGGTGACTCGCTAGTATCACTTGTAATGCCTCCTCTTGGCCATACGCAGCGGCGTAGAAAAGCGGCGAGCGGTGAGAACCATCGAATGAACAAAGAAGGGTTTGTTCTAACTTACTCAGTAGTTTTAGCTTGGATACATCACCAGATGCAGCCGCAGCGTGCGGAGCAGGTAATGAGGAGAAATCCTTGGTGGGTCCACTTTTCTTGGAAGGAATGGCAGTAGTGTCTGGTGCTGTAGTTGTAGTAGCAGCAGCAACAGGGGTGATGATCGTGCCAATAGCCGGCGATTCCTTGGTTGGAGGAGCAGCTGCCACAGGGTTCGGATCACTCACTTCATTATCGCTGGGTCTAGGTACAGGTGCAACTGCTTTATTACTCTTAACTGATGCTTCGTCGTCATCCAAGTCAAATATCGACTGCTCGGTCTCATTGGCTTCCGGGATCGAGTTCATAGTGCGCGGTAATAGCGAGTTCTTACTCATAATGCGACTGACAACAGGCGCAGGTATCCCGACTGGTACCACTGGGGGTGTCTCTAACACCGCTTTCATCTTACGTTCCATTTCTAACTCGTGCTTCATTCGACTCACTGTCTCCTTCAACTCCTCTCTCTCCTTACCTAGCTTATCTCGCAGCTCTTCCTCACGATCTATTGCAGTTTTTTCTACATGTTTAAGCTTTTGTTGCAGCTCTTCGCGCTCATATGCCGTGCTTTCAAGTGATTTCAAAAGCTTTTCTCGCTCTGCTTGCAACTCGCTCAATGAGGACGTGGTGGAGTTACTTACATTCCTCATTTCATTCTCATTTTCTAACAATTTCTGGGATAAATTAGCTTTTTCCAGCTCCATTGTCTCCAATAAGTCACGTAAATCCAGCTTTTCTTGCTCTAACTTACTCTGTAACTCATGAATTTGTTGTTGTGCGTTTCTTTCGGTGTCTGCCAGATGCGCTGCTAGCTGCAGCTTCTCTTGCTCCATTCGCTCCATATTCTTCTTCAGATTAACCCTTTCTTCTTCTAATTGTTGTGCTAATGCATCTGCATGTTGTCTTGCTTGTAACTCTGTATTTGCTAGTGTATTAGATAAGGTAATCTTCTCTTCTTCCATCTTTGCTAGTAGTAACTGCAACTCTTGTCTCTCTTTAGCCAACTCATCTGCTACTTTGGTAGACACACTTGCAACACGCGCATTCTCCTCGTTTTCGATTACTCGGTTCTTCAACTCTAACTTGTCGGCTTCGAGCTTGGCTAGCAGCTGCTCGTACTCCTGGTGTTGTTTGGTGAATGTACTCGCGTCTTGTGCTGCGCGTTCCTCGGTCGTTTGAATACGGCGGAATAACTCCTCCTGAATGAGTGAGTGAGTGCGTGAGTAAGTAAGTCAGTAAGTAAGTGAGTGAGTGAGTAAGTACGAACCTTCTCTGCCTCCATAGCCCGTAGTACCATTCGCAGTTCCTCCTTCTCACTAGACAGCTTCAACTCGGCCTCCTTCTGTGACGCGATCAATGTCTGATTGATGGACTCGATTTGGGCGATGGCTTTCGTGCGCTCACTGCGCTCCTTCTCTACTTCAAGCTTTGCTTCTGCTTGTGTTTCTTGGACTTTTAATGCCAACTTTTCATTTTCAGCCTAAACAAATGAGAGAGTAAGTGAGCGAATGAGTGCGTAAGTAAGTAAACGAGTCAATACCTTCATTGATTCCAACATTTGCAACAATTCTTGCTTTTCCTTCTCACTTTTGGCTGACAAACGCTCTCTTTCCTTCTCTTTTTCGGCTTGAATCAGTTGTTGGCGTAATTCTAACTCTTTTTTCTCACGTTGGATAGTTTCCATCATAAGCATGAGCTCTTCCTTCTGTCGGGCTAATGCTTCATTAGCACTTGCTTCAACCTGTTTAGAATACGAGTGAGTAAGTATGAGTGAGTGACTATGAGTGAGTGAGTGAGTACCTTAAGCTTATCTAATTCAGCTTGCTTTCGTCTATCTTCTGCTTCCACTTTTTGTGCCTCTAACTGTAATAAAGTCTTTTTTAGCTGTTCAACTTGTATTGATGCGCGAGATGCTGCTCCATTACTACTTGCAACTGGTACATTATCACTTGTAGCTACCTTGAATGATGGGGGTGTGGTAGTTTGCTTCGGCGTTATTGTGTTGTATTTGCTAGGAGTGGAATAGGAAGCTTCATTGTAATTGAGTGAACTATTCACTGAACTGGAGGCTGATTCGCCGAAGCTAAGATTGGAAGCCATCAGATTCTCGCAGGATTCCGCATATTTACTGACTCTTTTTGTTTTTGGAGTATTATCCTTCGGCAATTTTGATTGATTAAAGTCAATTGAATTCCATAAGTCTACAGAAGGTTCGATAGAATAACCTGTTAATGAGTCAGTAAGTAAACAAGTAAATAATTTAGTAAGATTTTGTTATGTAACCATCGTCGTCATCATTGTTATACATACTTGATTTCACTGATTTTGATGGTGAAGAGTATGTCTTATCTCCAACCAATCCACTTAATGCATCATAGCTTGTTGTTACGCTGGACTGGGACGGCGAGTACCCACCACTCACAGGTGTTGAGCTAATCGCAGAGAGACCAGCTCTTCCCAAACGAGACGTCATTTAATGAACAGATATCAACCACGATAAATAAAACAGACTCGTCTTTAACCTCTTTACGTCCATAACACGCGACTCATGTTCCATAAGCCAGTAATTGTGCTTGGAGACATACATGCACATTTGTTATTCAAACAATTTGAGAAAGAAATGCGCCCGTTAAAAAAAGAGGTCCTTTCATGTTAATCGGATATAAATAAGGCGGTGGTAGGATCAAAAAGGTGACTGGGTGTTAGGTGTTAGATGAAGCTATTTTAATATGATTATGCTAAAAATTTCTGTCATAATATTGTGTATTTAGTAAATTTCTATGTTGCTTGACTAATCACTTACTATATCATACTTGCTTATTCATTAATTCGCGAATACATAAGTGCATATGTACATCTATGGCTTCTCTTTAGAATATTTATATTTTTTTTTTCCATCCAGGTGAGTGATAAGGAAGCAGATTTTCTTATCTAAATTTCTTCTCATATGCGCACGATTGCAGGTGAATTCTCGGAATTATTCACTACCCGTGTCATTTTAGACGAATGGCGATTAGAAACGTTGCCATCAATAGAGATGATACGAGAGCAACAACCGAATCTGTCAATCAGTTAGGTAGGAAACCTATCTTTTTTTCCATATATGTAGTTATGAAGCTATATAATCCATCTTCATTCATTTGGAACAGAGACGTATGCATAAATTTCTTAATATGGAAAAAAAGATGGATTTCCTACCTAACTGATTGACAGATTCGGTTATTGCTCTCGTATCATCTCTATTGATGGCAACGTTTCTAATCGCCATTCGTCTAAAATGACACGGGTAGTGAATAATTCCGAGAATTCACCTGCAATCGTGCGCATATGAGTTGGCAGATGATCTTCAACAAACTCAATAACATTTGCTGCATCTGGAATATATAAAAGTTAACTTAACTTTGTTAGTTGATTCGTCCATTGCTTTTGCTTACTTACAGAATTTGCAAAGCAAAAGAAATAACTTATTATATCTATGATAATAGCGGTACCACAAATGATAAGTGGTGTGCTAAATAAAAGAATCTAAGTGATCACCTCTGTGATGTATCCTCACACAATCGTTAATTAATAACTTATTTTGGTACCCTCACAATCCTTCGATTGAACAATCGCATTTATGCAGCGGAACAACACATCAAAGAGATGATCACTTATCATCTGTGGTACCGCTTTTATCATAGATATTTACAGCAATCTTCAGTAAAATTGTTCCTATAACTCTCTAAGTTAGGGTTTATACTGTCTAGGGTTAGTATACTCATATCCATACTATTATGCATGCTTACTTCCTCTTATATCTTCATTGTTCATTACTTGTATATTTACTTTACTTTACTTTATTTACTTCAAACTTCTCATGTTCTGAGCCGGTTCCGGTTCCTACTATACAAGTGAGTCGCTCGCCCTTGCCTTGTAACAGAAGAAGCAACTCTTTCGATCCTGTCTTTCACAGTCACCCTCTCAAGACTTTGTTCGAATGAACCAGTAGACACTGCTGTTAAGAAATGAAAAATATATGGGATATAATCGTTGATTATGTGTCTAAAAGTGAAGTTAACGAGGTCAAATCGGTTTTGGGTGCGCTAGTCATTGACAAGCTTGTTGAGTTATCATTAGAGTATTCTAACTTGGAAGAGATAGCCTTGGATATTGGCCCATTACCAACCAGTGTAACTAGTCGCTTGAAAGTAAAGAAAATAGATGATAGAATACGGTTTATACGTGGACTTAGGTATTGACGCACTCGTTAATTTACTTTATTACTTACTCACTCTCCCACGCTTCAGGGATTATTTAAATGTCGAACGTATACATGAAGTTAAAGAGGATATATTAATAATGGTAAATGAAGAAACAAGTTATATAGAGGAGGACATAACAATATTATATTCATTTATTGAAAAACAAGCGGATCGAATGATGCAAGGAAGTAATAACGATACCAAAGGTGCTGGCCTATGCTGCTCATGTGGCACTCCTAGACAAGGGACCAAAGAGCCGAAAGCAGCGAGTACTACCCTACTCACCTCGTCATCAAGTAGTACACTCACTACTCACACACTCAATGATTATTGTATCAATTGTAAGTTGAAACGTGAGAGAAGAGACAAGAAGTTGACTGATAAGTTGCCTAAATCCGTGTTAAATCGAGCTTCTTCCGCGGACATAGTGCCTAGCAATGACCTTGTAGACACACACAACAGCAAAATAAGAAACAAACTGCAAGCCGCGAAGGATGAACTTTATTTTTTAGAGGAGGATCTTTAAGTAGCGAGTGAATGAGCTGTAAGTACTGTACTATTATTAATATGTGTGACAATGTGCAATATGTAACTAATTTGACTAACAACTAACAAATTCTTCACTTCCTTATACTATCTCTACTAGCTGATCTTGCTTCTAATTCACGAGTTAATACGGACTCTTCTTCGTACGTAAAGTTCAAGAAGGTCTCGGAGTCGTTGTCACTGTAGGTTGGGGATGAGAGGCGACTGCTTGGTGTGCTGCCTTCATCGATGGAGTTAACCGGCATGTTGGTAAATTCTTTTTCAAAATTATCTGAATCAGAAATATCCTGGTTTCGGCAGGGATTGAAGGGTGGCGTCACCTCCCTCCGCATCATCGCGTCCCAGTCAATACTGCTGAAGAAAGGGTGGTTTTTCACTTGACTTCCGCCACTAGAGCCTAATCGTTCAATAGGATTACGATTCAACAATGCTTGTATGAATGACGCGGCTGGTCTATTCACGTAAAACGGAAACTTCAGTGGAGCATGGCGAAGACGATCAAACAATTTCTCTCTGTCTGTGGTGTACCATGGCGGTAGCCCTGTCAACATCTCGTATGTCACCATCCCTAGGTTCCACCAATCAACAGCCGTGCCATGGCCCTGTCTATCGAGAACTTCTGGCGATAAGTACTCGGGTGTGCCACACAGCGAATGCGCGCCTTCTGCGGCCTCGGATACACCTTCTTTCGCCAATCCAAAATCAGCAAGTTTAATGTGTCCTTCTCCATCTGCACAAGCAAGTGAGTAAGTGAGTGAGTAAGTGAGTAGGTGAGTGAGTGAACGGACCTAATAATATATTCTCTGGCTTTAAATCACGGTAAACAATATCATTCGCATGCAAGCAGTCCAACGCCAGAGATATTTCAGCGCAGTAAAATCGAGTCAAGTGCTCCGGGAACTTCTTCATCCTCGATAAATGAAAGAAAAGCTCACCACCTAGTAGCAAATTGAGTAAGTACAAGTGTGTTGAGGAGTAGGTGAGTAAGTGAGTACCTGCAGCGTAATCTAGTACGAAGTACAGCTTACTGTCGGTCTGAAATGCGTAGTGAAGCTTTACTATAAACGGATGATTTATCGTGGCCAAAACCCTGCGCTCAGTCCGAGTATGTTCTACCTGCTTCCTTTTCGCCACGTTTGACTTGGATAATACCTTCATAGGCGAGTGAGTGAGTGAATATGTAAGTGAGCGAGTGAATGAGTGAGTGTGTAGTCGCACCTTCATGGCATACATCTTGCTATTATCTTTCTTCTTGACGAGTGTCACCTTGCCGAAGGACCCCTTTCCTATCACACGAATTAACTCAAAATCTTCTATAGTTACTTTACTCTTATCATATTTTGATCCAGCAGCGTCACTGTCGGCTGTTTTGCTCTCTGCTATCAGTCCACTATTACCGCTGATGTGGTCGGGCCACACCAGGGTGAATGGGTTCGGTCTCTCGTTGGCGTCGTCCGTTAAGAATGCCCTAGAGGAGTAAGTAAAGTGAGTAACTGCCTGAGTGACTGTCTGAGTGATGAGTGCGTACCTATAATGTGCGTTATTTTGAGGATCCTTAGTACCTCTTGACTCGTGTTGTATTGCCAGTGATATCAACCATTGCTCCAGCGACTGCCGACGCTCACGTAGAAAGTCTAAGGAGTGTTTAGTAACGCGGTCAAGTAACCGAGTTGTCAACAACGGAACTATATATCCTTCACTGCGTAATTTGTCACTTAATGATGTAAATTGGGAGTACCTGCGATATACATACCACGATGATGGTGATGCAATAGCACAGTGGACATCCAGTATATATATGTTATATTCTTTATCATCAGGGTCCTAAAGCGAGTAAGTGAGTGAATGAATGAGCGAGTGAGTTAGTGAGTAATATGTACCTTTGATGACCCAATTGCTTTAATGCTTCTAAATGTTATTCTTCCTCCAGTTGGGATAGAAAGCGGAATATACTTGCTATCAGCAACTGGATTGCTCAGACTGAACCCATCTTTTGCGTCATAGTATGCTTTATTGTCATTTATTATATCATCAACATCTGAATTTCTACTAGCTATATGTATGTGCGAATTTCGTTTAGCCTCGGCAGCATCTAATGTCATAACACCAAATTTACTAGTCGCCTCGGCAATTGTCAAGACCTAGTATAAAAAAGTAGTAAGTGGATGTAACATTAAAGGAATAAGAGAGATATTATGATAAATATACCTCATCGGTGTCGGCATTTCGAACCGTAAAGGTAAACTCTTCTTTATCCATTGTTTATTGCGATAGAAATAGGTTATTGTATTCTAACGCACAGTTCCTCTCTTATTATTTCTATATTACCACTAAAGCAGCAAATTAATACTTCTTACGTCGAATATCGATAGAAATAATGGTTGTGCACGATGTGCAAGCCTCGAATGAGTAAGTATGACGCACGACGCCACGCCTCTTCGATGATGCTTTACCTCCTTGGAAACGTCAAGGACAGAGTTCCGGTTTTCGGAATGGAGTTCGTGTAGGGGTAAAAATGAAAAATGAAGTTTGATAATCAGTTTTAAACAGAAAGATTGTACCAACTATGTTGTTGTCTAATAATTTAATGTAACAATAGTAGTTTATAAAACAAGAAGAGAAATATAAAATTATTAATAATTCAACTTTTCACCGCGGAAGGTTTGTATCATCCTATCTCCATCCTCTTAGTAGTATTTATTAATATTTAGAAATCTTGAATTAATCTTACTTACTTACTTTACTTCTTCAACTTTACTTTTGGCTATGCGGTCCCAAAAAATTCAAATATTCGATAAAAAGTTCCATATTGTACTGCTGAATTTCCATTCAGATGACGGATCGCGTGAGTTTAAAGGGTTTTATCCAACTAGATCAAATCGAGAATGTATTAAATGATTTACACTCTCGTTTGCGTCATTTAGAGAGTAACTGGTCGAGTTATCAATCCGCTAAAGAAAACGATGAGAAATCACTTAAGGTTGTTACTTTCGTTCTTCATACTCATCCACTTGCTTATTACTCACAATTCTTAGGATTCTCTTGAGTTGTTAAACGAGTCAACAGCAGATTTACATGACAGACTTCGTTCAGTTGAAACAAGAATTCAACTACAGGTTATTTTAAATTCATTCAATTAATAGTCACTCTCATCTTATTAACATATTTATATTCTTACTTAGGTTGACAATCAGGATGTAAACATAAATGAAGTTACTACTCAAAATGCTAAAAAAATTAATGAAATTATTGATAATATAAAATATAATTATGAGAAAAAGACAATTATTGAGAGTAAACTTGATACAATTGCTCAGACGGTCTCAACGGAACTAAACCACATCAAAGAAACAGTAACTCCGCTAGAAATAACATCAAAATTGATGAATACACAGAATTTAATGACGATAAAACTAAATCATATGGATGAAGTGATTAATACGAAGGTGGACAAGAGCAACGTAGCCGTGCTAGAATCACTATATTCCAACTTGAGTGTGTACGATACATTCAAAGCAGAGACTATCCAGCGACTAGATCAACTAGACAGCACAACGAGTGAGTTATGTACAACCGTGTCTAAGCACGCTAGTGATATCGACCTATTACAGCAGAACGTGGCGGAAATAAGTGAGAGAATTCAACGGACATGTCACACAAAACATGACCAACAAGAGTTTTTAAATGTATTTAATGAGTTAGTAGCCGTTGTAAAGGAATGTGAGAGTAAGCAGGCCGTGCGAGACATAAATAATAAATTATCTCAGACAGTTGACCAGGTGAGTGGATTACTTGTTGACGTGAATGAAATCAATGGAAGTATAGAAGGTGTAAAGAAAGACTTGACCACAAAAGCATCAGTGACTGACGTGAAGGCTTGTGTATTACGGACCCATTATGACGAGGCAGTCATGGCGCTAGGTTCAGCCATCGACACGAAAGCATTCATTGCTGATCTAGAGCGTGCAGAAGCTGATATTAATCGAATAGACAATAAGTTAGAACAAGAAAGTTCCAAGGTTGCAGTGGCTATGCGGTTTGTGGACTGGTTCATAGGCCGTGGGGAGAATTACGAGCATAATCTGCGTGTAGTGGACAAGCACTTGAGTAATCTAACCTCGGTTCAAGGTCCCGCGAGTAGAGATCCCTATGTGAATCAAGTCAAGTTTACTCCTCTTATGAGCAAATTTTGATTATTGAACAATTGTAATATCAACTACACTTTTTGTATTTTCTTTGGTGATGGAGTGGTCGACCCCTCCACGTCACTCTCTACACTGACGTATCTCTTGCAATTCTTATTTAAAAACAAGGTGAATGAGTCATGCCATGCATCTGCTCCTGTTAGTTCGTGCACTACGAGTGGGTGAGTAGCGTCTACAAGACTCTTCAATATATCCAACACTCTGGACTGCAAGTTGGATACACACGACTGAGGAGTGTATCCATCATCAACAGATCTAGCTATGGATATAGCAGACGGTAATCCGTTCCTTTTCACGAACAAAGATAAGTGTTGTTTGAACTCACTAAGGGAGTGCTCTAGCTGTGCCTCTGTTGCAATGTAATGTGGCAAGTTGAGTACTGTGCGATGACTCCAAATGTACTGCTTAGATGGAGCCGATAGTAGTTGCATGTTAACGTGGAACTGATTCAGTAACACGGCGTACTCGTCGGTAATGGATGAGGGTGTCACCAAATTACCGCTGTGAAGGATGTCCGAAAGAGCACTTATATTCACCTCGTAGGACTGTTTGTCGGAGGCATTCTTGTATTGCTTTTGAGTAGCATCAAAGACAGCGACGATGTTGGAAATGATACGATCGCAGGAGTCTTCATCCAGTGACGATAAATCCGCAGTAAGTAGCTGTTTAAGCTCTTTCAAAAAAGGATTTTCCGTAGAAAAATAATCCAAACATATGTCGAGTATGTAACACTGCTTGAGAGTGGTGGTGTCTAGCTCATCGACCAGCAAAACCTCAAATGAGCCGTGTTTGACAGTGTTGGGAATCATCTCGGTAGCTTCTACAACTACATTTTCTACGTTGTAATATGGTTCAGCGAGTGATATACATGCTCTCGGAGCTGTCTCGAGACCATATACTGCATCGCCAATACAGAATTTATATAATCCATTAGCAAACTGTGAACAAAAGTGGTTCCTTACCCACACTACTTTTTTCAATATTTGATTATATATCAAGGGTAGAATCCACTCAGCGATACCTCCTTCAGTGTCGGCAAGCAAGTTCTGAAGTACAAACAAATCATTCCACTTCGACACCGATGATGATGATGATGATGATGATGATGATGTAGGATTTTCATCATGTCCCTTCTTTACACCTTCTTTTGCGACAGATGATATACTGTGCGAAGGTATAGAGAGATCAGGATGAGCATCAAAGTGAATAAATGCCAAATCTTTTGATGGAATAAGTTTTTTTCGAATTAATGAATAGTAAAATGGTAAAGCAGCATCATGCGACTCTACTATGCCAACATGAATATGCATTGTCAAGCACCACTTATTAATGATGTCAGACAATGCATATACTCAGCAATGTGCTATCACACTGCTGCCTCTTTGTCCTAAAGCGAGCTTCAAGAGCGAATCGCTGTATTTGAAGGGATTTGAAGCCGGTCAGTGGAAAAATAGTAAAGGCAACTTTATTTATATATAAGACATAATCAAGCGAACTAGCGTTCTGTTATACAGAAGTTTGTCGAGGAAAGAGGTTTCTTGCCGCACTGCCTTGCTCAACACTGTATCGAGGTCCAGCTGCTTCTGATCGCGTAGGATATAACCTAGTTGTACAAGAAGCATAACAAATTCTTTCCTTCTTACCCAGTTACTTTGTAGCCGAATAGTATCATGAAGGGCGCTTATATGGCCCACTATGAAATTAAGAGCAAATGAATGCTTGTACAAGCCAGACCCGTAGATGTCTGACCATGTCTCACCCACAACGTTTTGCATCGACGAGTTAATATTATGAGATATCAATAGCTTACTCACACTCATGTTGGCGAACTCGCATGCAACCATAAAGCACGAATTACCCTGACAATTAACACTGTCCAAGTCAGAGTTATCTGCTGTTATCAAGAGATTCACTAGCTTGACAGAACCAGTGCTACATGCGAAATGGAAAGCGGTATTGCCATCTATATCCGCGATATTGACGTCTGCGTGGTGCCTCAACAATGCACTGATTAATAAACGGTTATTATTCCGCACGGCATACATCAATGCTGTTTTACCAGAGTTATCGCAGCTATTGACATCGCAACCTGCACACAGTAATATGTCTACAATTGAATAGAACATATGCTGGGTAGCAAATATCAAACCACTGATGCCAAAACTATTTTGGACGTTGATATCAGCACCATTCTGTATTAATAGTATTACTACAGGAGTATGTCCGCGTTCACATGCGAATAACAAGGCACTAGGAGTGAAACAGTGAGTGATTGATTAATTGATTGAGTGAGTGAGAGTGATATACCTGTAACCGTGCGCGTTAACGTGGTTGACATTAGCACCATAGATAAGTAGGTCACCAACAATGTCATAATTACCATTCATACATGACAGAAACAAAGGTGAGTAGCCATTATCGTGTGGATGATCAACAACAGCCCCATGTTTCAATAACAATTTAACAGTTTTAGCAGCGCCAATTTTACAAGCTATACACAACGGCGTCATCTTACAAGAGTTGAATACATTAACATTTGCTCCAGCACTTAATAATAATTCAACAACACGTTCATTGTTTTCTAACTCACACGCATACATTAAAGCATCATAAGAGTACCTATTCTTTAAATGTACATTCGCACCGTGCGACAATAACACATCAACCACTTCAAGGTTGCCCATTTTACATGAGTATATTAAACCAGAGTTACCTTCAGCATCTTGCATATTGATTAATTGTACTCCCATTGTGTCTGCCAATATTTTGACCAACGACACATTATTATCTTTGCAAGCCATTAAAAATCCTATTGAAAAGTGCTCTAATTCGGCAATACTATTAGTATAGTGATTGTTCACGGTACATTTTACATTAAAATCTTTGATTATACTTGGAACAACATATTCATTATCCTCATCATCACTTCCGTATGAGTCAACAGTTAACGGAGTATTATTTCCACTATCATTCGAAGCAACTGTTGAAGGAGTGGCAGGAGTGTGGACTAATTTGGGTCCAGTTTTATCATCTACAAAAAGTATATCTTAATAAGGTAAAAAGTAAAGGCGCATTAAAATTATAATAACAGACCATTAATATCATTCGAATCATCTGCTACGTGCAGTAAATTCACTTTGGCGTGATCAGGGGGTGCCTGGCTATCACGTTTACCTCTTCTCAAGCGAAACCATTTCTGTAATGACTCCATTGAAGGGTTGTCAACAGTACTATAACAGTCCTAATTTTTACCACCATTCCCGAGCCTTTTTTGAATTCAGTCAAACGGGTTGCAGTTAAAGATATAGAGAAAGAGATAGAGAAAGAGAGAATTAGGAATTGTACAATCGTTCATTTGTTGTTTCATGAGCTGAAGAACATTAATATGCATACATAGATAAAAATTACTATCGGCATAAAATAGTAATAATGCACAGCTTTACTAATCAAGAATAAATTATTGCACCGAAATAACTAATTAACTTTATCTAATTCTATTTACTTTACTATTATTTGAAGAAGGAAACCTTTTGGAATGGAAATTTTTAAAAAAGAAAAAGATGGTAAAATTACACCATTCCATTGACTCCGATGATCGGAGAAATTCAGGAAATGTTCAGTAGAGCAGCCTCTCATTAAGTAATTGTATGAGGTAGTGATAGTCACTAGAGCTTAAGTAAATTATGTGGAAACAAACACTACTAAAATTTGCAAGAAATGAATATAACAAACGTGAGGAGTTAGATGGTTCAATAGCATCAATATCTCCCACTCCGTATGATCTCATAAAACAGGTGCTGCATGACAGTATATTTTCTAGTTTACCATCGAATGATTTATTAATGTTTGTTGATCTTGGTTGTGGCGATGGTAGATGGTTGGAT
>JACCDO010602552.1_pt1 | contig 18132 bp, 10 predicted proteins | sample 7446101 | NCBI WGS metagenome assembly JACCDO01 (sample SAMN15323440, study PRJNA562643) | freshwater metagenome | isolation source: river surface water | place: USA:Blue River Watershed | collected 2017-08-16 | reverse complement strand
GCCGTCAAATCCATGAGCGATGCAGCTCACACTGTACAATCCACTTTCTAGATAGGAGTGCTGGATAATTTCGCCCGTGCCTGAATTTCCATCACCAAAAAGCCAAGTGACGCTTTGAGCGTACTCACTGTTGCTAACGAATTCAACTTGTAATCCAGGACAACCATCAGCCTCTTGCTCAAAAAACGCAACTGGAGGAGGTGGAGTAATATTGATTTCTACAATTGCAGTGTCAGAGCACCATTCATTAGATACAGCCAATGCAATAGGGAATTCACCCCAAGTAGTAAAGTCATGCGCTACATTGGACCAAGCGTTGTAATGTACATTTTCAAATTGCCAATCAGCGGTCAATGTACCACTTCCTGTCGAAGAATTGCTTACCGCGACATTCACGCTTGGGAAAAGCTGCGTCATCGGTGTTGCGGTGAAACTTGCCACAATAGGTTCCATAACATGAATGGCAAAATATGATGTAGTGGTGCAGCCGGATCCATTGGTCATGTTCAATACGACTTGGTAAGTTGTATCACCACTTGTCGCAGCATCAAAAGTATGTTGCGGTGATTCGAATATCGAAGTCCCACCATCACCAAAATTCCAAGCGAAGTTTAAAATTTCAGGATTGTTGTCCGTGAATTGCACAGCCAAAGGTCCGCATCCTTGAAGAGTAGAGATATTGATTTGAGGCGTGGGAACGGGTAACATATTCACCTGTATAGTTGTGTTGCAACCGAAAGGATTGCTAACTATGTACAAGGAGTTGATAATGGGCGAAACATTGGCTTGATTTCCATTTGGAGTTGTAATCACAACTCCGTTGAGGGTGTTCCATGTGTAATTGGTATTGTTGGGGAATATTTGAACCGGCACACTTTGTCCAGGACAAATATTAACATTGGATACATTGCTCGTAGGGTTGGCAATAACATTGATAAAAACAGAATCTGTATTTGTAGGACAAATACCATTGGATCCTGTGATGATATAAAGTCCTGACATGCTGAATTGAGCAGCTCCCAAATCAATGTTGTTCCCATTTAATGTTCCTCCATTGGGCGCTGTCCATTGAATATTTCCTGCACCCACAACGTTGGCTTGTAAAACAAAAGGGCTGTTCAAACAAATATTGGCATCGGTTAGTATATCAACTTGTGGACTGGAATTGGCAATGACACTTAATTCTGAAGTTGTAACGCCACATTCATTTTCGGATGATGCCGAAACCATAAAATCGCTGTTTGCGATGAAATAAGCTGTATCTGCAATTGTAGTGAATGGCAATGGTGAAATCCAACTGAAAGTGGTATCACTTTCCCCCCATACAGCCACAGTATCTCCAGTGCATAAAACATTGTTATTGGAATGAAGCGTGAGAAGGGGCAGGGGACCATCCTCGATCATTTCAAAATTGATGGTTTGTGGTTCCGAACAAGGAATGCCCAAATCTTGAATAGTGACGGAGTAATTGCCAGGGCCAAGGTTTGCAGCATTACTTGCATTTAAACTGCTGTTGTGCGACCAGTCATAGTGAAATGGTCCAATTCCACCATCCACCTGAACAGTGGCACTGCCGTTGTTTAAATTACAACCTGAAGGCACGGTGTTAAGCGAAGCTTCAAATGCATTGGTACATGTAATAAAGTCAATCAATACACCTGAATCATAGGTTCCATCTCCACCATCTCCGATAATAAGTTTGAAATGATAAGTTTGACAGGGAACAACCCTGATTTTTGGTGAAAGTACCACAGTATGGCCATCGTATTGAAGAGAGGTGCCGCCCATGTTGTTGACGAAGTAGGAGTTGTTCTCACCAGCATTTACGTTATTGATACTTACAGGAACATTGTTGGGCAATCTTGCAATGTTGTAATTGTTGTAGCTTCCTCCTGACGCTGTTGGTCCACTTACAAAGAATCCAAAAGCATCGTTGAATCCATCATTCACATATTCAGGATATTCCTCGGAGCCAAAAACAAATCGAATCGTTAATGTGTCGCATTGAGGGATCACGTCCAATTCAAAAATGCACACATCGTGGGTCGCGGTGGGTTCAATGCCGGTTAACTGAGGATCATTAAATGAAACACCATTATTGGTGGATAATCCAGGAGAGTTATTAGGTCCAGCTGCACCTGTCGCGTTACCAGTTGTAAGGAGCACCCCATTGGTGATTCCTAGGTTGGTGGTTTGACCATTGCTAAACGAACCATAAGCATTGGGACTGCAATTGATAACGGGGTTCCCAACAATTGTCACTCCATTTCCTGCCAAAGAATTGCCCATTTCAAAAGTGCTTCCTCCGCTCAAGATTTGTATTTGTGACCAACCAGGAAGCACAAAGCAAATGAGCATGAAGACTATCGTAACGACCTTGAAATTTCTGTAATGCATATGCCAATCTTTTGTTCCCGCAATTTACGTTAATTCAGTGAGTTTTGTTCCAATGTCTTATCCACCTACTTTTGCACCATGGCCAAATTTCTTTTACTGCTGGGTTGTATTTTACAGCTTACATCGCTCATACGAGCCCAAGATTCCTGGAAAGGAGCTGTATTCACGGAATATAACTATTTCTTTTCTGATGAACGCCCCAAGGTAATGGTTCAGCACAGCGGTGAATCGGGCGAACTCTCAATTTTCTTGAATGGAGGACGCGTTGTTTTTAAAGAAAAAGTGGACAATGGCAAACAATACCATTGGGATGTATTGCCCATTGAAAAACATGAGATGTCGTTGATGCGTGACGGACAAATCGATATTCCCATTCATATTCTTTGGAATGGAAAAATTCTCCGTGATACAATAGAGATTAGGACATTGACTCGAAAGGACAACGCGGTTCGAATTCATTTTCCCTCAGGAAACCTAGAAACGTCACTGTCCACTCAGCCGCATTTTCCCCAAGGGGATAAAAGAGTTCACTTTTTCCCTTTCGGATTTTATGCCAGAGAAAGAGATGATTTTGAATGGATATTGAGAACAGAAGCCATGAATGGGTTCAATTTGTATTCGCCATATCAGGCCATAGAAGATTCTACATTGCCAAGAAGAAAAGCATACATGGATTTGTGTGCTGAATTGGGCATGAGGGTTAATTACAACTTGCAACAAGTTTGCGCATTGAAGAAAAGTGACAGTCCAGAATTGAGAAAAAGCAAGTTGAGAAGAATCGAGCAAGAAGTAAGAACCTTCAGAGACCATCCGGCCTTGCTGAGTTGGTATGTGAGCGATGAGCCCGATGGACAATTCATCGCACCAGACGAATTGGCTGAAGCTGTTGCGTTGATTAGAAAGTTGGACCCACATCATCCCATTTCCATGGTTTTTGTCGATCCCAAACCAAGTTTGCCTTATCAAGATTTGCTCGATATTGTAATGACCGATCCTTATCCGATTCCTGGAAACTCTGTTGTTAATGCAGGGGAATATTTGCAAAAACTCAAAGAATTTTATCAATTTAAAAAGCACATTTGGATTGTCCCACAAGCTTTTGGAGGGCAAGAGTATTGGAGCCGTGAGCCAACACCCAATGAACTAAAGGCCATGGTTTATCTTGGGGTAATACATGGAGCCCGAGCTTCTCAAGCATTTATACGTCATGTCGGAGAAAGTTTCCCAAAGAATCCGGCCATGTGGTCAGCTTACCATGAGTCGGCCCGCGAGTTGCAGTATTTGACAAAGGACATTCAATACCAAAATGAAATCAAAGACTTTCCTAGTAGAGATTGGTGGAGTAAAATGAAGGTCGACGCAGCTTGCTTTAAAGGGGAAAATCCCAATCGAAAAACTTTCATTTTGGTCAATTATGAAAACGAACACAAGATCTTGAATCTGCCAATGGATGGTGAATTCGCAGGTCCAGGAGAATGGAATTTTGTTTTTGAAAACAGAACAAAGAAGGCAGGTGAAGTTTTTGAAATTGTGATGAATCCATTCGAAGTGAAAGTAATTCAGTTTGAAATGCCCGTTGTAAATATCAATCTCATCAAGGAAATTGAATGGAAAGGAAACCTCATCAAGGATTACAGCTTTGAAAATTGGACGGGTGTCGGTATTCCTACTGCATGTTATTTGCACATGAGCAAAGACCATGGGGCCTCAGCATTTTTAGATAGAAGCATTGCGCATCATGGCGAAGTGAGTTTAAGACTGAACAACTTGGGAGGAAATAATGCCCAAGATCAATCCCAGGAGATTAGCTTTTTTCAATTCCCAACAGTTGCCAATCATGCGTATGTTCTGAGTTTTTGGGCTTTTGCTGAGCAATCAAGTAACCGGAAAGTCACTGAGAATAAAATTGCTTTGCGCATTGAAAAACCATGGGGTAAATTTATTTGGATGGATACAGTGGAGGTTCGATCTGGATGGAATCGATACGACATTCCCTATGTGCCCATGGAAGGTGAAGATCGTAACATGCTTGAGTTACGCATTCTTCAAAAAGGTTTTGTTTGGATTGATCAAGTGCAATGGGTAGAAAGTCCAACGATCTCAATTCAAGGGGAGATTTTTGATGCGGCGCAAACCATGCACGCTGAGGTTGTAGGCGATATGTATCCATTAAATAATATCCAATACTTGTATTATCCCGCGGGTGCTGATACGGTATTGATTGCAAATGGCGCAAAAGATCTTTTGATGGAATATCCCGGTTCATGTCAAGTGCAATATCCTTTGCCCAGTGGTGAAATGCAAAAGTTGGTGTTTCCCGTCCGCACCAAGTACAAAAGAATAAATCAACTGGAATACCATATTGAAAATAGCCTCAAGTATCCCGCAGGCGGGAAGAATGCACTTATCGACGGCGTGCTTGGTGAGTTTGTATGGGATGGGAAATGGCAAGGATTTGAAGGTGCCGATTTTGAAGTGGATTTTGAAGTAAGCGATGTCACCGCAAGAGATATCGAAATAAGAAGTCTTTCCAAAAAAAGTGCGTGGGTATATTGGCCTTCACAAGTTGAGCTTTTGTGGTCAACAGATGGGGTGAACTTTGAATCTATTGAAAAGGTACTCGTTCCCAACCAAGAATTATCAGGCCCTGAAGGGGTGAAGAGTTTTGGATTTGTCCTGCCCACCAAGTGCTATGCGCAAATCAACCGACCTTCTCATTTCAAAATCAAAGCAACGAATATTCAAAAATTACCCGCGGATCACCCATTTGTTGGTGAAAAGTCGTGGTTATTTATTGATGAGATTTTGGTTCATTAACGTTACCTTTGGGCAACATTTTATATTATGTCATCAGCCACTCAAATTGCTACTTTAGAACAAGCTCGAGATATGGGTTTGTTGCCAGAAGAATTTCAAAAGATTTCTGAAATTTTGGGCAGAACGCCGAACTTTACTGAAATGTGCGTTTACTCGGTCATGTGGAGCGAGCACTGCTCATACAAAAACTCCATCAAATGGTTGAAGACCCTCCCAAAAGATGGTCCTCACATGTTGGTTAAGGCCGGCGAGGAAAATGCCGGATTGGTAGATATAGGGGATGGAATTGGATGTGCTTTTAAAATTGAATCACACAATCATCCTTCTGCAATTGAGCCCTATCAGGGTGCTGCAACGGGTGTTGGTGGAATCAATCGAGATATTTTTACCATGGGCGCTCGACCCGTCGCTTTGTTAAACTCACTGCGCTTTGGCGAATTGAGCAACCCAAAAACGCAATGGTTGTTGGAAGGTGTCGTCAAGGGTATCGGTGATTACGGAAATGCATTTGGTATTCCAACAGTTGGTGGTGAGGTTCAGTTTGACGAGAGTTACCAGGTGAATCCTCTTGTCAATGCAATGTCTGCTGGATTAATTGATAGTTCAAAGATTATTTCTGCCAAAGCAAGCGGGGTGGGTAACCCTGTATTTATTGTAGGTTCGGCAACTGGAAAAGATGGAATCAAGGGTGCTTCATTTGCATCAAAAGATATTACTGAAGAGTCGGCCAAGGATTTACCAAGTGTTCAAGTTGGGGATCCATTCCAAGAGAAATTGCTTTTAGAAGCGACAATGGAATTGGCGGAAACCAATGCCATTCGTGGTATGCAAGATATGGGTGCAGCAGGTATCACTTGCTCTACCTCTGAAATGAGTGCAGGTGGAAAAGTGGGAATGGATATTTATTTGGACAAAGTGCCCACACGTCAAGAGGGAATGTTGCCTTTTGAGATTCTTCTTTCAGAATCCCAAGAGCGCATGTTGGTGGTGATTCAAAAAGGTGAAGAGGAAAAAGTAAAGGCCATTTTTGACAAATGGGATTTGCATGCGGCGGAGATTGGAATTGTTACAGAAGGACCAATGGTGCGTTATTATATGCATGGCGAATTGGTAAGTGAAATTCCTGCTGAGAGTTTGGTATTAGGTGGAGGAGCTCCTCAATACGAAAGAGAGTACAAAGAGCCTGCATATTTTGCGGAATCAAAGAAATTCAACATCGATGAGGTACCAATTCCAGCGGATTGTGTGGCCATAGCAAAACAATTGATTTCATTGCCGAACATCGCCAGTAAGCGATGGGTGTATGAGCAGTATGATAGCATGGTAGGTACTGCAACAATGACCACCAATCGCCCTAGCGACGCTGGTGTTGTCAACATCAAGGGTACCAACAAGGCTTTAGTTTTAACGGTGGATTGCAATGGACGCTATGTCAATGCTGATCCTGAAGTAGGTACAATGATCGCCGTTTCAGAGGCGGCAAGAAATATCGTGTGCGCAGGTGGTGTTCCTTCTGCCATTACGAATTGTTTGAATTTCGGTAATCCATATATTCCTGAAGTGTACTGGCAGTTCGTTGGTGCAATCAAAGGAATGTCTGCGGCATGTCGTCGTTTTGAAACGCCGGTTACTGGTGGTAACGTAAGTTTTTACAACCAAACAGTAAACGAAGATGGAACAACAAGACCAGTGTTCCCAACACCTACTATTGGAATGTTGGGGGTAATGGAAGACAAAAGTTACCACATGACACTAGATTTTAAATACAAAGGAGATTTGATTTATTTGTTGGGTGAACCCACCAATGATATCGCGTCATCAGAGTATTTGTACAATATCGTTGGGGTGAAGAATTCACCAGCGCCAGCTTTTGAAATTGAAAAAGAGTTTGCTCTTCAAGCAGCCATCAGGACTTTGATCAGAAAGCATTTGATCAATGCTGCACATGACGTTTCTGATGGTGGTCTTTGGGTGGCGCTTGCAGAGATGGCCATGCCAAGCCAATTGGGCTTTGATATTGAAACGCCTTTGGAATTTAGAAAAGATGCATTCTTGTTTGGTGAAAGTCAAAGCAGAGTGGTTGTTACCGTTTCTGAAGATGATAAAGATGCATTCTTGGATTTTGTTGCTGAAAGCAATGTACCATTGATGCTTTTGGGTCATGTAACCAAAGGAAGAATGACAATTGACGAAGAAGAATATGGAAGTGTTGAGGAGATAGCGTCAATTTACAACAATGTGATTGGCAACGTAATGAAAAAGAAATAAGATGACTTTTTTTCAATATCTCAAAACCAAGGGGGCGTGGAGAATCATGGGCTATGTTGCCTTGGGTTACCTGGGATTTATTTTGCTCAGTTGGTTTTTGCTTTCTTGGTACACCAATCACGGAGAGTTTGTTTCCATTCCAGAGGTAAAGGGCAAATCTGTAGAAGAGGCAATCGAGATATTGGAGGATTTGGATCTTGAGCCAGTCGTCATTGACAGCATTTGGTCGGATACAGCAGCAAAGGGAAGTGTCAATTACATCATGCCTCCAGCTGGATCTACAATTAAGGATGGTCGACAAGTTTATTTGACCATTTTCAGCAAGACACCCCCAATGGAAACCATCAACATCAAGACAGGTGAGTTTGCTGCAGTGGCGATGGTCAAATTGAAGAACAAGGGCATCGATTATGAATTGGTTTATCAACCCAATAACAATTTCTTGGGTAGTGTCATTGCCATTCGTTATCAAGGAAGAGACATTGAATACAATGGCACACTGCCACGTGGTTGTAAAGTGCACTTGGTCGTGGGAACTGGAGATAGCAAAAAAATGCCAGTTCCAGATTTGCATGGTTTAAGTTATTGGGAAGCGCAGAATCTTCTGAAATCGCTGGGTTTGATTCCTCAGATTTTCTTTGATGAAACTCCGACTAGTACTGATTCACTTGAATTCAAGGTGTGTACCCAAGAGCCACCTTATTCCCCGGCAGCCGTGGATATATCTTCTGGTACAATCGTCGATATTTATTTGACAAAAAAGCCTTGTGAACGCGATACTACCGAAATTCCCGTTACACCATAATGAAGCAAATCTTTTTACTTGTTTTGTTCTTTGCTTGCGCCTCTAGGATGCAGGCGCAAGAGTTGGAACGTCCATTGTCTAGAGTTCCTTTCAAATCATCGGCCCAAATGGGATATCGAACTTTGTTGGAGATTCCTTTTTTTGATGATTTCTCATCCGGCAGAGGAATCATTCATTCCCCTCAGTCGAACAGATGGATCAACAGCGGAGTATATACCTCTCATCAAATGCCCATTACGCCGTTGACTTTGGGAGTGGCCGTTTTTGATGGCTTGAACGCACAAGGGATGCCTTATGATTTTACAGATGAGTTTGCACATGGACCAGCGGATACATTGACCAGTATGCCATTGAATTTGGCGTCATTGGATAGTGCAGACAATGTTTACTTGTTTTTCTACTTACAAGCTGCGGGACACGGGAATATGCCAGATGACGTAGATTCTATGTACATCGATTTTTATTCTCCGATTACTGGAGAATGGTCCCAGGTGAAGTCAATATCTTCAGACAACACAATCAATTGGAATCGTCATGATATCCATATCAAACAAGCACAGTATCTGCAATCTGGTTTTTCTTTTCGTTTTAGAAATGATGCCACATTGAGTGGTGCCTATGACCAGTGGAACTTGGATTATGTGAATGTCCAAGAGGGTTTTGATACGGCCAATTATCAATTCAATGAAGTGGCCATGCAATTCACTCCTTCCAATTTATTGGTGAACGGTTATACGGCGATGCCCTGGCGTCACTTTGTAGTGAGCCCAGAGATTTATTTGGCTGATAGTCTTAAGGCTTTTGAACAAAATCTAGGACCTACCGAGAATATCGTCACAGGATACTCAATTGCTGTTGATGGCAATAAGCAAGTTTTTAATACCCAAAATTTAAACACCTTTAATAACGATTTCCGTCAAATAACAGCAACTATGTTATGGGACAACAGCGCAATACTGGGTGCAAGTGCATTGGATAGTTTGGTTTTAGTAGATGTCTGTACGTTTATCAATCAAGCAGATCCACATTTGGAAAATGATACAGCTTGCTACACCATGGAATTGGCCAATTTCTATTCTTATGATGATGGCGGTGCAGAGCGGTCTTGGACAGTTCAAGGTGCCGGTGCATCCGTTGCAATGAAGTTCTACAACCACGAGGCGGATACCTTGGTGGGGATTGCTGTGAATTGGATTCCTTATGGATTGAATCACGAGGACCAAAATTTTTTCTTGAGGGTTTGGAACGATGACGGAGGTCAACCGGGTGATGTTATCTCAGAAAATTTTAATTATCAAAGTCCAGCATACGACACAGATGGATACACGCAGTTTCATTTTCATGCATTAGATGCTCCTTTGGCTCTGCCAGCAGGAACATATTATGTTGGTTGGGTGCAGTCCGATCCTGAAACGTATGATGTGGGCAATGACAAAAACACCAATAACAATCCAGCAAAGTTGTTTTATTCATTGGGTTCAGGACAAAGTTGGTTGCAAAGTGAAACAACTGGAAGTGTCATGATTCGTCCATACATGAAGGCTGGTGAAGATGAGGTCTGGGAGGGTGTTGAAGAAGGAGATAACGAACCGTTTGTTTTGTTTCCCAATCCAACTTCGGACAATATACAATTACAAAACTTAGGTGGTCAAAATGTTACTTGGAAAATGTGGAGCAGCACAGGAATGCTTTTGGATCAGGGATTTTCAAGAGATGAGATGATTCATTGGGACGTAGAACAATATCCATCAGGTTTGTATTTTATATCAATTGAGAGTGCGCGTGGACACCAAACCTTACGCTGGGTAAAACAATGAGAGAAGACATAGAGGATTTTAGTGGGGAAGAGGAAGAAGATTCTCTTTTTGAGCACCACCGTATTGTAGCGGACAAAGGGCAGGGACTTGTACGCATTGACAAATTCTTGGTGGATCGCCTAGAGAAGACCTCAAGGTCCAGAATCCAAGATGCCCATGACGCGGGTTATGTGAAGGTGAATGGTATTTCGGTCAAGTCGAGTTACAAGGTAAAACCTTTGGATATCATTACAATTGAATTGCCCTATCCTGTCAGGGAGTTCGAGATTGTCCCTGAAAATATCCCATTGGATATCATTTATGAGGACGAGGATGTTTTGGTTTTAAATAAACCAATGAACATGGTCGTTCATCCTGGACATGGAAATTACACGGGAACTTTGGTCAATGCTGTGTTATTTCATTTGCAAAGAAATCCAGGAGGCGAAAAGCATCGTCCAGGATTGGTTCATCGACTCGATAAGCATACAACAGGCGTCATGGTCATGGCAAAGAATGATCATGCGCTGAATCACCTGGGAAAGCAGTTTTTTGATCGTACCACTGAACGCAGATACCAGGCCATTGTATGGGGAGATGTATTGGCCGATGGAACTGTAATTGGCAATACAGGACGTAGTTTACATGATCGAAAAGTTTTCACGGTATTCCCAAAAGGAGATTTTGGAAAACACGCAGTAACGCACTATAGGGTATTGGAACGATTGCATTACGTGACTTTGGTCGAATGCAAATTGGAGACGGGTAGAACGCACCAAATCAGGGTGCACATGAAATACATTGGTCATACTTTATTTGGTGATTTGGAGTACGGAGGAGATCGAATTCTAAAAGGAACCACCTTCCCCAAGTACAATCAATTCATCCAAAATTGTTTTAAAATCTTACCTCGTCAAGCCCTGCACGCAAAGTCATTGGCTTTTGATCATCCTGTCACAGGAGAGCGCATGAGTTTTGAATCGGAACTTCCTCAGGATATGCAGGAGATACTTAGTCGATTCAGAGGGATTCATGCCCAAGGCATCTAATTTTTAAGGAGTCAATCTGAATTTCTCTCCTGGTCGGTAGAAAGTTGTTGTTGATTGGAAATGGGAGGGCGTTGCTGAAGAGTCAATCTTTAGGGGGGCAAAATAAATAACGTAACTCTGACCCACTACTTCAACGGAGTCCTGATAGAAAACAGCAGCCGTAGATTCATCAATCCCCAATCCCCAGAGCAAGGGGAAATCCAATTGGGCGGATAACAAACGGTTGTAACGCGACCGGACAATAAAATGTTGATCGATGATACCTTCTTTGATAAAACCCAATCCTTGTGAGTATATGCCATTGTCTTTTTGAACAACAACATATGTGGCAGAATATGCGGTGTCGGTATTTTGATTTCCAGTAATCATTTTTTCACTCATCACCGCGGCACCAGCACTTGTCCCGGCAATGGTAGCGCCGTTCATGTAAATTTCTGTCAATATGGGTTGTAGATTAAAACGAGTAATCACTTCCATGAATCGCAATTGATCGCCACCACAAATGAAAATGGTCTTGGATTGTCGCAATGTTGATTTCAAATTTTCAATGTCCGCTTTGGGGTCGGCAAAATTGAGATTCACACATTTTACTCCCCATTGCTGCGGAATATCTTTTTGAAAATAGTAAAAGCTTGAGTCAGGCTCTTCGCCGGCCATAGGGAGCACGGCGATAACACTTCCATTCTCTAGATGAGCAATTCTCTTGAAGTTGTCCATCAGTTCAGGCGTTCGATCACCGCCACCGATAATGAATAGTTTCCCTTTACTTGAAATAGAAACGGGTTGTGATTCCTCACAACCCGTCAATATCGTAATCAGTGCAAACGCAAGAATGAAACGCATATACTTTTCATTAAAGTCGGTTGTCAACCATTTCAACTTTTGGATATTTTCCTTTTTGAAAGCCAAAGTCTGCATCTTGCAATGGAGGATTGGGTTTCAAATTTTTAATGCGGTAGCTGATTTCCCCACCATCTCGGGTCTTTACAACAGCTTTAATCAATTCGTTTTTGGATTTGTCTACATACATCAAAATGGTATGGTACGACTTCCCTTTGGGGTTGTTGGGATAAAGGGCAATTTCATAACATCCAATTCCATCTACAGTGGCATTGGCGTTTTTCATTTCATTTTTAAAATCCTTTTCCCAAATGGTAAAGATTTCAGAGGGGTCAAATGCGCCATCTTTTACATCCTTCAAATTGTCGATTGTACAAGTATTGGATTTCTTATCGTATGTCCAAATAGTTGTTCCATCGGTAAAGATTTGATAATCGCTTAAGGAGATGGTGTATTTCTTTCCTTTGATTTTAATGTTTCCATCTTGCTTGATGTTTTTGTTGTTCTTTTTGTCAACGAGTGACGAACTGAAATCAGCAGATAGGGTTGACCAAGTTTTGGCTTTGGCGGACAATTTATCCAATACTTCTTTGGACGATTGAGCAAATGACAAAACTGAGCAGCCAATAGCAATGGCAAATAATGCGATTTTTTTCATGGTATTTTTTTCTTAAAGACCGTTTTTCAAGAACTGTTCCAAACTCGTTTCATCTTGAAATAAAACTTTTCTCGCCTTGCTTCCTTCGAATGGACCAATGATGCCCGCGGCCTCAAGTTGATCGACAATTCTACCAGCGCGGTTGAACCCAAGTTTTAATTTCCTTTGAAGCATGGATGCAGAACCCTGTTGTGTTTGCACAACAATTCTTGCAGCGTCCTCAAACAATTCGTCACGATCTCCGGCGGCTAAATTACTCAATTCAGTGCTTCCTGCCTCATCCGGAACTTCGGGTAATAAAAATGCATTGGTATATCCTTGCTGGTTTCCAATGAACTCGGTTATTTCTTCCACCTCTGGAGTGTCAACAAAACCGCATTGCACGCGAATAAGGTCGTTTCCTGTCGAATAAAGCAAATCCCCTCGCCCAATCAATTGATCAGCACCACCGGCATCTAAAATGGTTCTAGAGTCGATTTTAGAGGTGACGCGGAATGCTATTCGTGCTGGGAAGTTGGCCTTGATCGTTCCAGTGATGATATTTACAGATGGACGTTGTGTAGCAATGATCAAGTGAATACCAATGGCACGGGCCAATTGAGCAAGTCGGGCAATGGGTGTCTCTACTTCACGACCTGCGGTCATGATCAAATCCGCAAATTCATCGACAACCAAAACGATGTAAGGCAAATAGCGGTGCCCATTTTCAGGATTTAATCTTCGTTTTATGAAACGCTCATTGTATTCTTTGATATTTCTGCAACCTGCTGTTTTCAATAAATCATAGCGTTGGTCCATTTCAATGCACAAGCTGTTCAATGTGCGCACAACTTTGCTCGTGTCGGTAATAATCGGGTCGTCGCTATCTGGGAGTTTTGCTAAAAAGTGTCGCTCTATTTTATTGAACAGAGTGAGCTCTACTTTTTTAGGGTCGACCAAAACAAATTTGATTTGTGAAGGATGCTTTTTGTACAATAAGCTAACGAGTATTGCATTTAATCCAACAGATTTCCCCTGTCCGGTTGAGCCTGCCATCAACAAGTGGGGCATCTTGGCCAAGTCAACGCAGAAGATTTCATTGGAAATGGTTTTACCCAAGACAACGGGCAATTCCATTTCAGCGCTCTGGAATTTTTCAGAAGCAATCAAACTTCGCATGCTCACAATTTCAGGCTGAGAATTGGGCACTTCAATACCGATGGTGCCTTTGCCAGGAATAGGAGCTATGATACGGATACCTAGTGCGGCCAAGCTTAAGGCAATATCATCTTCTAAATTTTTAATTTTTGAAATACGAACGCCTGGTGCAGGATTGATTTCATACAAAGTCACGGTCGGTCCAATCGTGGCTTTGATTTTTTCAATCTCAATTTTGTAGTGATTTAGTGTTTCAATGATTTTGTTTTTGTTGGCCTCCAACTCCTCTTTGGTGATCTTGATTCCTCCTGTTGTGTGGTTCTTCAACAACTCGATTGAAGGAGCTTCATAGCGCGACAAGTCGAGCTTGGGATCATAGTCACCAAAGTCAGCCAAACGTTCGTCAACTTCTTCAGAGCTCAGAATTTCTTCATTTGCAGGACCTTGAACTTCCATACCTAGGTCACTTTCCAAGTTAGTCAAATCAACAGTCTCCATCTCGGTTGGTCCAATCTCAGGTTCTGTTTCTCTTTCCGTTTCTTCTTCTTCTTCTTCAACGGGGGAGATGATTTCAATTTGACTTAGCAAATCTTCATCAGTAGGTTCAGGAGCGATAAATGTGTTGGTGATGGTGGTTACCTCTTCTGGCAGGGGGACAGCTGGAACCGGGATAATTTCGGGTTCTGGTGATACTTCAACTTCGGCTAAGGCCACCTCTTCAGCATGATCGATTACAGCCTGAGCTGCAGCTTCTTTTTGAAGGAGCCTACGCTCTTTCATGCGTTGAATGGATTGATCCACCCAACTTCCAAAATGCAAAAGGAATGAGGTTGCCGCGATACCAAATAATACGACACCGGTGCCAATTTTACCCATCGTAAAAGTGAACCATTGCGTGATCCAAAGTCCATATGCACCAACAAATCGATCGTTGATGTCCAATACGATATGAGGAAACGGATCTTCCTCTCGGTGGTGAAACAGAAAACCCAAGATCAATGGAATGAATAGCATGCCATAGGTCATCCATCTAAAACTCTTGAAAAACGGTGTGGGAGTGGCTTGAACGACCAACTGACTACCCAGCATGATGAGCACGTAGCATATAAAAAAAGCGCCTACGCCAAACCCTTTGAACATGAGCAAATAGGCTGCCCAAGCCCCCATTTTTCCCATCCAGTTTTCATATTGCGGGGCATCGGCAATACGTGTAGATGCATCTCCTCCGAGGATGAGATGCAGATCGTTGTCACCGCTAAATAGAAAAGATGTGCAGGCGAGCAACAAGTAAAAAGTGCCCAAAAGCAAGCCTGTTCCTAAAATGAGCTGACTCTTTCTACCAAAAACTTTTTGAGAGAACGATTTTTTTTCATTTGCCCATGGAATTTCTTCCTCATGATCCGAATCTGATGTAATTTTGCTCTTAGCCACGATATTCAACGTTTAATCCTCAAAAGTAACAGCGATTTGACGAGCGGTATTGTTGGTTTGGATTCCGTTTTCAACACAAGAAAGTGAACGTAATTTTAAAAAATTATCGATTTAGAAAAAAAGTGTTGCGTAATCCAAAATTCATTATATATTTGCAATCCATTTTTAAGACACAATGGCAAAGAAAGGAAATAGAGTTCAAGTGATTATGGAATGTACCGAGCACAAAGAGTCGGGCAAACCAGGAACAAGCAGATACATCACAACCAAAAACAGAAAGAACACCCCAGATCGATTGGAGATGAAAAAGTACAATTCGATCTTGAAGCGTATGACTGTTCATAAAGAGATTAAATAATTTAAGCCATGGCAAAGAAGGTAGTTGCAACATTGCAAACAGGTGGTGGTAAGAACCACACCAAGGTGATTAAAATGGTGAAGTCGCCAAAATCAGGTTCGTACTCTTTCAAGGAAGAGATCGTACACAATGACAAAATCGCTGACTGGTTTACAAAAGCCTAATCAGTTATTGATATTATTTGAAAGGCTTTTTCGAAAGAAAAGGCCTTTTTTTGTTCTAATACAAATAGTATGAATTTTTTTAAACGCCTTTTCTCTTCTGAGAAAAAAGAAACGCTCAATCAGGGATTAGAGAAAACCAGAACAGGTCTTTTTTCTAAGCTTGCTCGCATTGTCGTGGGTAAGTCTTCTATCGATGATGAAGTGTTGGACAATCTGGAGGAAGTGCTAATTACTTCCGATGTCGGCGTTAGCACCACAATAAAAATTATTGGAAAGATTCAGGAACGTGTGACCAAAGACAAGTACATGGGCACCTCGGAATTGAATAGGATTTTGCGCGAAGAGATTTCTTTGCTTTTGGCTTCATACGAAGGAGAAGATTCGGAAGATGTTTTTATTCCCAAAGTTCAAGGTCCTTATGTAATCATGGTAGTTGGGGTAAATGGTGTAGGTAAAACGACCACCATTGGCAAACTGGCTTATCAGCTACAAAAGCAAGGTAAGAAAGTTGTTTTGGGTGCTGCAGATACCTTCCGTGCTGCAGCCATCGACCAGTTGAAAGTTTGGGGTGAACGTGCACAAGCCACGGTAATTGCGCAGAATATGGGTTCAGATCCCGCCTCTGTAGCTTTTGATACGCTTCAACATGCAGTAGCCAGTAATGCAGATGTTGTGATTATTGATACTGCCGGACGATTGCACAACAAGGTGGGTTTGATGAATGAGTTGACCAAAATCAAACGTGTGATGGACAAGATTGTTCCCAATGCACCGCACGAGGTGCTTTTGGTTTTGGACGGATCTACCGGGCAGAATGCATTTGAACAAGCCAAACAATTTACAGCAGCTACTGATGTCAATGCCTTGGCGATTACTAAAATCGATGGGACAGCTAAAGGTGGTGTTGTTATTGGAATTTCCGATCAATTTAGTATTCCTGTGAAGTATATCGGAGTTGGCGAGAAACCCGAACAGTTACAAATCTTTAATCGATTTGAATTTGTAGACTCATTATTCACTGACGGTAACGAAGGATGAAAACCAAAACATTAAAGAAGAACAAAGTCAATGTCGTAACCTTGGGTTGCGCCAAAAATATTTTCGATTCTGAAGTCATGATGGCGCAATTAAAGGCCAATGACTATCAAGTCGAACATGAATCCGAAGATCAAGATGCCTCTATTGTCATCATCAACACTTGCGGATTCATTGACAATGCCAAAGAGGAAAGTATCAATACCATTTTGGCTTGGGCAAAGGAGAAGGAAAAAGGTAACGTCGACAAGGTGCTTGTGACGGGATGTTTGGGAGAACGATACAGAGATGTACTTGAAAAAGATATTCCAGAAGTGGATGGCATCTTTGGGACAAGAGAATTGCCTCGACTTTTAAAAACTTTAAAAGCAGATTACAAGCATGAATTGGTAGGTGAGCGTTTGTTGACTACTCCAAGTCACTACGCCTACTTCAAAATAGCTGAGGGTTGTGATCGTCCATGTTCTTTCTGTGCCATCCCTTTGATGCGCGGAAAGCACACTTCCACACCCATGGAGGACTTGGTGAATCAAGCCAAAGGTTTGGCCAAGAACGGAGTCAAAGAATTGATTTTGATTGCACAAGATTTGACTTTTTATGGGTTGGACTTGTACAAAGACAGAAAGCTTTCAGATTTGTTGAAACACCTATCAGATGTTGAAGGCATTGATTGGATTCGTCTACAGTACGCATACCCCAGTGGATTTCCATTGGATGTATTGGATGTCATGAATGAGCGCGACAATATCTGTAAGTATTTGGATATGCCTTTGCAACATGGTACAACCAAAATGTTGCAAGCCATGCGTCGCGGTATCACACGTGAAAAGACGGATGATCTCATTGCGACTATCCGTGACAGGGTAAATAACATCGCGCTGCGTACAACTTTGATTACAGGATTCCCAGGTGAGACTGAGGATGATTTCCAAGAGTTAAAGGATTGGGTGAAAAAAACGGAGTTTGATCGCTTAGGTGTATTTACATACTCGCATGAAGAGAACACCCATGCTTTTTCATTGAAGGATGATGTTCCAGCTCGCGTTAAAAAGAAACGCGCAAATGAGATCATGGAAATTCAATCTGAAATTTCCTTGAAAAAGAACCAGGCCAAAGTAGGACAGGAGGTGAAGGTGCTCATTGATAGAGCAGAAGGGGAGTACTTCATTGGAAGAACGCAATATGACTCTCCGGAAGTGGACAACGAGGTGATCATTCATTCTCCAGATAATTATTTGCGCATTGGTGACTTTGTTCAGGCTGTTGTAACAGACGCCGAGATGTACGATTTGTTTGCAGAATTGAAATCCTAATTCATGGAAAGTTTACCGGTCATGGAACAATTTTATACGCTCCAAGGTGAAGGGGTGTATACAG
>JACCDO011374275.1_pt1 | contig 18134 bp, 13 predicted proteins | sample 7446101 | NCBI WGS metagenome assembly JACCDO01 (sample SAMN15323440, study PRJNA562643) | freshwater metagenome | isolation source: river surface water | place: USA:Blue River Watershed | collected 2017-08-16 | reverse complement strand
AAATGGCACATCCTAAGCGCAGAACTTCTACAACAAGAAGAGACAAAAGAAGAACGCATTTTAAAGCAGTAGCTGACAATATCGCAATTTGTCCTACAACAGGTCAGCCTCACTTATTCCACCATGCATACTGGCATGAAGGAAAACTTTACTACAAAGGGAAAGTTGTAGCTGAGAAAGAAGTAGCAATTTAAGCGAATTAAAACTTATTCTTCCTGATGAAGATAGGATTAGATATTTTAGGGGGTGACTTTGCGCCAGATGCAAATATTTCTGGTGCAATTCTAGCCCAAAAAGAACTTCCTCAGGATGTTAGGCTTGTATTGTTAGGTGATAAAGAGTCTATTGAAAAAGACTTGGTTGAACGTGGAGCTAATCTTTCTGATTTTGACATTGTTCATGCACCTGATATAATTACAATGCATGATCATCCTACGAGAGCTATTCCGCAGAAACCGAATAGTACTATTTCTGTTGGGTTTGATTTGTTGGCAAAAAAAGAAATTGATGCCTTTGCAAGTACAGGAAATACGGGTGCTATGCTTGTTGGTGCAATTTACAAGGTGAATACAATTCCTGGAATTATCCGTCCATGTATCACATCGGTGATTCCTTCCTTTGATGGAGGAAATTCGGTGTTATTGGATGTTGGCTCAAATGCTGATTGTAAACCGGATGTATTGTATCAGTTTGCAGTTTTAGGTGCTTTGTACGCCAAAAATGTATATGGTATTGATAATCCTAAGGTAGCTCTTTTGAATATTGGAGAGGAAGAAACTAAAGGAAACTTACTGACGATTGCAGTGCACAAAATGCTTGCAGAATCAGAAGAAGTGAACTTTATTGGTAATATCGAGGGTAGAGATATTTTCCGAGGTAAAGCAGATGTCATTGTTTGTGATGGTTTCACAGGAAATATTGTATTAAAGCAAGCGGAAGGTTTTTATCATATGTTACGCAAAAGGGGTATTCAAGATGAATACTTTGATCGTTTCAATTATGAAAATTATGGAGGGACACCAATTTTAGGTGTTAAAGGGAACGTGATCATTGGTCATGGTATCTCCAACGATATCGCTGTTAAAAATATGATATTGCATTCATATGACGTAGCAAAATCTGGATTGGCTACTCGCGTAAATGAAGCATTTAATTAAGATATGAGTAAAATAACAGCTGCAATAACTGGTGTACAAGGGTATTTACCTGAAACCATTTTAAGCAACCATGATTTAGCCCAAATCGTTGATACTACCGACGAGTGGATATTGACACGTACGGGTATTTCTGAAAGAAGAATCATGAAAGATGGTGCTTCTTCTGATATGGCTGCTGAAGCAGTGAAACAATTATTGGAGAAAAAAGGATTATCACCATTGGATATTGATCTTGTGGTGGTTGCTACGGTAACACCTGACCATCCATTTCCAAGTACTGCAAACATCGTTTGTGATAAAGTGGGTATGACCAATGCTTGGGGATTTGATTTAATTGCTGCATGTTCAGGGTTTATTTACGCTTTGGAAACAGGTGCTAAGTTTATCGAGACAGGTACACATAAAAAAGTATTGGTAGTAGGTGTTGATAAGATGAGTTCTATCATTGATTATCAAGATCGTACTACGTGTGTGATTTTTGGTGATGGTGCTGGAGTAGTTTTATTAGAACCAAATGAGGAGGGTCTTGGAGTACAAGATGCGATTTTGAGAAGCGACGGTTCTGGAAGAAAATATTTGATTCAACCAGCGGGAGGTTCTGCAAATCCTGCAACTTTGACTACTGTTGAAAATAGAGATCATTTTGTGAAGCAAGAAGGGAAAACAGTTTTCAAATTTGCTGTAACTAACATGGCCGAAGTTTCTGCTGAGATCATGGAAAAAAATAATTTGACGAGTGAGGATGTAGATTGGTTAGTACCACATCAAGCAAACTTACGCATCATCGATGCTACCGCTGAAAGAATGGGATTATCTAAAGAAAAGGTAATGATTAACATTCAGAAGTATGGTAACACAACTGCAGCTACCCTACCATTGTGTTTATGGGATTGGGAAAATCAATTGAAAAAAGGGGATAATATTATTTTATCAGCTTTTGGAGGTGGATTTACTTGGGGAGCTGTATATTTAAAATGGGCATATAATTCAAACTAAGAATAAGAACTTAAATCAAACAATATGAATCTTAACGAAATTCAAGATTTAATTAAATTCGTTTCTAAATCAGGAGTAAGCGAAGTTGAAATCGAGCAAAAAGATTTTAAAATCGTAATCAAAGCTGAGCATAAAACGAAAAAAGAAGAGCATACTGTTTATGTTCAAGCTCCAGTAGCACCAGCTGCTCCTGTTGTAGCTGCTCCTGTAGCCGCTCCTGCTGCTGCACCAGTTGCTGAAGCACCTAAAGCTGCTCCTGCTTCTGATGACGCTAAATACGTAACTATCAAGTCGCCAATGATTGGAACTTTTTATCGTTCTTCATCTCCTGACAAACCTGCATTTGTAAATGTTGGTGATTCAGTTGCTAAAGGACAGGTAGTTTGTATTATCGAAGCGATGAAATTATTCAATGACATCGAGTCTGAAATTTCTGGTAAAATAGTGAAAGTATTGGTAGATGACGCTTCACCAGTGGAGTATGATCAACCATTATTTTTAGTTGATCCAGCTTAATAAACGAATCTTAGTAGAGGGTGCCGACTTTTGTTTATCAAAAGTTTGCTCCCTTTTTTTATAAATTCAACGGAAATGTTTAAAAAAATATTAATTGCAAACAGAGGTGAAATCGCTTTACGTATTATTCGTACATGTAAAGAGATGGGAATTAAAACTGTAGCAGTTTATTCTACTGCTGATAAAGACAGTCTACCTGTACGTTTTGCTGATGAAGCGGTTTGTATTGGACCTGCTGTAAGTGCTAAATCATACTTATCAATTCCAAACATCATTGCGGCTGCAGAAATTACTAATGCAGATGCGATTCACCCTGGGTATGGATTCTTATCTGAAAACGAAAAGTTTTCTAAAATCTGTCAACAACACGGTATTAAGTTTATCGGTGCATTACCAGATCAAATCGCTCGTATGGGTGATAAAGCGACAGCTAAAGCTACGATGATAGCTGCTGGTGTTCCTTGTATCCCTGGTTCTGAAGGTTTATTAAAAGATTTAGAGGATGCTATTGAGCAAGCAAAAAAAGTTGTTTATCCAGTTATCTTAAAAGCTACTGCAGGTGGTGGTGGTAAAGGGATGCGTATCGTTTGGAAAGAGGAAGATTTAGAAGCTGCTTGGAACTCTGCGCGACAAGAAGCTGCTGCTGCTTTTGGAAACGATGGTATCTACATGGAAAAATACATTGAAGAACCACGTCATATCGAAATTCAGATTGCAGGTGATCAATTCGGAAACGCTTGTCATTTATCTGAAAGAGATTGTTCCATCCAACGTCGTCACCAAAAATTAGTGGAAGAAACACCTTCTCCTTTTATGACTGACGAACTTCGTGAACGTATGGGTGAAGCTGCAATCAAAGCTACGAAAGCAGTAAACTACGAAGGGGTAGGTACAGTTGAGTTCTTGGTTGACAAGCACAGAAACTTCTACTTTATGGAGATGAATACACGTATCCAGGTAGAGCATACCATTACGGAAGAAGTAATCAATTTCGACTTGATTAAAGAGCAAATTAAAATTGCTGCTGGTCATCCTATTTCTGGTAAAAATTATTATCCACAGATGCATGCGATTCAGTGTCGTATCAATGCGGAAGATCCATATAACGATTTCAGACCTTCACCAGGTTTAATCACGTCTTACCACAGCCCAGGGGGACATGGAGTACGTTTGGATACACATGCCTATGCTGGATATACAATACCGCCAAACTACGATTCGATGATTTCTAAATTAATCGTTGTTGCACAAACACGTGAAGAAGCCATCTTGAAAATGAAACGTGCTCTTGATGAATATGTAATCGAAGGTATTAAAACAACGATTCCTTTCCATCAAAAATTAATGGAAAACGAAGATTTCAACAAAGGAAACTTCACCACGAAATTCATGGAAACATTTGAATATTAGAATTTTTTAGAATAAAGATTCTTAGATAAAAGACAAAAGACTACTTCAGAAATGAGGTAGTCTTTTTTTGTTGGTATGAATACTACAAATGAAACGTTACATACAACGTCACAAAACCGATTCCAAAACCCAAAAAGACTTGTTTTAAGGTGTGTTTTTGGAGATAAAGTCTAGATGATAGAATAATTCCACAAAGTATCGTAGAAGCGAAGATAATTGATAAGGGATAATACAGTTGAATTTGATAGTAGGAGATGATGAAAGCCAAAAACATTCCAGCTCCTAAACCGTGAAGGCTGATTTTTTCAAATCCGTTGGCGATAAGCGTTATGATGATTGCTGCAAAACTACCTAGCGGAAACAAATGTATTTGTAAAGGTAAAATACCCTGCGGAGTTTTGTTCCATAAAAACCAAGCAAAAAAACCTGCATAAAGGGCCGTAATGATCATGGGTAAGGAACGCTCTTTTTGTTCATCCACTTGGATGGAAGAAATGATTTTTCGTTGTTTTAAAAACAAGAGCGAAAGGGAAGGTGCTAAAAAAGAAAATAATCCAAATAAAGCCAAAATAGCTAATTTCAAATCAGGCGGTAGAAAAAACAGGGTGTTTTTTTGATAAAATCCTGCTTCGAAAGATGGAACATACATTACGATAACTAATGCATAAACAGGCATTATTAAAGGCATGAAAATCCAAGAAATGATTGTTGAAAGTAATTTCATGTATCAAATGTACTTAATCTTTCATTTAATAAAAATGTTAGTTAACTTAGATAAACAAATTTTTATAGATGTAATTGTTATATGTAGATGAGAGTGGTGATGTTGGTATTCATAATAGTCCTACAAAGTATTTTGTTTTATCAGCTATAATAATTCATGAATCGAAATGGAGAAAAACATTAGACGAATTAGTGATTTTTAGAAAAAAACTGAGAGATAATAAAGGGTTAAAACTTAGGGAAGAGATTCATTGTACTGAATTAATTAATCGACCCAAAGAATTAGTAAGAATAAAGAGAAATGATAGATTAGATATTATTAAAAAATGTGTTGATTGGTTAAATCATCAAGAAAACATTGAAATATTTAGTGTTGTAAAGTTTAAATCAGATCCAAAAGAAGACATCTTTAATTCAGCATGGATTCAACTAATACATGCTTTTGAGAAACACCTAAAGTCTAAAAATGATCTTGAAAAAGGTGTTATTCTTTCAGATAATACCGATGGTGAGAAACTTAGGCTTCTTATTAGAGAACAAAGACACACTCTTAATAATAGAATCGATAAGATCATTGAAGATCCAATTTTTAGAGATTCTCGAAATTCATTATTACATCAAATGAATGATGTAATTGCATATTGCGTGAGACAAAATTATGAACCCAATGCATTCATGAAAAAGAAAGGGGGTCACAAGTTTTATCAAAGATTTAAAAACATTGTGATTAAACAAGAAAATGTTGATTTGAATGGAGTAATTTTAATCTAAAAAAAAGGTAGCATTGAGCTACCGGGGGAATCCTACTTTGTAGACTAGCCAAATTTCAGATTCATAACAAATATAAGTAAAATTTTTAAAGTTTACAATTCTTTACGTAAACGTGCAACCGGTATGTTTAGTTGTTCACGGTATTTTGCAACGGTTCTTCGTGCAATGTTGTATCCTTTTTGTTGCAATAAATCGGTTAGCTTATCGTCTGGTAACGGTTTTCTTTTATCTTCTTGTTCAATAGCATCGGCTAATATTTTCTTGACCTCTCTTGTGGAAACTTCTTCTCCCGAATCGGTGGACATTGATTCAGAAAAGAAATATTTAAGTGAAAAAATCCCATAGTTTGTTTGCACATATTTGCTATTAGCTACGCGAGAAATGGTCGAAATATCTAGACCAACTAACTCTGAAATGTCTTTCAAAATCATTGGTTTTAAATTGGTTTCGTCACCTGTAAGAAAAAATGCTCGTTGGTAATTCATAATCGCATTCATCGTAACAAACAAGGTATTTTGTCTTTGTTTGATAGCATCGATGAACCATTTTGCACTTTCTAATTTTTGTTTTACAAAAGACACAGCTTCTCGATCTGACTTTGATTTTTTTGCTCCTTCAGAATAAGCGCGTAACATGTTTTCATATTCTTTGCTTACTTTTAAATCAGGCGCATTTTTACCGTTTAGAGTTAACTCTAGTTTTCCTTCAAATTCAAAAACAGAAAAATCAGGCGTAATTTGTTGCATGGGTTTTTCGGTTTCTTTGGAAGAACCACCCGGTTTTGGGTTTAATTTTAAAATTACATCAATAGCCTCTTTTAAATCTTCCTCTTCAATTTCCAGTTTCAGTAAGATTTTATCGTAATGCTTTTTGATGAATTCTTCAAAATGATTTTCTACTATTTTTTTTGCTGTAAATCGTGTAATATCACCGTCATGCTCCCTGTTTAATTGTAATAAGAGACATTCCCTTAAATCGCGTGCGCCAACTCCTGCTGGGTCTAATTCTTGAACGAGTTGTAAGACTTCTTCTACTTGTTTTTCAGTCACAAAAACATTTGCAGAAAAGGCTAAATCATCCACTATAGCATAAATTTCGCGATTTAAGTAACCTGATTCATCTAGGTTCCCGATGATAATGTCTGCTATTAAGAATTGTGTATCATCTAAATCTAGTAGGTGTAATTGTTCGATTAGTTTTTCTTGAAAAGATTGTTCCCCAGATAGAGGCACATAATATTCTTCATCGTCTTTGGAACGGTTGCTCGTTTGTGTTTTATAATCCGCTCCATCATCGTCCATATAGTCAGACAAATCAAAGTCTGTTGAACCATCTAAATCTTCCGTATAATCTTCTTCAGCACTTGGAAAATCTTCTTCTAGCTTATCTAAACCTTCTTCTAAAGCTGGATTTTCTTCAATCTCTTGTTTTATGCGTTGATCTAACTCAATGGTAGGTACTTGTAACAATTTCATCAACTGAATTTGTTGCGGAGAAAGCCTCTGCTCTAAACGTTGCGTGAGTTGTTGTTTGAGTGCCATTTTAAAGGATTCTTGCTAATTAAATGTATAAAAAAATACCCACATTTTTACTTGTGGGCACGTATTTATTTTTAAAACTCTGCGTTTTGAGGTGTTCTAGGGAAAGGTATAACATCACGTATATTTGACATCCCTGTTACGAACATAATCATACGTTCAAAACCTAATCCGAAACCAGCATGTGGAACCGAACCAAATTTACGTGTGTCTAAATACCACCAAAGTTCTTCTTCGTGGATATTGAATGCTTTGCATTTTTCTTTTAAAATGTCTAAACGCTCTTCACGTTGAGAACCACCAACGATTTCACCAATACCAGGGAAAAGTACATCCATCGCAGCGACTGTTTTGCCATCTTCATTTTGACGCATATAGAATGCTTTGAAAGAAGCAGGGTAATCGGTAATAATTACCGGTGATTTGAATTCTTTTTCAACTAAAAAACGTTCGTGCTCACTTTGTAAGTCTGTTCCCCAAGCAACATCAAATTTGAATCTTTTCTTTTTGTAATGTGTACTGTTTAATAAGATATCAATTGCTTCAGTGTAAGTGATTCGTTTGAATGGATTGTTGGCAACAAATTGTAATCTTTCGGTTAATCGTAATTCGTTACGCTCAGCTTGTGGTTTTGTTTGTTGTTCTGCGAAATCTCTGTCGTCTAAAAACTTAAGATCATCCGCACAGTTATCCATTACATATTGACAAATGTATTTTAAGAATTCTTCTGTCAAATCCATGTTGTCATTCAAATCATTAAAAGCCACTTCAGGTTCAATCATCCAAAATTCAGCTAAGTGACGTGATGTATTTGAATTTTCCGCTCTGAAAGTAGGACCAAACGTATATACCTGACCCAATGCCAAAGCAGCTAATTCAGCTTCTAATTGACCAGAAACAGTTAGGTTTACCGCTTTTCCAAAGAAGTCTTCTGAAAAATCTACGTTACCCTCTTCGTTTAGTTTTGGATTTTTAGGGTCAAGGGTTGTAACACGAAACATTTCGCCCGCACCTTCAGCATCAGAACCGGTTATGATTGGTGTATGTAGGTAGAAAAATCCTTTGTCATTGAAGAATTTATGAATTGCATAAGCAACCGCATGGCGAATTCGAAAAACAGCGCCAAAAGTATTTGTACGGAAACGAAGGTGTGCTTGTTCACGTAAAAATTCCAAACTGTGTTTTTTTGGTTGCATCACGGTTTTTTGAACATCATCTGGATTTGCTTCCCCTAAAATTTCAATTGTATTTACCATTAATTCAACCGCTTGCCCACTTCCTTGAGATTCAACCAATGTTCCAGTTAAACTCAATGCTGCAGCAGTAGAGATTTTTTTCAATAGTGACTCGTCGAATTTTTCAAAATCTACCACAGCTTGAAGTGTGTTTATGGTAGAACCATCTGAAAGTTGAATAAAACGATTGCTTCTAAATGCACGAACCCATCCTTTTACTGTAATTTCACCACCAATAGATGGTTGGTTCAATATATCTTTAATTTTAAGTCTTTTCATTCTCTGTTTTTTACTATTGAAAAATCGATTCAAATTTAAGCATTCAAAAATAAAATGTTTGTAGAGTGAAAGTTTAATTTTTTGAATTCAGGTATAATTATTGCAAATTATCTTTAATTTATTTTGGATAATTCAAAGTTAAAGACAAGATAATTCAAAGTTGAGTGTTGGATAATTCAAAGTTAAAGGTGAGATAATTCAAAGTTGAGTGTTGGATAATTCAAAGTTTATGTTTAAAATTGTACTATGAATATTCAACGAACATTAGTAGAACCGATAAAAATCATGATGGAAAAATATCCCATTGTGGCAGTTACAGGACCAAGACAATCTGGGAAAACAACATTACTTAAAACAATGTTTCCTGATTATACTTATGTCAGTTTAGAAAAACCAGATGTTCGTGAGTTTGCAACCAATGATCCTAATGGTTTTTTTCAAAAATATTCAACCAAGGTTATTTTTGATGAAGCACAACGTGTTCCAAGTTTGTTTTCATATTTACAAACTATTGTAGATGACTCTGGAATAATGGGGCAATTTATATTATCTGGCTCTCAAAACTTTCAACTACTTCAAAATATCACACAAAGTTTAGCTGGTAGAGTGGCACTATTTCAACTTTTTCCGTTTGATTTTGATGAGTTAAATTCTTCAAATTTATTAGAAGATGATTATCAGTCTGCGATGATTAAAGGATTTTATCCTGCTATTTATGACCGAAATATAGAACCTAAAACTTTTTATTACAATTACGTACAAACATATGTTCAACGCGATGTGGTAGAACTTATTGAAATAAAAAACGTGTCATTATTTAAAAAGTTTTTAACCTTATTAGCAAGTCGCGCTGGTCAATTAATAAATTTTAATTCACTCGCTAACGATTGTGGTGTTTCGCAACCAACTATAAAATCTTGGGTGTCTGTATTGGAAAGCAGTTACCTTGTTTTTACTTTACAACCTTATTTTGAAAACATTGGAAAACGACTTATAAAAACCCCTAAAGTGTATTTTTACGACACAGGTCTTTTATGTTATTTATTAGGGTTGAAGAATAGTGACGAATTATCCACTCATCCACTCAAAGGAAGTTTATTTGAAAATATGATTGTTTCTGAATACATAAAAAAAATGCATCATACACACAACATACATGATGTTTGGTTTTGGAGAGATGTTGCTGGACATGAAGTTGATTTAGTAACAAAAGAAGGTGGTAAGGTACAAATCTATGAGATAAAATCTTCTTCAACTGTTATGCAAAATCACTTTAATGGGCTAAGTTATTTCGAAAACATGCATCCATCCTTTGAAATTGAAAAAAAACTAATTTATTCAGGTAAGGAAAATCAAAAAAGATCATCTGGAGAAGTTATCGCTTGGAATAATTTTTAGGATATAATACTATGTAATAGACGTAAACTATACCACTTGATTTGAATGGGTGTGTTTGTTTACTACTTATTATTCCAATTGGTCATGGTTAAACCGATGCCTATTGTTGTAAATCCTTTGATAAATTCAGTTGCAGTTTGAATGCGTTCAGTGAGTGTTTCTTTTTCTTGGCTATTCCATTCTCCAAGCACGTAATCTGCTTGTTGCCCTTGTTTGAAATCAGCACCTACTCCAAAACGTACCCGCGCATATTCAGCCGTTTTTAGTTGTGCTTGAATGTCTTTGAGTCCGTTGTGACCTCCATCACTGCCTTTTCCTTTCATTCGAAGTTTACCAAAAGGGAGAGCTATATCGTCTGTAATAACAAGTAAATTTTCTACTGGAATTTTTTCAGATTGCAACCAATAATTGACTGCTTTTCCGCTTAAATTCATAAAAGTATTTGGCTTCAATAGGTAGATTTGTCTCCCTTTATATTTAGCCAAGGCTAGGTCACCTAATTTTTTGACTTCAAAACTTGTATTACATTCTTTAGCAAATGCTTCTACTACTTTAAAACCGATATTGTGTCGAGTTTCTTCGTATTTACTTCCTGGATTTCCAAGTCCAACGATTAAGTATTTCATTTTATGAATTTTCGAATTTCAAAATTAAGGAATACTTACTAGATAAATTCCCATTTGAAATCAGATTATTTCACTATCAATTGAAATCCTTTTCCGTGTACGTTCATAATTTCAATGGAAGGGTCTTCTTTTAATAATTTTCGAAGTTTGGCGATGTATACGTCCATGCTTCTTCCGTTGAAATAATTATCATCTCCCCAAATGGCTCTTAACGTAGCTTGTCGGTCGATAATTTCGTTTTTGTTTTTTGCTAAAAGGGATAATAATTGATTTTCTTTGGTCGTAAGTTTTACAGCTCCCGATGGTAAATGAAGCATTCTTGTTTGAGGCTCGAATAAAAAATTACCCACCATCAATTGGTCACTTACGATGTCTGACGATTTTATTGCTCTTCTGGAAATAGCTTCAATACGAGCTAGCAATTCTTCCATTGAGAAAGGTTTGGTGAGGTAGTCATCTGCACCCACTGCAAATCCTGCTAATTTATCTTCTGGTAAAGAACGCGCCGTTAAAAATAGAATAGGCACATTTTTATTTAATTCACGTATTTCTTTTGCTGTTGCGAAGCCATCCATTTCAGGCATCATTACATCCAAAATACAAAAGTCAACCTGGTTGTTGTTAAAATGTTCAATCGCAAGTTTTCCGTTCCTTGCGAGTTTTACGGTATATCCTTTAGAGGATAAATAGGTATGTAATAACAAACCTAAATTTTCATCATCTTCTGCAAGTAAAATTGACAATTTTCTTTCCATAACCTTACCTTTTAAATTGAACTTTTGTTTTGTGGTATACGAATTATAAACGTTGAACCTACATTAATCTGACTTTTTACGTCTAATTTCCATTGGTTTAAATTTGTTATTGCTTTCACATAACTTAACCCTAATCCAAAGCCTTTTACATTGTGTACGTTTCCTGTTGGAACACGATACAATTTATCAAAAATTTTGCTAATATGTTCTTTCGAAATACCAATTCCTTGATCTTTGATTGACAATACGATTTCATTTGATTGTTTCGTAAGTGTAACCGTGATTTTCGGACTCTCTTTGCTGTATTTTATAGCGTTATCAATCAAATTTGATACCACATTTGTTGTGTGCATTTTATCGCCTAGTATAAAAATGGGTGTTTCATCAATTTTCATAAGAAGTTCACCTCCATTTCCTTGTATTCTAAATTGTGCTTTGTTACAAAGATCGTTGACGATGTCTGTTAAGTTGATTTTTTCCATTTTCAGAGGAATATCTCCTTTATCGATGGTAGCACTTTGTAAGATCCTTTCCACTAAAATTTCCAATCGTCTATTTTCGTCTTGAATCATTTTAACGAATGGCGTAGTTCTTTCTACAATTTCACCCATCATGTCTTTGTCATTCATCGCCTGACATGCAAGGGATATGGTAGAAATTGGAGTTTTAAACTCATGTGTCATGTTGGAAATAAAGTCATTTTTTAATTCGCTTAATTTCTTTTGCGTTAAAATAGTATGAAACATATAAGAAATTGCCACCGCAATCAGAATAACAAGCATCAAACTTATTGTTAAAGGCATTTCCATTTCTTTGAATAAATAACTTTTTTTGGAAGGAAATTTCAACATGATACGAATGCTTTCATCGAGCATGTTCGATGGGAAAATCAACGCTTGAGCTGCATTTGAAGTGTCCATTTTTGCATTGTAGCGTGGAGTAGGATATGGGTATTTCAGCGGGTTGTTTTCAGAATTCAGTAAAACAAATTCAAAATCCATCGGTAGTTTATCCTGGCAGGTTTCATAACAAATGATGGAGTCTAAAAAAGCTAAATCGATTCTTTTTTCGGGTGAAGTATAGGTGTTGTCGTGAAATGCAGCAAAGAGCATCTCGTTGATAACACGTGACTTCTTGAATATTTGACTCATCACGCGTTGGTCTAATGCTCGTGCTACCGCATTATTCGAACTACGTGTTAAGTTCATATCTTTGTTTAATACATCGTTTATATGACTAACATCACGCGCCAAAACTTGATGTTTTGTTTTCAATCCTGTAACACTGTCCGCAGACATTCCTTCAATAGCTAAATATTTTTCAAGTTTACCATTTTCAAGCAACATCGTGTCTTTAATTGAAACGGTAGATTTTGCTGTAAGTAAATTCTGAAATTCGTGTTTTAGTATGTCTTTGTACTGTGGACTAATGTCTTTACGAACTACATGTAAGTATTTTTTGATTTCGACGGCTTTTTCATGTCGAATAGCGATGCGTTCCACTAGGGTTTGCACTTTTGCTTTAAACTCAATTGATTTTCGGTCATATAATTGAGAAACTTGATAAAATTGAATAAGTAATAAAGCAATCATTGCAGATGCAACAAAGGCAATTACTACGTCCATTCTTAATTTTCTCATGGTTTAACTCTATATTTTACCGAAAGTTATAATTTTTAGAGGAAGGGAAATGATCCTTAACGTAATTTAACGAATTGACCAACCTCTTTTTTGAAGGGTGTCAATGCATGTTACCATATCTTGTTGAGAGACGATTTTAGAATGTAGGTCGTTTATGATTAAAGTAGATTCATTGATTTCAGTTTCAAGTCCAAATGGAAAATCTAGATTGTTTAAAATTTCTTGATTTTCAATTTGATATAAATAATTTTTTAATAATAAAACACTTTCGTTATCCGTCCAAGGAAAATCACTGCTTTTCACAGAACTCACAAAATGAATTGATTCCTTTGCCCTAGTAAATAACACATTTAATCTTTTGTAACCGTTTATCCGATTAAGAGGACCCATTTGTAGTTGGAAGTGACCGTGTGCATTTTTAGCATAACCTAGTGAAATCAATAATACATCACATTCATCTCCTTGTACTTGTTCGAGTGATTTAAGAAATAATTTATTATCAATTATTTTTTCATCCATTATAGATTTGATTTCTGGGTCAATCAGTTTGTAAATCAATTCTTTTTGTTCATTAGAAAAGGCTACTATTCCTATTTTTTTAGTTGAATGAATGTGTTTGGTAATCAGTTCGCTAATCTTTTCAGCTTCTAGTTGATTTGTTCTGTTTTCAAAACGTCCATTTTCAATGTAGTGGTGTTGTAACGGGTATGATATATTTGTTGTGGGAAAAGGTTGTAATTGATTGTTGTAGAAATGTTTGTTTGAAAATTGTATCAGTGCTGAATGATTGCTTCGGTAATGATGTTTCAACATTCTCTTTTCAAAGTAATAACTTGCTTGATGTAGTAAGTCAACAGAATGGTATATGCCACTAAAATAATTACTCGGACTCATTTGTTTGGAATCACCTAAAATAATCGCTCTTTTACTACGTTGTAAAGCGCCAATTCCATTCACTAACGGGATTTGACTTGCTTCGTCTGCAATACAGATATCAAACAAATCTTCTTTTAAAGGAAATAATATTGCTAATTGTGAAGGAGTTACTAGCCAAACAGGCATTAGTACATGAATCCAATGAATAGCATCACTTTCGATATATTCACGTATGGATTGACGATGTCTGGTTTTAGCAAAGGCTTTTACTAAAATACGTTTCCCGTTTTTGAGTTGTTTTTTTAATTCTTTTTGTTCAGCAGAAAGTTTGGTGTCTGATTGTAGGATTAGTTGGTTGTATTGGTTGAATTTATTTTGTTGATTTTTAATGATTTCTTTCTCAAAATGAATGTTTTCGTTTTTTTCTTCGTTTACGATTTTATCAACCAGCGTAATGATTTTTCCGTTTTCGAAATCAATTAATTGAGGAAAGTAGTGATGAAGTAAATATGAATAGTGATTAGAGATGTTTTGTTTACATGCTTGAATCGTATTGTATTGTTGTACAAAACGAATTATTTCAATTGGAAGGTTTTTTGCGTGGTAACTATTTTTTACGTTGTAATTTAAATCTGCTAAAATAGTTTGAATGAATGTATTTATTTCTATATCTTCTTTGAGTTCGTATGTTTTTTCAAACCATTGAATTAGTTCTAAAAATTGAAATTTTTCTTCGGTCAAATTTTCAATTTCTTCTTGCTGGATTTCCTCTAATAAATCAGTGTAATTTTTCAAAAGTGCTATGGTCAATTCAATTGTAGGAATTTCTAGATCGGGTTGATTTATTCCTAATTTATGAAATGATTGAATAATGTTTTCCAACTTAAGATTTTCAAGAAGTGCTTTTTCTAGTTCATTTATGAAAATTAGGGGAGGAGTAATAGTATCAGAAAGATAGTTTTTCAATACGGTTTTTAATTTCCATTTATGATAAAAATTTCCATCTTCAAGTGTATTTTTCCAAAGTTTAAGTTGTAATAATGATGGAATTTTTTTCCAAGGATTAAATGTATTTTCTTTTTGTTTTACCGTCTTTTTTTGTGATTTATATTTCAGTGTTAATTTTAAAAATTGTTCTTGTTTTTTTCTATTTGTGTATATTTTAAAGTATGATTTTTCTTTCTCATTATTAATTACTTGTAAAAATGATATTTTTCGTTTAAACGTATTTAATAGTTTTTTGTTTTTAAGTTTAAATTTTTCTAAATAATTTAAAATTAAACTAATTTTTTCGCTTATTATTTCTTGTTCTTTGATTTCCTCATGGTTACCTTTTTTATACCCATAAAAAGGAGGGTTTGTATGAGGATCTATATATAGTTTTTCTATCGTGTTTTCATATTTGTTCCACGTTTCAATTGTAATAAATTTTGGATCGAAAACGGGAGTCGTTGGAGGAGTTTCTTTAAACCAATTTTGTATTGTTTTGAAGGAGGTGTTTTCAATTAGTGTTGGACTATTTAATTTATCTAAAAGCGATTGTAGTTGGTTTCGGTATTGTGTACTTATTTCTAGATTTTTCTCTTTGTTTTCTTGAAACGTTTCTATTTGTTTCCATGCTTGCTCAAGTGTACGAATAAACGTTTCTGTTTTATTTTCTGGATTGTAATAACATAGGTTTTGAAATTGATGTTGTTTTGCTTTTTGGTAAATGATTTCCAAAGCAACTTTCTTTTCAGAGAATAAAAGCACCTTAAAATTTGAAGCAACACTTTTACCGATGAGGTTTGTTATTAAAGTTGATTTTCCTGTTCCCGGAGGACCCTCAACGACTACATTTTCTTTTTCAAATGTTGTAATCGCTTCGTTTTGGTCACTGTCTTGTGCACTTAATTTTCTTTTTGTTAGTACTATCGTTTTTGTTTCTTCTTGTTTTTCGCCAAAAAGTTGTTGGATTAATGTGCTTTTGGGATTATTTAGTAAGGTTTCTATTTCTCTCAGAATCAAAAAGCGGTGGTGATGGAAGTTGCCAATAAAGTAGTTTTCCTCGATTTGTACCCCTTGTTTTTGAAAAAATTGGTTGTGTTGAATTGCTATAATATTTTCTTGAATGGGTTTTTCACTATCAAATTGAATTTCTTGTTGATACGTTTTCAGTTGTTTTTCTAACCATGGATTGACAAAGGTATTTTCCCAAATCGGTTCCAATTGAAAGGTCTGGTTTTTTAAAATCCATTGAAAGTGTAGTGGTGTTATAAAGATGGGTGTTTGTTTTTCGCTTTTGAAAATACCACTTGCTAAACATAAGGTAGATGCTGAATTATTTGTAGTGCTTAGGTTTTCGTTTTGTTTTAGTATGTTTTTCCATGCTCTATCTATGGATACTGTTTCGTCAAATGTAGGATTCTGTATCTTTTTTAGTTTCGGGTTTTCGATATCGCAATGAACCAAAATATCCGTTGATGGGATATTCAACAATGCGTTTTTGAACGAGATTAATTGTTGGTCGATTGACGATTCATTTTTCATTAGATTCAAATTTACACCGATTTTGTGAAATATATTTGTTTACCTATTCAATTACTTAACTATTTTTCTAAAATTTTCTTCTTGGAAATCAAAAGATTTGTAAGAAACCAAAATTTTCGAGTGTGGGAGAAAAAAATCTATTTTGAAAGAAAAGTTTCGAGTACAGACGAAAAAAATTCAGAGTGAAACTACCTTTATCCGGTTAAAGCATTTCTTTAACCAAATCACGAACACTTTTCACTATGATTTTGTTCCATTATTTATACTTTTGCTTACTACGAAAATCCTATGGAAATTAAAGCGTTTAGGAAGTTATTTGCTTCAAATCCTGCCATTGATGCTACGGCAAATCAATTACAATTTAGTGGACAAAAAATTCATTGGAAAGGATTATTTTGTTCGGCTCGTACTATTTATGCATCAACATTAGCAGGGCAAGTTCCTGGACATCATCTATTTGTTTTACAAGACAAAGAAGAAGCCGCTTATTTTTTCAATGATTTGGAAAGCATTTTCCCGGAAGAAAAACACATTGTTTTTTACCCAGCTTCTTACAGAACACCTTATCAATTTGAAGAAACGGATAATGCGAATGTAGTAGCACGAGCAGAAGTACTTGAAAAGATTAATAACGGAACTAATACGTGGGTAGTAACCTATCCGCAAGCGCTTTTTGAAAAAGTTCCTACACAAAAGAAATTGACGGAGAATACCTTACGTGTTCAAAAAGGACAGAATTATTCCCTCGATTTTATGAATGAATTGTTGTTGGATTATGGCTTTGAACGCGTTGACTTTGTGTATGAACCAGGACAATTCGCTATTCGTGGAGGAATACTAGATGTGTTTTCCTTTGCGAATGATTACCCATTTCGTATGGAGTTTTTCGGGGAAGAATTAGAATCCATTCGTACTTTCAATCCGGTAGATCAGTTGTCTATTTCTACGCATGAGTTTTTCAATATCGTTCCCAATGTACAAAAGCAATTCATCCAACACGGACTAGAAACGTTTCTTACTTTTTTAGGGAAAAATGTTACCGTTTGGATTTCTTCGATGGGAGAGATTACCAATAAATTAGACAAAGAATACGATAAATCAGTTGCGATTTATGAAAAACTAAATCATACCGTAAAACAAACTTTACCTGGTGATTTATATACGCACAAATCGGAGTGGACAAAAGAAGTGGAGAACTATTCGGTCATTGAATGGGGACCTGAATTTCATTTCACACCGACTTTTGAGCAACAATTTCAAGTACAACAGCAACCCGCATTTAATAAGAATTTCGAATTATTACGGGAAGATTTAATTGAACGTAAAAAAGTTGGATTTACGAATTTATTCTTTTCCAATCAACCGAAACAGATAGACCGTTTGTATTCCATTTTTGAAGACATCGGTGGAGAAGTTGACTTTATTTCGATGCCCGTTGCGCTTCACGAAGGATTTATACTACCTGACTTGAAAGTAATTTGTTATACCGACCACCAAGTCTTTGAACGATATCACCGTTTTAAATTAAAAGAAGGATTTGCTCAATCAAAACAGGCTATCACCTTAAAGGAATTATACGACCTACAAAAAGGAGATTATGTAACGCATATCGATCACGGTGTAGGTCAGTTTTCTGGTTTACAAACGATTGATGTGAATGGTAAACCCCAAGAGGCTATCCGTTT